>Ga0209911_100108_pt1 | contig 64243 bp, 49 predicted proteins | sample FECB21metaG_FD_188301 | JGI IMG/M metagenome (GOLD analysis project Ga0209911, IMG submission 188301) | Cyanobacterial communities from the Joint Genome Institute, California, USA - FECB-21 (SPAdes) (version 2) | ecosystem: Environmental > Aquatic > Thermal springs > Hot (42-90C) > Microbial mats...
TAGATTAAGCCTATTTTTTTGGTTTTAGAACTAAAATCATTGGCTATAACCTTGAAATTACGTTTAACTCTTGAGAAAATTCTCAACTATTTATCTAAAACCTAAATACCTACCCTTGAAAGCCATCCCCTTGTCCCCCCATCCCCTTGTCCCCCCATCCCCTTGTCCCCCCATCCCCCATCTTCTCCTTAAAACAGGATTAAAATGATTGAAAAAGGCTTAATATCTTATTAATATTTGGTGATATTCCAAAATTATTTGTTTTGATTAGGAGCATATATGTACCTCTCACTATGGCCTGGTAAACCTTATCCTTTGGGTGCAAACTGGGACGGCAAAGGTACTAATTTTGCTTTGTTCTCAGAAAATGCGACAGCGGTTGAGCTATGTTTATTCGATAAGGAAGGACGAGAAACTCGATTAAGTTTAGGAGAAGTTAGTAATTTTACTTGGCACGGCTACGTACCTTCGATTGGTCCGGGGCAGCGTTATGGTTTTAGAGTCCACGGCCCTTTTGCTCCCCACGAAGGACATCGGTTTAACCCCAATAAATTACTAATTGACCCTTATGCTTATGCAATTGATGGAGATATTGGTTTTGGGGAAGAAATTTTTGGGTATCGTTGGGACAATCCTAAAGATGATTTGGGATTTTCAGAACTGAATGATGCACATTTGATACCTAAATCGGTAGTTGTAGACAAGAGCTTTGATTGGGAGGGAGACGAGTTACTACAAATTCCTTGGCACGAAACGATAATTTACGAAGCTCATGTTAAAGGTTTTACTCAGCTACATCAAGAAATACCCCCAAAATTAAGGGGAACTTATGCCGGACTCGCTCATCCTGCGGCAATTTCTCATCTCCAGTCTTTAGGTGTGACTGCGGTGGAATTGATGCCGATTCATCATTTTTTATCCTATCCGGGACACCTAGTTAACAAAGGAATGAAAAATTATTGGGGCTATGATTCAATTTCTTATTTGGCTCCTTATTCTGGTTACAGCGCTAGTGGTTGTTTGGGACAGCAGCTTAAAGAATTTAAGCAGATGGTTAAGCGCTTGCATCGAGCTGGGATAGAAGTAATTCTTGATGTAGTTTACAATCATACAGGTGAAGGTAATCACCTGGGTCCTACTATATCTTTGCGGGGTGTTGATAATGCTTCTTACTACCGTTTGGTAGATGGGGATTTACGCTACTACATGGACTTTACTGGTTGTGGCAATTCTCTGAATGTGCGCCATCCCCAAGTACTCAAGTTGATTATGGACAGTTTGCGGTACTGGGTGTTGGAATGTCATATAGATGGTTTCCGTTTTGACCTAGCATCTGCTTTAGCTAGGGAATTATACGCAGTAGATAAATTAGCAGCATTCTTCGATATTATCCACCAAGACCCGGTTTTAGCTGACGTAAAATTGATCGCAGAACCTTGGGATGTTGGTGAAGGAGGCTACCAAGTAGGTGAATTCCCCTTGTTGTGGTCAGAGTGGAATGGAAAATATCGGGATACAGTACGAGACTTTTGGCGCGGAGAAGATAGTCGTTTAGCTGAATTTGGTTATCGATTTACGGGTAGTTCCGACCTTTACGAGCTTAACGGACGCAGCCCCAGCGCTAGTATTAATTTTATTACAGCACATGATGGTTTCACGCTCAACGATTTGGTAAGTTATAACGAAAAACATAACATCGCTAACGGTGAAAATAACCGTGATGGAGAAAGTCATAATCGTTCGTGGAATTGCGGTGCAGAAGGGGAAACCGAAAATCCAGCAATTGAGAAACTTCGTAAAAAACAGCGACGGAACTTTCTAGTTACCTTATTACTTTCTCAAGGCGTACCCATGATTTTAATGGGAGACGAAATGGGAAGAACCCAAGGAGGAAACAACAATCCTTACTGTCAGGATAACGAAATTTCCTGGTTAGATTGGGAATTACAGGAAGAAAACGAGAATTTACTCGATTTTACCCGTCAATTAATCGATTTTCGCCGCCGACATCCAGTATTTAAAAGACGTAAGTGGTTTCAAGGAAGAGCAATTCGCGGTAGAGAAGTAACCGATATTTCTTGGTTTAACCCCGATGGCGGTAAAATGAGAGAAGAACAATGGAACAGCGGTTTTGCTAAAGCGATTGGCATTTACCTCAACGGTGAAGGAATCGGTTCACCAGGTCCAAGAGGGGAACGTATCATTGATGAAAGCTTCTTAATTTTATTTAACGCTCATTACGAAATGTTGCAATTTTATATCCCTCATGAATTGCAGGAATGGGAATGGTTAACAATTATTGACACCACTAAGCATAGATTTGTGCAACGCGGGAAACGCTATATCCAAGATAAACCGATAGACGTAGAAGCCCGTTCCATAATCATTCTTCAGAGGCTTGGTCAAGTAAGCCAAGAATATGATGATGAATAGGTTAAAGGTCAAAGGTTAAAGGTTAAAGGTTAAAGGTTAAAGGTTAAAGGTTAAAGGTTAAAGGTTAAAGGTTAAAGGTCAAAGGTTAAAGGTTAATTTCTATTAACAACTAACCACTAACCACTAACCACTAACAACTAACAATTAAAAATCAATTATGTATATCGGTTCTCAATATTCAAATAATAGTTGCAACTTTACCCTGTGGGCACCTCTAGTAGGAGAGGTTGCAGTTCATTTAGTTGATCCCGAAGATAAAATTGTACCTCTGGAAAAAGATCAACGGGGTTATTGGCACGGTTCAATTGCAGACATCAAACCCGGTACTCTGTATTATTATCAACTTGATGGTGAAACAGATAGAGCTGATCCTGCTGCACATTTTTTACCTCAAGGTGTTCATGGTGCTTCTTGTGTAGTTGACCACAACAGTTTTAAATGGAACGATGACCAATGGCAAGGAGTTGCTTTGGAACAAATGGTGATCTACGAATTGCACGTAGGAACTTTTACTGAAGAAGGGACTTTTGCATCGATGATTCCCCGGTTGTCGGAGTTGCAGGAATTGGGAGTAAATACCATTGAAATTATGCCCGTGGCTCAGTTTCCGGGAAGTCGTAACTGGGGTTATGATGGTGTTTTCCCATACGCGGTACAAAATTCCTATGGTGGGGTTGATGGTTTAAAGAAGCTGGTTGATGCTTGCCATGACATCGGGATAGCAGTAATTTTGGATGTAGTTTACAACCATCTTGGACCGGAAGGGAATTATCTTTGGGGTTACGGAACTTACTTCACCGAAAAATACAGAACTCCTTGGGGTAGTGCAGTTAATTTTGATCATGCTTACAGCGATGGGGTGCGGCATTACTTTGTACAAAACGTTTTATATTGGTTAGAAAATTACCATTTAGATGGATTGCGTTTAGATGCTGTTCATGCTATTTACGACTTTGGTGCGAAGCATATTTTAGCAGAAATGGCGGAAGCTGTAGCTGAGTTAGAGCAGAAAAAAGGTCGTCAACTTTATTTAATTGCCGAAAGCGATCTCAACGATACCCGGATTATTCGTTCAAAAGAAGTAGGTGGATACGGTCTCGATGCTCAGTGGAGTGATGATTTTCACCATGCTTTACATACGGTATTAACAGGTGAAAACAACGGTTATTACGAGGATTTTGGTGATTTAGAGCAGTTAGCAAAAGCTTATCGTCAAGGCTTTGTTTATACTTGGGATTACTCCAAACACCGACATAGATATCATGGAGAAGAACCCAGAGATTGCGTTCCGAGTCAGTTTGTAGTTTGCGCTCAAAACCACGATCAGATCGGGAATCGAATGTTAGGGGATAGACTTGCAGAATTGATCTCCTTTGAAGGTTTGAAACTTACAGCAGCAGCAGTTTTACTTTCACCATATATTCCCATGTTATTTATGGGTGAAGAATATGGAGAAACAGCACCATTTTTGTATTTTGTCAGTCATAGCGATCGCGATTTAATCGAAGCAGTGAGAAAAGGTAGAAAAGCCGAATTTGCTGCATTCCACGAAATTGGGGGGAAAGAAGCACCAGATCCCCAAGCAGAAGAAACATATCAGCGATCGCGATTAGATTGGGAAAAGCGTACTAATGGTGAACACCGGATACTATGGTTGTTTCATCAAAAACTATTACAAATGCGAAGAGAGATTCCTGCACTGGCAAACTTAGATTGGAATAAATTAGAAGTAACAGTACTTAAACCAGAAAAAGTTCTCCGCATCTACAGATACCATAAAGACAGTAGAATTATTTGCTGGCTTAACTTTGGTTCAGAAGCTGTTAAAATGGCAGAAAATAACAAGAGTGGGATTTGGGAAAAAATTCTTGATTCCAGTGCAGAAACTTGGGGAGGAACGGGATCTCAACTACCAGAAAAAATCGAAGACAAAAGCAACCCAACGATGATGATTAATCCCTACAGCGTTGTGGTTTACAGTAATTAAAGGTCAAAGATTAAAAATTAAAAATTAAAAATTAGTGTCAACTGTCAACCCTTCGACTTCGCGAGCGGGTTAACTGTCAACTGTCAACTGTCAACTGTCAACTGTCAACTAACTTTTAATCTAAAATCTAAAATCTAAAATCTAAAATTGCCATGATGCAAATACCTTTAGCAACATATCGAATTCAATTTACTCCTAACTTTGGTTTTATAGCAGCTTCATCGATTGCTTCGTATCTAGAAAAGTTGGGTATTTCTCATTTATATGCTTCTCCAATTCTTACCTCAAGACAAGGTAGTACACATGGTTATGATACGGTTAATCCTCGTGAAATTGACCCAGAATTAGGAGGTGTAGAAAAGTTTGAAGAATTAGTCGAACAGCTTCACTCTTTAAATATCGGCTGGGTTCAGGATATTGTACCCAATCATATGGCTTTTGATAGTCAAAATGAAATGCTGATGGATGTTTTAGAAAATGGGATAGATTCTAAATATCGCAACTTTTTTGATATTGACTGGAACCATCATTATACGGAAAACAATGGTAAAGTATTAGCGCCATTTTTAGGAAAATTTTGTGGTGACTGTCTGGAAAACGGTGAATTACAAATCCAGTACGAACAAAAGGGTTTAACTATTAACTATTATTCTCATAAATTTCCGATTCGCATCGAATCTTATAACCAAGTTCTTACTTATGATTTGCCACGTTTGCAAGAAAAACTTGGTAGAGATAATCCTGCTTTTATTAAGTTTCTGGGTGTTCTTTATACTTTGAAGCATATCCCATCCGGCGAAGAAGGAAGAGAACGAGAAATTCAAATCAACTTTGTCAAACGGATGTTATGGGAACTTTGGAATGATTCTGAAGAAGTAAAAAAATATATCGAAGAGAATATTCGCATCTTTAATGGAGAAGTCGGGAAACCAGAAAGCTTTGATTTATTAGAAAATTTATTAGCAGAGCAATTTTTCCGTCTTGTTTATTGGAAAGTTGGCAATGAAGAACTCAATTACAGACGCTTTTTTACTGTTAACGATTTGATATCTTTACGGGTTGAAGACCAAGAAGTTTTTGAGACTACTCACTCCTTGATTTTACAATTAGTTAACGAAGGGAAATTCGATGGATTAAGAATAGACCATATTGATGGTTTGTATGACCCTGCACAATATATAGATAGATTACGCGAAAAAGCACCAGATGTTTATTTAATTGTCGAAAAAATTCTCGAACCCCAAGAAGAATTACCAGTAACTTGGTCGATTCAAGGAACTACAGGATACGATTTTCTCAACCAAGTTAATGGTATTTTTTGCGCTCAGGTAAACGAACAAAAATTTGACGATATTTACCATCGTTTTATTGGTAAAGCGATTGATTGTGAAGAATTAATTGATCAGAATAAAAGATTAATTATTGAAAAACATTTAGCCGGAGATATTGAGAATTTAGCTCATCTTTTCAAGAAAATATCTAGTCGCGATCGCTATGCTAGCGATTTTACCATGTACGGTTTAAAAGCAGCTTTAGTGGAAATTTTGGCAGTATTTCCGGTTTATCGCACATATATTAACAGTGGGGGAGCAAGTTCTACTGATAAGGAATATATTCAGCAGGTAATGACTCAAGCTAAAAAGAATATTCCTAACTTCCTTAACGAACTCAGCTTTATTGAAAAATTCTTGCTATTAAAATATGACGAGCATCTTGCAGAGGAAGATAGAGAAGAATGGTTGCGGTTTTTGATGAGATTACAACAGTTTACCGGACCATTGATGGCAAAAGGTGTGGAAGATACTGTACTGTATGTGTACAACAGGTTAGCTTCCCTTAATGAAGTTGGTTCTCACCCCACTCAATTTGGGGTATCTTTGGAAGACTTTCATCATTACAATTCTCACCAAATTGCCAATTGGCCCCATACAATGAATACCACATCTACCCACGATACCAAACGCGGGGAAGATGTCAGAGCCAGAATCAACGTTTTATCAGAAATTCCCGACGAATGGGAGCAAAATCTGCAACAATGGCGCGAAATTAACGCACCATCGAAAGATTACGTAGGCGGACGAGATATACCGACTTTTAACGATGAATATTTGTTCTATCAAACCCTGCTCGGTGCTTTTCCTTTTAGTCAAGAAGAGTATCCCGCTTTTGTAGAGCGGATGAAGAAATATATAATCAAAGCAATTCGAGAAGCAAAAGTTCACACCGCATGGCTGAAGAATGACGCTGACTACGAAGATGGTTTTACCAACTTTGCCGAACGAGTTTTGAAGGATAGTGAAGATAATCAATTTTTACAGGCTTTTCGTCCTTTGCAAGAGAAAATCCAGCATTACGGAATCTTAAATTCTCTTTCTCAAGCATTATTGAAACTTACCGCACCGGGGCTTACTGATATTTACCAAGGAACAGAACTTTGGGATTTGAGTTTAGTAGACCCAGACAACCGCCGTCCGGTAGACTTTAAGAAAAGGGAAAAGTATTTAGAAGAAATTCAATCTCAAACTGAAGCACATTTACCCGATTATATTGCCCAATTGCTCGAAACTCCCGAAGATGGGAGAATCAAGCTTTTCTTAATTTACAAAACATTACAAGCGCGTCGGAACTACTTAGATTTATTTCAACGTGGTACTTATGAAAAACTAACAGTAGTTGGAAGTTTAAAGAGTCATGTTGTAGGATTCAGTAGAGAATTAGGAAAACAAAAAATCATTGTCATTGCACCTCGTTTCTTTACTTCTTTAGTAGAAATGGGTGAATATCCGTTGTCAGAACAAGTTTGGCAAGAAACTCGCATTGTTCCTCCTTCTGATTCAACTTCTATGTGGCAAGATGTGTTTACAGGACAACAAGTCGAGGGTGAAGATGCACTCTGGATACGAGATATTTTACAACATTTCCCCGTCGCTTTGTTGGTTAATAAACAGTTGACAGTTGACAGTTGACAGTTGTTTATTACTAATCTATGACCTTTGAGCTTTGAGCTTTGACCTTTAACCTTGTATTTTTCAAGTTGAGAAATAATAAAAATCTATCCGAAAGATACAAGTAAATCATTCTAGAGGTTATAAAGACTTTTGATTTATTCCTTGTAAGATTATTTTATGTTCAGTGATAGAATTTTTATTTTTGTGTTTAACTTTATCAGATGATCAGCAAAATTATCATAATAAACAGCTAATTTATCAAAACTGAACTTGCTTACTCATCTTTGTCTATGAAAAAATGGTCGTATCACTGCTAAAGAAGGTTATCTGTTACCAACCAAAAACATCATGCGTAAGCAAATACGAGTACCGGATGATTTAACAACGGTATCGACAAAGAAGCAGAAAGAAGAAGAAAAAATGCACGACATTCTTCTTTTATTGGAGAATTTGACATATAGAGAAGAAGCTTCAATCAAACTTATTATAGATTGTCTTTATGATATCGGTTCAATTAATCTTATAGACCAAAGATTTCGTTCTCGTACTCTTAAAGGAAGTTTAAGATTAATTGCTAGATTATCTAAACCAGCATTTAAAATCATTGCATGGCGTTGGTATACTAGAAACTGTCCAAAATTAATTGTTAATTGGCTTCGTAAACAAGTTGCTTTTAAACCTGCAACTACACTCAAACAAGCAGCAGAAGTCGAAGCGGGATTAGAACCCGAACCGAAAACCCCTGAAACTAGTTCTATTGTACAATTAGAAAATAATAATCGTGAAGTAAAATATTTGCGATCGCAAGTTAAGACGCTTGCAAGTCTTTTGGTTGGGTTGAGTGTAGTTTTTGGTGGTAGCGTGATTTGGCTTGGTTATTCTTTAGAGCGTTCTAATTTGCGAACTGTAGAACAATTACAAAATCGCATCAGAGTTATTGAAAGTAGTACTGAAGAACCATTATTTACAGGTAAAGGGGATTAGGCTAGTTATCGGTTATTAGTTATCAGATAGTAATAACGTGCCTTGATTATTGTGTAGCAAACTCTGTAAATTCTCGCATATAAAAAGAATGAATAATTATATCATGTCCGCTTGATTACCCATAATTAGCGATAATGTAGAGAAGCGTTAGCAAAGCTCCTCTGAAAGAGGCAATTTCGCGTCTTTACAATAATTTTATTATGGTTACGTTACCGGACATGATATTATTGATAATTGTTTATTAATAAACTAAACGTCTTTCACTTCCATCATCTGTAAATTGTTGTTCTCCAAAACCTATCACTTCCACAATAATTTTACGTTGAATAGGAGTCCATTTTCCTTTTCTTTCTCCAATTTCAACTACTACTTTACTTGCTTCTAAATCAACTCGATATTGTGTAGTAGAATTCATCCCGTCACGATATGCAAAAGTATTCCCATCATCTTCATACAGCGTAAATTCTCCTGTACCTGGTGCAACTAATAATCGCATTTCACTTATAGGTAACTCTTCAGCATATTGCATCACTGAAATTAAAGGAATAATTGCACCAGCCCGAATAAATAAAGGCATTTTTGCTAAAGGTGCATCAATAAGAATGTGTTGCGAACCTGGGTAAGATTCTCTACTCCACCAATCATACCAAGTACCTTCAGGTAAATATACCATACGATTTTCTACTCCCGGTCGATAAATTGGTGCAGCCATTAAATCCGAACCAATTAATACTTGGTCGTATAATTCATAGGTTTGAGAATCATTGGGATAATGGTAAAGTAAAGGGCGTAAAATTGGCTCCCCTTTATTCGCTGCTTGCCAAAATAAAGTGTAAAAATAAGGCAACAATTGATAACGTAATTCAATATATTTGCGACAAATATCTTCTACTTCCTGACCAAATTCCCAAGGTTCATGACGCTTAGTTTCAATCATAGAATGACCACGCATCAAGGGATATAACATTCCCATTTGCATCCAACGAGCAAATAATTCTGGTGAAGCATCTCCCGCAAATCCACCGATATCTGCACCCACAAAAGCCACACCTGATAATCCCAAATTACACAACATCGGTAAAGACATTTCCAGATATTCCCACTTTGAGTGATTATCCCCCGTCCATACCGCCGAATAACGCTGTACTCCTGCAAAACCCGAACGAGTCAACACAAAAGAACGTTGTTGCGATCGCAATTTGTGTAACCCTTCGTAACAAGCACGAGCCATATTCATTCCATATAAATTATGGGTTTCCCTCCAAGTCGTTTTATCTTCCCCATCCCCCGCAGGCGCATCCATGGGAAAGGTCATTTTATCACCTTCTAAATCCCCGAAAGGTCGGTCATTCAAAGCTGGTTCATTCATATCATTCCAAATACCAGCCACACCCACATCAGTAAGGTGATGCTGTAAATTACCCCACCATTCCCGCACTTCCCCACGCATAAAATCCGGAAAAACCGCTCTATCAGGCCATACATAACCATGGAACACTTGACCATCTGCCCTACGGATGAAATAATCGTTTTTTAATCCTTGATCGCAGACTTGATAATCTGCCTCTGGGTCGAATTTTACACCGGGGTCGATGATTGTGACAACTTTAATTCCCTGTTGCTGTAAATCTTCGATCAACTTTTGAGGATTGGGAAACCGCTGTTTATTCCAAGTAAATACCCGAAAACCCTGCATATAATCGATATCTAAGTGAACCACATCACAAGGAATATGGCGATCGCGCAACTGCTTAACTAATTCCCTGACTTCAGTTTCCGAATCATAACTCCAACGACATTGATGATAACCCAAAGCCCAACGCGGTGGTAACGGCATTCTTCCCGTAAGCTGGGTGTATGTATTGATAATTGTCTCAGGTTCCGGACCGTAAATAATATAATAATCCAGTTCGTTGTTTGTAGTTTTTAATTGTAAAGTATTTAATTGTGTCGCACCAACATCAAACTGACTCCAAAAAGTAGTATTAAAAAACAAACCATAACCGACATTTGGACGCAAAGACATAAAAAACGGAATTGCTTGATACATCTCATCCGTCAACATTGTGTAATCCAAACTATCCGTCGTCCAATTAGTTAAACATTTACCTCGTTGATTTAACAATCCCGAACGTTCACCAAAACCGTAAAATCTTTCTTCTGCGGTAATTTCCTTCCAATTAGTAATTTGATTTTTACGCCAACCAATCCCTAAATCTGTATCATGAGCAAAAGGATTACCAGATTTATCAAAACACATCATCCGACAAGGATGACGCTGCACGCAGATTTTAATCTTTTCCGTTTCAACAGTTATTAATTCATCAGTTTCTTGGATATCAAAATTGCTCGGATTCCATTCTGCATCCGGTAAATTTACAGCCCAAGAACGTCTTGGTGTCAACTCCCCTGCGGGGGAAAAACGGACTCGAATTAAATTAGGAGAAAGGATAGTTAAAGTTAAACGAGAATTATTACCGCAATCAAAATATATTCCTTGTGTGTAGCGTTGGCAGCTTTGTACAGAAGATATTGCATTCCAAGCAGGTTCGCTTTTGGGAAGTTGTCCGATGAATTCAGGCATGATAATAGGTTAGAGGTTAGAGGTGAGAAGTAGAGTTTCTATTAGAACTTACGCAACTGGCACTTTTTTATTGTAGGGGAGGCGGTTGAGGCGGTGTGGATCTTCCTCCCGCATTATTGCCGTTGTGTGACGCATTGAATTAATTTGAACGGTTCTATAAGGTTTGTAGCGTCACGCACCATCAACCATTTGTGACAAGATCCTACTCCTATTCCGCTCTAAGATTACCTATCACCCATAGGGTGCGGTTCATCTCTTTTTACCTCTTTCCTCTGCGCTCTCTGCGTCTCTGCGGTTTTTTTAATCGGTAATCTTCTGCCGGGAAGGGAGTAAGTTTATCTGGCGGTTGAAACCGCAGCTACACAAACAAAACCCGCCGTCGCGGGTTCTAAATTGATTAGTTTATCTGGCGGTTTAAACCGCATACATAACGTCTCTAGACAATTTTGGCAAAAACTAACCATTCAAAATTAATGGGACAGACTACTAGTAGTCTATTTCATTAAATTTGGTGGGTAATGCATTCGTAGTGGGAGCGTCTCGCTCCCTGGTAGTCAAAGAGCGAGCTAGAAGCTCGCACTACTTCAACCCATCAAAATTAATGTGGCGAACCACTAGAAGCTCCCACTACCCAATAAGATTGGATGTTTTTTTAATTGGAAGTCCCTTAAACGAAGTCAGCTACGGTAATTAAGCTGGAGTTTACACCCTCTACAATTGCAATAATTTCGTTAGTAGCAGTCAACGAAATCAAAGTATTGTTGGCATTACCAGAGTCTGCTCCAATTGTCAAGTCACTAAATTGGATTCCTGTAAACAAGGTAAAGTTATCAACACCATCCGCAAAGTCTTTGATGGTATCAGTACCTTGACCGATTTCAAATTTATCGGCTCCTTCTCCACCAAACAAGGTATCATTACCGTTTCCTCCCGCGAGGAAATCTGCACCAGCCCCCCCACGCAAAACATCATTACCATTGTTCCCAAAGAGGAAGTCATTCCCACCATTACCAAAGAGGGAGTCATTCCCAGCCCCCCCAAGTAGGGTGTCTGCTCCACCCCCACCTTCAAGGGAATCATTACCGGCTCCACCTTCAAGGGAATCATTACCGGCTCCACCTAATAAGGTGTCATTACCATCCAAACCCTGGATAGTGTCATTTCCTTCTAAGCCGTCAATCAAGTCAGCTTGAGCGGTTCCTATAAGTAAATCCGGACCAGCAGTTGCAGTGATTGGAGGCACAATCACAGGGAGAATGGTATCTGTCAAATTAGCACCAGTGAAATCGGCTCCAGTCAGAATAGCTCCTGTAAAGTCAGCTTTGCTGAGGTCAGCATTTTTAAAGGAAGCATTAGTAAAGTTACCGTTGATTGCAATACCGTCAACAAATGAGATACCGGAGAAGTCAGTACCAATTGTGTCAGCATCAGCACCGTCTATAAATATACCGTTGCTTAAATTGGCTTTATTTAAGTTAGCACCAGCTAAATTGCCATCTGTGAGGTCAACTCCAGTTAAATTTACTTCTTCTAAGAATGCACCATCAAGTTGAATTCCTCCCGTTAAGTTTGCTCCGGTGAGAATTGCACCTTTTAAATTGGCATTACTGAAGTCTGCCCCACTCAAGTTAGCATTAGTTAAATTAGCATCTTCAAGGAAGATACCTTCCGCAGAAACACCGCTGAAGTTAGCATCATTAAGTACGGTATCAGCAAAACTAACACCAGTCAGTATAGTCGGGTTACTTGCATCAAAATTAGTGAAATCAGCACCAGCAAGATTAATATCTTCTGCACTAAAGTTAGTTAAATTAGCTCCCCGGAAACTGGAATTGGTTGATGTTGCTCCATCCGGTGGCGCAGTATCAGTTAACTGCACACCACTCAGGTTTGCCAAATCAAAGATAGAACTGCTGAGGGTGATATCCGTAAAATTACTTTCCCTAAAGTCAGCCCCTGTAAAATTTGTATTGTCCAGGATAGTACCTTCGAGGCTAGCTTTTTGCAAGTTAGCATTGGTAAAGTTAGCGTCTTTTAAATCAGCTGCTTTCAGATCAGCTTCATTCAGATTAGCTCCCGTCAGGTTTGCTCCAACTAAGTTTGGTCGTTCCGACTGTTCTCCACTGATCTTAGCCTTGAATAAATTAGCATTCTGTAATTGGGCATTGGAGAGATTAATCCCATTAGTGCTAATTTCTGATAAATTCACATTTTGTAGGTTGGCACCACTCAGATTAACATTCTCTAAATTTGCTTTGAAGAAAGTGGTTGTCGGAAAATTTGTATTAGGTTGAAAGTTGGCATTAGAAGCATTAACATTAAACCACTTTGATTCTTCAAAGTTAGTCCCTCTGAGCCGGGTACCAACAAATGACACACCGAACAATTCTGTTTTAAAAAAGTTAGAACCATTGAGATTCTGACCATTAAAATTATTTCCTTGCAGCGTCTGATTGCTAAAATTGAAGACTGCCATAACTAGATACCTCTTTTAAATTTCAAAAATTGCAGAAAGAAAAATATTGTCATAATTTCCATCCCTGTAGAGACGTTGCACTGCAACATTTTCCACTAGAAATTAATACCCGGATACCCAGATACCCAATAACACCGATTTCAGGTCAGCTAAATACTTTGATTCAAAACCGAGAACAGAAAGGAGAGAGGTTGCGAAACAACCTCACCCTATGTTAATTTTGGAAGATTACCAATCTGGTAAATAGAAATCAAAGCTGCATTGTAATAGACTTGTTCTGTAAATTGATGAATAGGTATTAAAGCAATGCTAGAAACCTTCTAGACAGTTGATTGAGAATAACGCACCTTATTTTGTCAGAAATAAAGTGTATTAAACATTGATTAATCATCAATCTCCAACTGTTTGACCCGAAAAAATTGATTCTTCTTGGGTGAACGTTTCTCAAAGCAATAATGGTTGCTATTTACCTTTTCTTTACAGAATTTGTCTTGCATAACTTCTCCAACCATTGAAACATCCTATCAGTATTACCTGTCACGAATGACCCTAAAGGGCAGCCAAAGTAGCTTCGACATCTGAGACGGCTACGTTCTGAACAATCGCAATATCTTGGAAGGTCTCCGCAACAGTCAACGGATTATTCCATTGAATCACAGCATTGCTACCGACTCCTACAACCTGCAAGTCTTCAAGTAGGATTTCGTTTCCATTTCCACTGGGATCTTCAAACAATGCAAATGCATCCTGTTCAAAAACGAAGCCTTGAATGGTGTCAACACTAGCCACGCCATTGAAAAGGTCAGCAGAACCAAGGATAATCTCATTTTCACCGTTAAGAGTGCCAGCACTAGCAATTATGGTATCGCTACCATCACCACCGTCGAGGATGTTGTTACCCTCACCACCGTTGAGAATATCGTTGCCAGCTCCACCTAATAAGATGTCGTTACCTTCACCACCTAGTAGGTTATCTCGTCCTAATCCCCCATCAAGAGAATCGTTACCATTGCCACCTTCAAGGGAGTCTCTACCATTACCACCTAATAAGGTGTCGTTGCCATCTAAGCCCCGGAGAGTGTCATTACCAGCTAAACCATTAATTAGATCCGGTAAACCTGTTCCAATCAGTAAATCAGCACCAGCAGTTCCGGTGATTTCGCTGACAGGAAGAATGGTTTCTGTCAAGATAGCGCCAGTGAAATCAGCTCCAGTTAAGATAGCTCCTGTAAAGTCGGCTTTGCTCAAGTCAGCATTCGCAAAGGAAGCACCTGTGAAGTTACCGTTGAGTGCTTTACCTTCAACAAAGGAAATACCAGAGAAGTTAGCACCAACTGTATCAGCATCAGCACCATCGATAAATGTACCGTTGCTTAAATCAGCTTTATTTAAGTTAGCGCCGCTAAAATTGGCATCTGTCAGGTTAGCACTAGTTAAATTAACTTCTTCCAAAGAAATTTCTGGTACAGAAACACCTGTGAAATTGCTACCTGATAAATCAGCACCCTTCAGTAGCGCACCTGTGAAATTAGTCGCGGTTCCATTAAAAGCAGTGAAGTTAGCACCGCTTAAATCTGTACCTTCGGCTTTGAAATTGGTTAAATTAGCACCTTGGAAGCTGGGATTGCCATCTGACACAGCACTAAATTCGACATCACTGAGGTTAGCCAAGATAAATCTGGTGTTGTTACCGATAGTGACACCCTCAATCTTGCTTCCAGATAGATTAGCTCCTTGAAAGTTAGCTCCAGTAAAATTCCACCGATGATTTCTACAGATTCGACACCATCTGAGAATTGCACCCCTTGGAAGTTAGCATTGGTGAAATTGCTATTCTCCAACTTGGCTTTAGCGAAGTTGGTTGTCGGGAAATTGTTATTGGGTTGAAAATTAGCACCAGTTGCATTCACACCTAACAATTCTGCTTCGTTAAAGTTAGTCCCTCTCAAACGTGTGTTAACCAAGGAACCACCTTCAAACTTTGTTTTCACAAAGGTAGAGCCATTCAGATTCTGACCATCAAAACTTTGGTTAATCAGAGTCTGTTCGTTAAAATTCTGAACTGCCATAAATTAAGTAATCCTTCAAAAATCAATTACATCGATCAACTCGCCTCACCATATCTACCCCTCTCCAGAATTTAAGAGAGGGGTTAAAAAGACATGATGAGAGGAGATTTGAAGCAGTAATTAGGTAAATAGCACTCTGTCAACATATTCAATACCTGGGAGTAAATAGAATTCGGATGGAAATTAACGGCGTTGGATCAACTCTTGAAAACGAATTTTCTCAGAGTGACTTCGCTGAAGTTCCATAGCCACCAAGCTATGATTTTTGATTCTAATAACTTTTTGCGTAGCATTTACTTCGCAAATACTCTAGCCATTGTTTCGCGAACTTCTAATTATTCAGGTGATTCTACAAACAGAATTACAACACTGTTGTCAAATACCAATAATTCTAATATGAACTTTTCCGACAAGGAACACAATAATTTCTAGATACTTTGGAGCATTGTAAACAAAGCTTTCTCCAACAGTATCTTTTATAGCCGACCAAAAATACTCGACGAAAGATTTTTTACAGACTTCCGCATCCATAAAAACATCCGCTTATCATAACATGACTTTTTTCAGAGGTGTTAGTAAAAACGTTTACTTTACACCTTAGGGTTATCTTGATGTGTTCAAGTAAAACCTTTATACGACAAGACTTTTCACCTAATCACACTTACAAAAAACTTAACGCCATTAAACATTAGCACATTTGATTAAATTTGATTCATTAAATTTGTAAACCCATTATTTAACATTCGTTTAGTTTTATAGATACTAATCAAAACATTCCCACTAGCATTAGCTCCTAAATTCATTTTTTCTTCAAGAGGGGTAAGACCCATCACTTTATGATTGCCACCTTTGTTCCCTTTATACTAAAAGCGGGTTATAAATGTCATTCTAAACTCAAGTGAAAATTTCCAAGATGCTTTGCTAAACTGCATTTCGTTCAGTGCGACAGAAACTTAAATTTTATCTGTCCGTAGTATAAAAGAGCGAAAAAACAGCTATTTTGGAGTAAAACCTTCAAAAAAATAAACGTTGTTTTTTTTAAGCTTTACAAAAAAAATATAATTACTATATGATACCTTTAATTTTGTAGTTGATCTGGCGGTTGAAACCGCAGCTACAGAAACCGGCACCCGTCTGCACGGGTTAAAAATTGGTTAGTCCACGCAGGTGGACTTTGCCTGTGTAGTCGCGGTTTAAACCGCCGGATATTTTGAAAACATCCTCTAACATACAGACCTTAATTACCTTTTTTACAAAAGCTCTTGTAACAAAGGTGCAAGCTCCTTACTTAACCTACCATTACGCACAAATTCAGCATAGGTATCGGCTTCTACTGCTAATAGTTCGTTGCGTAATTGTTCGCTCGCAAATGTTCGTAAGCTGGGATGCTCTTTTTGTAACTGATCAATTTTGTCTTTGATGTTACTCAGCTCTCCTTTAATTAAAGCTTCTTGATAACGACAAAACTCTAAATCAAGTCCGGGGCGTTCGTCGTCTACTTCATCTAAATATTTGAGAACTCGTCGTAGAGCATTTTCACGAGCTACTAACTGCATATATTCCTGACGCAAAGGTTCGTCACCGAGTAGATTTAATTTTTGTAGTAAAGGCTTAACTGTCAATCCTTGCACTAATAAAGTAAATAAAACTACTCCAAATACAGTAGAAATTAAATCTTCTCTTTGATTACCCAAAATAGTAGGAACACTTAATGATAACGCGATCGCAACCGAACCCCGTAAACCTCCCCACCAAAGTATCGTTTGTTGTCCTAAACTAATATCGGAATTCGCAACACGATTGCTGAAGAAACTTAAAGCGTAGACCGAGATAAATCTTGATGCAACCATGCCCACAATGGTTACGCCGATAATTAACAAGTTATCTGCTAAATTAGCAAATCTGATTTGGTCGCCAATTAATAAGAAAATAATTGAATTAACAAAGAAAGATACAAATTCCCAAAACTCGCTGACAATCACCCGTGTACGGGGGTTCATGCCGATTCGGGAACCAAAATTACCTAAAACCAAGCCGGTGGTGACAACAGCAATTACACCAGAACCGCCAAATTCTTCCGCAATAATATAAGTACCATAAGCTGAGACTAATGTCAAGGATTGTTCGACTAAGGGTAAATCAAATCTTTGAGTAAGGTAAGAGATACCAAAACCAATTAAACCACCAACTGCAACACCGATACCAATAACGCTAATTAATTCTAAGATGACTTCTTGAACTCCTAGTTTTGCAGTTCCTAAAGGAAGAGCTACGAGGAAACCAAAAGCCACAACTGCCATTCCATCATTAAACAAACTTTCCCCTTCCATTAAAGTGGTGAGACGTTTGTCAACTCCCAATTCACGAAATAATGCAGTTACCGAAACTGGATCTGTCGCTGAAAGACTTGCACCAATTAATAAAGCTGTGGTTAAAGGTAATCCAGCAACTTGATTTAAACCAAGGGCTACACCAATAATAGAAATTACGACTCCGATTACAGCATAAAGAGTAATTGGAAAGAAATCTCGTTTCAAATTCGACCACTTTAAATTCCACGCTGCTTCAAATAATAAAGGAGGTAGGAAAATCGCCAGGATTAATTCTGGTGAAAGATTTACTAATCGTACATCAACAAATGCTAAACCCAAACCGGCAATTACTAATAATAAAGTGTAAGGTATTTGGCGAAACCAGCTAAAAACTTGTGGTAAAGTCGCCACACTTAGAGATACAGACAGTACTAAGAGAAATTGTTTGAGATTTTGTTCGATACCGGCAGTTTCACCCACCGCAGTTTCAATTGTCATAGTCCCTGATTGTAGATTTTTTTGACATTTGTCACATCCCGATGTTGAACTTTCGTTAATTATCAGTTTATGTTTGGCTGTGAATCTCCGCAAACATTTTAGGTAGCGACAATTTATTTTAAGCGGTTGTTAGGTAAGTTGTGCAAAAAAATATTATATATATGCTATGCATCAAAGGACAGTTGACAGTTGACAGTTAACCTTTAACCTTTAACCTTTAACCTCTAAACTTTGACCTTTGTTGATCTCTAACCTTTGCTGATAAGGTTTAGCAGAAGTTTCTACACCATTTACAACTAAACCTAATAACTGAGCGTGATGTTCCATTAATTGCTGTAAACTGTCACGAACTGAGTTACTAAAACTCATACCGGGTTTGACAACAAATAAGACATTGGGAATTTGAGCCGTCATTAATGCTGTTGCAGTTGTGACACTGACTGGTGCAGTGTCAACTAGAACATAATCGTATTTATTGTCGGATTCGGCATTTGCTAACAGTTTTTGAAAGCGTCCTTGAGATACCATTTTGACAATTTTACCGCTTTGTGGTGTGGTAGGCAGTAAATCGAGATTGGGTTCGATAGAAATAACTGGATTTGCAGTATTTATATTCAATTGTTGACTATAAACCAAATTGTGTGTCAGTTCTGCTCGAAAGAAATCTGCATCAACTATTAGTACTCGAAAGCCTAAATCAACTAATGCTTTTGCTAATCCCAAAGTTACAGTTGTTTTACCTTCTTTTTCCATTGCACTAGTAATTAATAGATGATGGTTATTCAAAGGTTGCAAACTAAGTGCTGAAGCCAGACGTTGAAATTTGACTAGTTTGTCATCATCTTCCGATGTAAGTTCGGTATCTTTAAGATGGGGGATAGAAACAACCATCGGAAATTTTATATCTTTCAAATCTTGAGGACTTAACAATGGGTTGCGTCTTTCTAAAAGTAATACTAAAGCAATACTACCAATAATTCCTGCTAGTAAAGCATTTAAAACCATTAAGGATTTTTTCGGAGAAATTGGTTTGTTACCAGCCCTTGGTGAATCTAATATTTCTACATTTGGATAAACATCAAAAACATCGATATTAGTTTGCTGTACTTGAGCAACTAAACCTTTATAAACACCTTCAGCCACATCAACATTGCGTTGTAATTCGATTAATCTTTTTTGTTGAGCCGGAATAGAATTTAAATTGGCTGTGAGTTGATTTATTTGAGTTTGTATTAGTTGAGCGCGACGTTGTTGACCAGAAGCTTCAGTTTCTGCCAAAATTAATTGTTCAATTAAACCAGCGCGTCCTTGTCCTTCACCGCTGACTGTAGTATCTATAGAAGTATTACCAGCAGCTTGTTGAATTTCGTTCTGTATCCGACTTAATAATACTTGTTGTTCTTGGATAAGTTCTCGAACAACAGGATGATCATCAGTATATTTAGTGCGTTGACGAGCTAAGTCGGCATTGATTTCTGATAACTTGTTTCTCATAAATTGATAATCTTTATTTTCCCCTAAGCTTAAAGAACGAATCGCTTGATTTGATGACATACTTAAAATATTTGATAAAGTATTAACGCGATTCTGATTGTATTCAGCTTGAGATAATGCGTCTAAATTAGCTTTAGTAAGACCATCAATAGTAGTCACAATTGCTTTTGTTTGTTCTTCCGCATCAACTAATGCACTAGACTGTTTAAACTCTGCTAAATTTTGTTGTGCCAAAATCAAATGATTTTTAGCATCTTCTAATTCGACTGCACTAAATTGTCTTTTTGATAAACGGTTTTGTTGACGCAGTTCTTTTAATCTTTGTTGAAATAAATTAATCAGGTTATTTGCTCGTATTTCTGTTAACTTTGGTGATAAACCTTGAGTATTTAAAGTCAAGATACGTGAAGTTTCATCAACGGATACTTGAAATAATGATTTGTAACCAGGTAAACTTGCAAATTTCTGTTTTTCTGGATCTACACCAAGTACCTTTTCCATCAAAGTATCGCTAGTGAGAATACTTTTTTGCATTTGTAATTGACTATCACTAATTGCAGGAATACTAGAATCACTTTTTCTTAAAGAACCCAAAATACCCAAACTAGCATCCAAATTACCATTTGTTCCCGGAATCGTTAATTGTGTTGTTGCATTCCACACACGAGGTGTAGTTGCGGCAACATAAGTAGTTATTCCTAAAACTAATACGTTCCAAAGTATTACAGGTTTCCAGTGTCTAATCGCGATCGCAGCTATTTTATTCATATATTTAATCCTATATTATTATTTAAGGGAGCAGGGGACAAGGGGATGGGGGGACAAGGGGACAAGGGGATGGGGGGACAAGGGGACAAGGGGACAAGGGGACAAGGGGATGGGGGGACAAGGGGACAAGGGGATGGGGAGACAAGGGGACAAGGGGAAATAAGTAATAACTGTCAACTGTCAACTGTCAACTGTCAACTCCATCCATTCTGTAACATTTGGCTGTTGCTGTTGTACTTCAGATAAAATCGCTCCTAACCAAATAAAAAAGAACCAAAAATAAATTGCCATCCAAGTTAAATTAGTGGCATGAAGTAGTAAATATAAAGCTATTAAACAACCAAATGCACGCTGACAAACTAAGTTTCCTTGAATCGCAGGTTTCCAAAAGCTGCATAATGTGGAAACAAGAGCAATAATAAAGAAAATAAAACCGAAAATACCGTGTATGTAAAGCACTTGTGCATAGGAAGAAAATGTTCCTAATGGTAGTACAAAAGCCCCATTCCCCCAACTTGCGGTTTTTTCCATAAATCCCCATCCCACCCACGGTGATTCTTTCCATGCATCGATAGTTGCATTTACAATGAATTCTCGATCTTTGGATGAGTCAGCACGAGCGCTATTAAAAGTTTCTAAAGGTAAAGCGAGAAAATCTTTTATACTTAAACTTAATAAAGCAGCAAATAAAGAAGTAAGTGATATTACCCATAAATAAGCTTGTCGAGCTAATCCGCTACGAAAACAGTATATAATCACCCAAACTAAGGGAAAACATATCCAAGCCAGACGACTTTGAGAAATTATTAAGCCGACAAAACTGCCAATTAAAGCTAATTTTCGCCAGTGTGGGTTACTTTCACTTAAGCACATAAAGAAACATAAAAGACCGCAAACCCCTAAAATTGGAGGATCAGCTGTGTAAAGGTCTGTTCTTGGTAAGGGAATCCCGAAAAATGGTTGAATTTCCGCAAATTTAACCATTAAACTGGTTTTTTCACCGGGAATTAAACGGGCTAAAGGAGGTAAAAAATGTTCTTGGGGACCGAGAACAAAAAGTATCAGTAGTTGAATTGCTAGGAGTATTAAATAACTCGCTGACATCCATGATACAGCCCTGACAATGGTTTGTACTTTAATACGATACCAAAACGGTAAGGTCATGCAGCAAAATATCATGAAGTAACCTTTGAATAAGGTAAAGAATGTCGCTGCTGTTTTTAATGCTTCAAAGCGGATTGTTTCTAATCCAATTAGATTTGTCCAAAGTGCAGCTAAAGTCATTCCTAACCATGCCCAATTACAAATTGGTAAGGATTCTTTAATCAGCTTATCGAAGTTTAAACCAGCTATTAATAAAAATGCGCTAACAACAGGATAAACTATAGTTTGTACTCCTAATATCCACCAAAGCGGTGTCAGCACAATTGTCCAGTAAATTACTCTTTCGGCAATTGAGTCGAATTTTATCTGAGGTTTACTAATAGAATTAAATGCCAACATTTTATTAGAGAATTGGTAATTGGTAATTGGTAATTGGTAATTGTCAACTGTCAACTGTCAACTGTCTTTGACCTATTTTTAATACCTGTAAATATTTTTCGGTACAAGTTTCTAATTTAAATTGATTGAGCCACTGTCTATTTACTTGTTTGATATTCCCGGCAAGTACTTTTAAAATAGCTTCAGCCATTGCTTTTGCATCACCAACTGGGGTTAATTCTCCATATTTTCCATCTGCTAAAATCTCACTGGGACCACTTTCGCAATTCGTGGATACTACTGGAGTTCCTACAGCTAAAGCTTCTGCAATTACGTTACCAAAGCCTTCCCAAGCGGAAGATAATACGAAAACTGCACTATTAGCCATGTAAACATAAGGATTATCGACAAAACCCAACATTGCAATATCTGTTTGTAGTTCTAATTGATTAATTAAATTATTTAAATTATCTTTTTCTGGTCCCTCTCCTAAAATTACTAACCGACACTGACGTACTTGCCGTACTTGAGTAAATGCACGGAATAACGTTGGATAATCTTTTTGCGGATGCAGTCTACCTACTGCTAAAATAACTGGTGGTTCTCCTGGTTTAAACCACGGATGATTCACTGGTTCTTGCGCTTTAACGAACAATTCCGGTGTAATTACAGGGTTGTAAATTAAATCGATTCTTTCTCTAGGTAAGTTCGTCACCTTTGCTAAATCTACTGCAACTCCTTCAGAAACACTGACTATTCCATCAGCCCAAGGATAAAGAAATCTAGTTACTAATGGTGTTAAACGTGTGGAAAGTTGAGGAATCCGTTTGGCTTCCAAAGAAAGATGATTGTGTTCCGATACTATTATTCGCGTGGATACTCTAGCAATGCGTTTTGCTAGTAAAGCTATTTCACAAGGATAATGTAACGCTGCGAGCATTGTTGTGGGATTTTCTTGCTGCAAATATTCTACTAATTTAGGCAGAATACTCAACTTCGATCGCGCTTTTAAATCTACAAGTCGAATTTCTGAAGGCAATTGTTTTAATAAAGAGCCTACGGCTTTTACTAATACCATATCAACTTTTAGCCCTTGCTCAACAAAACCGCGAGCTAAATTGAGCAATACTCTTTCGGCACCACCACTGTAAAGACAGCGGAGAAATATGGCAATATCGGCTGAAGATTTAGACATGGTGGAGAATTTTGACGTTACTATTTTGCGATCGCGATTTTTGTGATATGCTCTTCATCAAGTTAAGAATTTCACCATAATTACGTTGGGCATCGAAACGTTTTTCGGCTATGTGGCGGCTAGCAGCAGCCATTGCAGTTATCTTTGTTCGATCATTTTTCAAAGTTTGCAGTGCATTCTTCAAAGCCGCAACATCTGACGGTGGTACAATTAAACCGTTAACTTGATGTTCTACTTGTTCACTCAAAGCACCAACATCAGTAGTAATGATTGGTAATCCTGCTGCCATCGCTTCTGTAATCGCGCTCGGTAAACAATCTGCTTGTGTTGGAAAAACAAAAATATTCGCTTGTTGGTAAAGTTGTTTTAATGGCTGACTGTTAGGTGTTAAATCGCAATGTATCCGGATGTTGTCGATTCCGCTCAATTCTTGCTTTATATTAGTATCTTTGGTGACGATATCTAAGGTGAAATCATCTGTTATGCCATTACGAACAGCTTCGAGCAGAGTATAACCGCCTTTGCGAGCAAAATCTCCTCCTACAAACAATAAGCGTAGGGGATTTGTAGAATCATAATCGACTAATTTACTCGGTGTAAAATTCCACTGTTGTAAATCAACTCCCGGTGGAATTACTGTGATTTTTTCCGCAGGTATGGCATAGTCATAAACCAAGGAATTTTTTGCCCATTCACACCAAGTTATAATTGCTGTGGCAGCTTTATAAGTACTTTTATTCCATTCAAATTTACTACGTTCTGCTAAATAGTTACTGCCAACTTGATGATTGTATCCAGCAGCAATGCTATCAAGATTTAAAGGTGTCGCATCAGTAGAAATTATCGTTGGGATACGATGCATAAAAGGAATCGCAAACAGAGCGGTGGTTTGGGTGTGCAAAAATAATGCATCCGGATGCAGCTTAGCAGTTTTTATCTGATTAAAAGCACGCAAACTAACTTGTAGTGACCAATTATTACGAATAACTGGTAGTTTATCCAATATATCATTGGTACCCGTTCCTACTGGCATCCAAATCGGTTGGATATTATTATCTTTGCTTACCCAATACTTGAGATTTTGGTAGTGGGTAATATGTCCCAAAGCTTGCTCTACAACAAAACCAAAATTAAACATTAATTTTTAACCTCATTGCAGTTGTCTTACAGATTCTTTAATCAAAAGTTTCTTGGCAATAGTTTTAATTTTTTTATATTGTTCGGGAGGTAAAATAAGTACTGTAGAAATTTTGAAAAATGCTTTTGACATCGTTTGCCATTGCCAAATTGTTGATAAATCGTTTTTAATTGCATTCCAAAAACATTTTGTGGCAATTATGCCATTTTGACGACTTAAAGGTGATTCCAATGATTTAAAAGTTAGATAATGATAAAGAGTTGAAAGAGTATTTTTCTTGAGGTATTGCAGGGATGGAGGAGCATTTTTAAAAGATTTTTCAATAAATTTTAAACAGGATTTCTCAATTTTCACAATATTAGTAGATGCTGAACGAGAAGAAGTACGATATAAAATCTGAACAGATGGTACAGTCACAAAATCATAAAGTTCTGCTAAACGTAACCACATATCCCAATCTTCAGCAAGTGTTAATGAGGAATCAAAAACACCAACTTTAGTTAATGCTTCTCTACTAATTAAAGGATTAGAACCGTTTTCTAAGATATTTTGTACCAACATTTTTTCATATGCACTACCATTAATAGTTATATAATTGCCCTGATGAAAAAAATTGCCATATTCATCAATGTAGTCAACCCAACTATAAGCAACTGCGGCTTGAGGATTTTTTTGTAAAGCTGTTAATTGCGCCTCTAATTTATCTGGAGTCCAGATATCGTCAGCATCGAGAAAAGAAATAAACTCACCACAAGCTCTTTCAATTCCTCGATTACGAGCCATACAAACACCGCCATTTTTATAGGAAAATAGCTGCAAACGCGAATCTTGAATACTAGAAACAATGTCTAAAGTTGAGTCTTGAGAACCATCATTGATTACGATTAATTCTAAGTTACTAAAACTTTGATTTAACACCGACATAATTGTTTCGTGAATCGTTCCCGCCGCATTATATGCCGGGATAATTACAGATATTAACGGTTTTGTATTGTTTATCATGTTTCTACTTTTTAGATGATTTAAGAGTACTTATTCGTTATTATGACGTAACTTCTGAAAGTGTTTAAATAATTGATTGAGCTTTATTTTGTATTTATAAAACATTTGAGGAAGAACAATTCGTATAGATATTATATATATCAACATGAATGTAAAGGGTCTAATAAATAGAGGCAAATTGAATGAAATCAAAACACCTGGAATAACTAATAAAATTGGTATAAAACTGGGAGTAATAAACTTGGAAAACGACCAACCTAAACTTCTACAAGCTACCCACCACCAGTAAATAGTCCAGCCAATTCCTAACACCAATGCAACCGCTAAACTCACTCCCACAATTCCACCTAGATTCGCACCCAGAATAAACCCAACAACTGCAATTGGAGCTATTTGTAAGTTTACTTTAGCATTGATATCCGGACGACCTTTAGCAACCAACATCGAAAATAAGGAAGAATTAATAATACGAAAGTAGGAAAAAATTAGTAATCCTGGAATTACATTAATAATCGGTATCCACTTAGCACCAAATACGAAATTCACCACTTGTGAGTCTGTTACCAAGAAAATTAAAGCGCAAATCGCAGCGGTTAAAATAGCAGTCTGTTCTACTACTTTTAATAAAGTATTTTGTTGCTGTTTATCATCTGTTAATTGAGCAAAAATCGGCATTCCTAATTGATTAAAGACAGCACCAACAATACTGGAAAATGCATTTGTTAACTGATAAGCAAGATTGTAATAACCCAGACTTGCACTACCTAAAAGTTTTCCTACAGTAAAATTATCGATGTTGAAATTGGTATACAAACCAAAACTCGAAGCAACAGTACCAAAATAAAAAGATTGAACTTCCGCTCTAACTTCTGAATCAATTTCTAGACGGAATTTGTATCTTGAATAGTGGTAAGTTAATATGCAATTAATTATCCAAGAACTTGTATCACCGATAACAAATGACCAGTAGCTAAATCCCAAAAAAGCAGCAGCCGTAGTAGAGAGTAATCGTGTAATTGAATTAACTAAAGTGATATTGGCGATCGCTCTATATTTTAACTGTCGTGTCATCACGCTGGAATAAACATAGCTAGCGGAAGAAAGTATCAGATTAAACGCAAAAGCTATCAGTATCCAGGTTAAAGTTGGTTCTTGGAAGAAAGCCGCTATGAGTGGAGATGTGACAACAACTCCTAGTCCTAAAGCCAATCCTACTAATAAACTAACAGTATAAGCAGTATTAACATATTTCGGTTCTTCTATTCCCTTATAGATAATAAAAGCACCCGCAGTATCCTGAATAAACAGTGAGAAAAAAGACCAAAAAACATAGGCAATTCCAATGATACCGAAATCAGATGGTTGTAATAATCTTGCTAAAACCAGACTGCTGAGGAAAGCAAAGATACGGGTGACAAATGTCGCATAGGAAATCCATAAGCCGTTTTTAAAAAGTGTAGTTGCTTTCACTATTAATTTTTACCTTGTACTGAGGAAGCAAAACCGAGCGATCGTCCGATGGCTAATTTCGATACCGATGACAAACGTACCGACATCAGAGTTACTAAAGAACGCATATCTCGATAAAAAATCGATTTATCACACATTAAAGCTTGATCAATAAAATCTCTTGCTGTTTGCATATCACCACTCTGAAGACACAATCGCGCTAAATAGCGGTACATATAAGCATATACAGTTGGTAATATCGGCTTAACTAACATTGGCGATCGCGCTACAGCATCTTCAATAACAAGCTCCCCACTATTCCGCATTTGGACGATATTAAAAGATAATCCGGAAGGACGGACGCGATAATAGCATAAAATCCGTTTTTCTCGGTAAAATCGCCATTTCTGGGTTGCAGCAATTCTCAACCACAAATCCACATCTTCCCAACTACGTAGGTTTTCATTGAAATCCCCAACTTCATCTATCAAACAACGACGGAATACTGCATTAGAACCATGTCCCATAAAGTTTTTGCATAGTAAAGCTATCTGGTAATCTGAATGTACAGGTTTACCACTCAAAGTGATAAATGTCGGTTTTCCATCATCACGAATCGTCTGGGAAGCACTGTAAACTACCCCAACGTCAGACTGACTATACAATCGAGCGATATGAGTTGCTAATTTATCTTTATGGTAAATATCATCACCATCGAGTAAAGCAATATATTCACCCCGTGCATGACGAATACCATGATTACGAGCTGAAGATAAACCTCCATTGGATTTTTGTAACAGTTGAAATCGCGAATCTCGCTGACAAATTTGCCGCACTATAGCCGCAGTATTATCTGTAGAACCATCATCAACTATCAATGCTTCAAAGTCGGAAAATGTTTGCTGTTCTAAAGAAATCAGAGTTTCTTTAATATATTGACTAACATTATAAGCAGGAACTATAACGCTAACTTTTGGTATTCTCACCATAATTATTCTCCCGAACTACTTTTATCGATTAACTGCAACTTCACAAACTTCTTTGTCTAAAATATCCAAAATTTTCTCATCTTCACAAATGTCAAATTTTCTTGCAAAATGAGCATTGCTTTGCACAATTGCCGGATAATCATCAATTGTTAATATTTTAGGTCTTCCATTTTTAGTTTGAGAAAAATCAAAGTAACGTTTATTGTCATTACACAAGTTAAATTTTCCACTATTAATTAAAATTGTTTGCAGAAAAGATTCATCTGAATTACAGACTTCCTGATAATATTCGACAACTTCCGGATGAATTTTGCAAAAATCATCCAAATACTCCACACATTTTTTAGATAATGTTGTAAAAGAAGAACCACCATAGCAAATAAAGCTTTCGTTAAACAATGATTTTCTTCTGATGCCAAACATCTCATATGCTAAGTTTATTCTCACAAAAGGTTGTAAGTAATTAATGATTTTGATTGGTGCAAGTAATTGCTTTAACCAATTGGGAAATTTTGAGAGCAAATCAATATTTTTATATTTAAATAAATAACGACTTTTACCTTCTTGAATACTCCAATGACTTTCTAGTGAAAACACATTAAAGTATTCCAGAAATCCATCGTAATCGGTTTTTAATAAGAAATTCTCAATTTCCGATATTGGTTTTATTGGATAATCTTGACCAGAAAGATAAATTAGCCAATCATATTCAATTTGATTATCAATCAACCATTTAATACCATTTATATAAGACTTGATGACAAAAAAATCTCCTCGTTTCCCTCCACTAGTTTTTAATATTTTAACGCCGAGTTTTTGCAAGACTATTTCATCTAAATTACACTTACTAAAATCATGGCTGATAATAATTTGAATATCAAAAGCTGATGTTTGAATTTTATCAACTAAACGATATATTTGCTCGGCGTTTTGATGAGTTTGTATCAAATAACAAATTTTCATAATGTTTACCAATCAAAACATGAGTATTTTCAATTAATAATTAACGAAAATCATAGAAGTCGGATTTTTCAGATAAATATTTATAACACCATAAAAAGGTGATAAAAAACCGACTTCTCACCTCAGAAAAAATAAATATTTCAGAAATTCAAATAACCTCCAAAACTTACTTTACTTTGTACCTACATAACTGAAAGTAAAGCATATAGTCAGTTCTAATTAATCCAGTGGGAGCCAAACCGCTCTCAGTAGAGTACTAGAAAGATTGCACTGCTAATCACTTATTTGAGCTAGATAATTTCAGAAAAAACTAGAAAATAATTTTATAATTTTGGTGTTAATTCTACTCGCAAAGAAGTTTTATTAAACATTGCTAAAGCAATATGCAGTGCAAAAGCCGGATTTCCTAAAAAATAACGAGCTGCTAAACGCTTTGGTTCACGACAAAAGCGATAAAACCACTCAAAACCAAGATTAGAAAGAAAATGCGGACAGTCTGGTACAATTCCAGCTATTCTATCAATAATCGCTCCACCAAGCATAATTGCATTTACTTGCAAGCGATCGCGATGCTGCTGCACCCAACTTTCTTGAATAGGCATTCCCATACCTACAACTAGAATATTCGGCTTAAACAGATTGATTTTATCGATTACAACTTGATTAGCTTGAGGATCTTTTTTATCAAAATAGCCATGATGTCCTGCAAAGTTAACTTTTGGATACTTCAACTGCAAATTATCAAGTGCTACCTGTAAATATTCCGGTTTACCACCCAAGAAAAACACCGAAAATTTTCGCTGATTACAAGTTTCTAAGATTTTAGGCATTAAAAGCGTATAGGAAGTTCGATAGTCCAAAGGTAAGTCCAAACCCATATAGCTAATTGCTTTTAATATCCCTACACTATCACAATTAGCAATCTCTGCATTTTGTAAAAAATCATAATACCAAGGCAACTGCATGGAGAGATTGAAACTGTGAATATTGTAATTCGCTACGATTATTTTCTTGTTTTCTACACAAGCTTTACAGACTACTTGCACAATTGAAGACGTAGACATACAGTCTATTCTTCGCTCTAACAAATAAACGCTTAAAGCCGTTGATTTGTCTGTTTTATTATCCTTTGTCGCTTGATTTGATTCTAGCGACGAAAAAAAATTTGCCATATAAACTTTTCCGCAAATGGGTATCAGCAGCCCTAAATAAATTATCTGGATTACAAAACAATCAGCCAAAAATCCGATAATTTGTTGGATACAAATTAAACACCACAATCCACACAAGGCTCACAGATCATATCTGTTAGAAAAATTTACTCCACTATGAAAGCAATAAATCGCTTTCGTAGAAACACCCATTAAAGTTTTTTCTATCATCAGTATAATTAATGAAATTATAAAGAAAAGTATCCTACAATACAAATTTTAAATTAGAGATGTGCATAAATACAAATCCCCGACCTTTCTGTATTTCTTGAAAGTCAGGGAAACAAGTAATAATCAAGATTTTGGGAGATAATAACTGAAAATTGCCTTCCAGTTAAATTAATTTATATCAGCTAAAAGAACAAGTAAAAATGAAATTGCTCAAATACTCGTTGAATAACTGACATCAGTTGTCGTCGATCGCAACCTTTAGCTTTATTTCCGTACAAAAGACATAAAAGTATTTAATTATACTTAAACGCAATTTCTTTACAAAACTAAATAATTCCCATTACATAGAATTAGCACCAGTAGCAATTAAACGTCTAAATAAACCTTCAGTCCAACCAGTTTCTCTCAAAACAGCTTCCGAAGATACTTCTACATAAGCCTGTTCGATAAAAGCTAAGTCAATCATACAAATACGTCCCAGAGCGTCTTTAATTTCTTCGCTTTTACCATCCTTTTTCGCTCGATGACCAGCTTCGCGAATTACAGTTGCCATTGCGGGTACAACGTGCTGAGGCCCAATACCGATACGAACGTGAACTAAACCTATTTTCCAACGACGTTCAGCATAATCTTTCCCCCAATCATCCATACCAGTAAACATTTCGTGGAACCACTCAATAAATGTTTCCCGCAAACGATGAATTCGTCCATCTGTCGCGGTTAAAATCCCATTCATTTCTTCATCACGTCCTAAATAAGCATAGAAATGTTCTGCCATTTCTGGAGCAATTTCTTTTCCCCAATCTGCTTCAGATTTAAGCAGCGCTTTATCTTCCGTTGTTAAGCAAACACGCTTTTCTAAAGTGGACATAAAGGCTTGTGGTTCTATAGACATTCTCAGAAGCTCCTATTATTAATTAAAAAATTAGTAGAAAGTGTCAGCAGCCTGATTTTAGGTGAATAACTAGTTTTAAAACCTACGATTTCCGTAGAAATGCGATTTCCTCTCTAGCAGCATCAACAGATTAAAACTCTGCAAACTATATTGGACGCAAAATAAATCCAAGTATTTACAAAATTTAAACATCATCCAAACTTGGATTAGAACTAAATAAAATCACCAATCCAAACATCAGTATAAGGGCTATGTTTCATTACAACTCAAGCCATTAACGGTGCGATTTTCGCAACAACTCGTTTCACTTCTAGAAACAATAAACCTTGCTTAACACCAGCACCAGCTAAAACTAGTAAAACAGCATCAGCACCACAACCAACCAACACACCATAACCTTTTTCCCCTTCCACAACAATTCGATCAATGCTTCCACGAGCTAATTCCCTACCGATACGTTCACCCAGAGAAAGCATCGATGCAGACATTGCAGCAGTACGTTCTTCATCCATTCCACCCGGTAAAACCGAAGCCAAAGCTAAACCATCAGGACTAACCAAAGCAGCACCTTGGACATCAGAAGCACCAGTGACAAAATTTTGCAGTTCATCTTGTAGCATGGAAACGTTAATCATCTTTTTTTCCTCCAGAATTATTGGTAAAGGTATTTGAGCAATTTCCCCAGTTGACTGCATTAATGTATTTTCGCTTACATTTTCTTGCAAAGAATCAGTATTTTCAGCAGTTCCAAGTAGAGGATAAATTTCCCCCTCAGACAACTCCAAAGAGTTTACTGACTCAGCAGGAAGTTTGTGAAATGCTCCTAAAAGAAGCTTGATTATTTTACCCAGAGGCATTATTCCTGACTCCTGAGCGCTATCTTCAAGTTTTAATTTATCCTCTTTTAACTAGATAAATCCCGAACCTCAAGACTTGGTAAATTTTAAAACGAAAAAGGTTAAAATTAAATTAACAAAACATTATTTATTAGTTATGTTTTACAAGTAAGAAGTTAGGAGTTAGGAGTTAGGAGTTTAGAGTTAGGAGTTATTAGGACAACCATCAACTGTCAACTGTCCACTGTCAACTGTCAACTGTCTGCTGATTTAGCTGCTCAACGATCGCAATTAATGCATTAGATACAGATTCACGTTCGTTGGGGTTAACAGCCATTACCGGCAGTGGATTCGCTTGATCTGAGAGTCCTAAAGCCAAAGCGACATCTTGAATTTCCCAAGCATCGGCGCAATCTGTATGAGTGATGCCGATTGTTGCCGGAATTGATGCATGATAATTCATATAATTGAGAATTTTGCGTGCATCACGAAACTGATTGGGACGATGTGCATCGACTAAAAGAATATAAGCATGGGCTTTTTGAATCAAAATGTCCCACATAAAATCGAATCGGCTTTGTCCAGGAGTCCCGTATAAATGTAATGATTGATTGGACGCGATCGTTAATTTACCAAAATCTAAAGCGACTGTAGTTTTTTCCTTGAATTCGGCTAGCTCATCGGTTGCTCTTTTGTCGGTATCAACAACATCAATTTCACTAATTGTCCGAATAAATGTAGTCTTTCCCGCTCCTACACCTCCTGTAACTACAATACGCAGAATTTCTGATGTCATTAAGCTTTGCTCCTTAAATACCCAACAAGATTTTGCAGCAATGAACTGCTGACTTGGGGTGTTTGTGATTCTTGATGCTTTTTAGCAGTTCGCGAACCATATTTATTTACCCAAGTCAAGTCCATATCATAATTGTATGAATGAGAATTTGATGTTATTTGGGGTACTTCTTCTATCAAACCTACAAGCATTAATCGAAAAGCCGCTTGCTGAATTTTCATAACTGGTTGCTGGAGTTGAACTGCAATATCTTTTATGGAAATATCACCGTTCGCAAATTCCCAAATTTGCCATTCAAAAGCATTCAAGCGCAGTTGTGGTTTGTTTTGAGTAATATTCCGTATTCCAGATTCTACATTCGGTAGCGCTGCTTCTAGCACTTGCCAATTTTTTAATACTCTTAAAGCCATTAAAGTTACTTCTGTCGCTTTCAAACTTAATCCTGTCATCTCAGTCATTGGTAAACTGGCTTTACAATCGAGTTTAAATACACCTTTTTGAATTTCAAATAATTGACGAACTTGCTGTAATTGATTAGCAAATAATAAATTTAATTGCTCTGCATTCAAAATTTCTTCGGTTTTTAATTGTAAACCAAGAGGTGTATTTGTAGTAGTTGTAGATGTATTATACATATTATCTAAAAGCTGTGTTGCTGCCCAATTTCTTTGAGCAATTTTTGCCATTAAACCTCTACCATTTAAACGATGTGCTGCGGCTACTAAATGACCATTTTTAAACCAAATATAAAAGTATTTAGCTCTAGATTCAGGAGTATTAATATCAGGTAAAGTACATACACTTAAACAACCAGATTTGCGTCCTTGATCGATAAGCTGGAATAACTCAGCTAAGGAAAAATCCGTAAAAGAACTACTAAGAGTCATAAGTTTAAATATTTTCAATAATTGCTATTTTTTTAATTAAGACACACCCCGTCAGCACGTTTAATTGGGATACAACTTTTATCACTAGCTACTTTTTAGTTGATGCTGATTGCGCTTAACTGTCGCTTCAAGAGTATGGTAATCGCTTTACACCCTAAATTTCTGCCCACAAAGTCGAATGTAATTTTACTTATTACCACTAATTTACGTGTTAACACTTATATTGTAGCTTGTTGGCAGCATGAAAAAGTATCAATATACAATGTCTTTAAGTTGACTTATTTCAACTACTATATTTAATCTTTCTCCAATATATACTGATTAGTTGGCTGTAATATTGCTAGATAGCCTATATATATTGATGATTTTATCGAGAAAATTTACGGATTTTTTTTTGAATTACTATTGTTTATTTGATTACCTCTACATAAAGCCATGTTTATGTTTAGATTCTTTCTGCTAAAGTTAACTTTGATGAATATATTGCAACATTTAGTTTGATTGAATGAGCTATCAATCAAATAATAATTAATATTTCGTAATATAAACGGAAAGGACTTACTATGAAGCTGATTTGGACTTTGTGCTTGATTTTTGTATTGGTTTTCTGTACCGATAACGGTAACGCTAAGGCTGGGGAGTTAAATCGACGATTAAAAAAGTTTCCGCAGTGGGAGAAATTAACTTTAGTAAAATCTGCCGTAGGAGACTTGACTTATCCCGAATGGATGAAAGGGGAATGGTTAGTAAAAAGTACGATGCTGGATTTAGTTGCACCTTTAGCACCGAATATTGTCACACCGGGGTTTGAAAGTAATCGTCAGTTTCTTGATCGATCAGTTAGTTTTCAAGTCAGATTTATAGATCCATTAGTCAATCAAAAAACAGAAGGGAAAAAAATTATTGCCGATAGAGCATACAATAGTTTAAACTTAGCGCAAGCTATTTTAGGCAATGATGTAGTAAAAGCAGTAAAACTAGACCCCAATTCCCCCAACCGTCAGATTACTTTTTTGCGGGGAGAACGACAATTAGTTTCCATTGTTAAAAACCGTGCTACGGAAACTACCGCAGATGGTAAATTTATTACAACAGAAGTATTTCAACAGTTATTTAAAGGTGGTTTACGTCCTTATCTCAATTCCGTAGAATCAACTACAGCATATAAAAGATTATCTACACAATCTACATCAAATCCAGTAATTGAAGCAGAACAAGTTACTGCTGTATATCTTTCATCTCAAGACCCAGATTACTTTAAAGCAGCTAATAAACCAGTAGCTTTATATAAATATCGATTGGAATTCTTTCCCATAACTTCTAAGGGTAATGGGTAATTGGTAATTAAATCAGTGAAATCTGTTCCATCCGTTTCAATGCATGATTAGAATGGGTAATTAAATCTGTTCCATTCTTTTCAATCCTTTTCAATCCATGATTAGAATGGGTAATTAAATCAGTGAAATCTGTTCCATCCTTTTTAATCCGTGGTCTACAATTGCCATAGAAAAACTTATCCCAAGTTTTACTTTAAAATTAGTTTACATGGGATTTGTAATCAATCAATCAATCAATAAATTAACTTGAAAAATTAATCTATAAAACCAAGCTTTATATACAATATTTAATTCCTTCCAACTTCGGTAGTTGAGAATTCTTCAGTTGATGGAGGATTATTGGGTAATTCCAAGCAATATCCAGCACCATATACAGTTTTGATATAGCGGGGATGACGCGGATCTGGTTCTAGTTTAGTTCTCAAGTGACGGATATGTACCCGAATGGTTTCAATATCATCATCTGGATCATAACCCCAAACTTCTCGAAGTATCTCGCTGGGAGAAACCGTTTGTCCGTGACGTTGTAGCAAACAATGAAGTAATTCAAATTCCAAGTGAGTTAACTTGACAGTTTGAGTGAACCATATTGCTTCAAATCTTTCCGGAACCAAAGTCAGCGAACCGTAATTGAGAATTTCGCTGTGCTTTGCTGCTTGAGGAATGCGATCGGTACGTCGGAGTAAAGCACGTACCCGAGCCAACATTTCCTCGACTTCAAAAGGCTTAGTTAAATAATCGTCCGCACCTGCATTAAAACCTTCGACTTTATCCTGAGTTTGACTCAAAGCCGTTAACATCAATACTGGGATATCAGAAGTACGCTCATCTCGACGCAAGCGTTGACATACAGTAAATCCATCAACCTTTGGTAACATCAAATCCAACATAATTAAGTCTGGCTGCAATTGTAATGCTAGCGCTTGACCTTTGATACCATCTTCAGCTTGGCTAACATCATAACCAGCCATTTCTAAATTAACGGCTACCAACTCGGATATTGCTGGATCGTCATCTATGACAAGAATTCTCGGCATTATGAAATAATTGTTACTGTGTATTAAGGAAAGTTAAAAATCTTTGGAAAATACAAAGATTGCTTTAATGATTATAAAAAAAAAATTAAATATAACATAAAGCTTAAAATTAAAATATTCTAAAAAAAACTCCAAATTAGACAGAATATCTTATACAATGTGTGTGCTAACCTACAATCCACCCTGGTTTTTGCGAAACGGCGTGTTAATGACCGTCGGTGCAGCTTTGTGGGGAAAAAAGAATTGGCAAACTGTTCTCAATTTACCAGAGCCTAGTTATCAACAACAAGTATTTACAGGCGCACAAGGGGTACCTCTATTCGGGTTGGTAGCTATTCCGGAAAATCCTCGTGGCACTATTATAGGCACCTACGGCATTATTGGCGATTTAGAAGAGGAATGGTTTCTGAATATTTTGGGGCGTAAAGCTTACGCTCAAGGATATGCAGTAGTATTGTTTGATTGGCGAGCGCACGGCAAGACAGCAGAATTATCCCCAACTTTAACCAGTGATGGTTTGTATGAAGGAGAAGATTTTGTTCGCATCGCAGCAGCAGCTTTATCAATGGGATGTCCGCCAAAATTTTGGTTTACAGGATTTTCTTTAGGAGGACAATTGGCGTTATGGGCAGTTAAAGCAGCTGTAGAATTAACCCAAGGTGATGAAATAGGAATAAAAGAAAGTGATATTGGTGGCAGTGCAGTTATTTGTCCTAGTTTAGATTCCAATCCTTCCCTTAAATATTTAACTAGTTATCCGGTAGGTAGATTTTTAGAAGCGAGAATCGCAAGGAGATTGAAAAAACTAGCATGGGAAATTCACAATCATCATCCAGGAAGTTTAGACCCAGATGCAATCCAAAGAGCAAACAGCATATGGGGATTTGACAACGAATTAGTCATAGAAAAGTTAGGTTTTCCCTCAGTCGAAGCTTACTATCAAGCAAGCAGCGCTCTACCTCTTCTACCAAACCTTACCAAACCAACTTTAATCATTTACGCCGCAGACGACCCATTTTTTGCACCAGCAATTATCCCAGACTTACAAGCAGCCTGCGCCGAAAACTCAGTTATAAACTTAATACTTACTCAACATGGTGGTCATGTTGGTTATTTAAGTAGTAAACAGTGCCAGCAACAATACGATGATAAAGACCCATGGTGGGCTTGGAATCGAGTTTTAGAATGGGTGGAATCAGATGGGGGAGAAGAGTTATGAGTTATCAGTTATCAGTTATCAGTTATCAGTTACCAATTACCAATTACCAATAGCCCCTAAATTTTATTTATGGGGAACCCTAATTACGAATTACGAATTACGAATTACGAATTACGAATTATATTCACTCCTAACTCCAGTAGTCGTAATTTTCAATCCAAAATCTAAAATCTAAAATCTAAAATTGAATGTGGTTAAAAGCACCGACTGATATTAAATTATTCGCTAATGAAGTTCATATTTGGCGAGAAAATCTCAGCAATGTAAAACCTTTACTTGAAAAGTTTACACAAATTATTTCAGAAGATGAGTTGGTCAGAGCAAAAAGATTTCATTTCGAGCAACATCAACAACGGTTTATTGCTGGTAGGGGTATTCTTAGAAGTATATTAGGTCGTTATTTAGATGTTGAACCATCAAAAATACAGTTCGGTTACGAACCTCGCGGTAAACCGTTTTTAGACCAAAGTTACCATACTAATCTCAGTTTTAATTTGTCTCATTCCCAAGATTTTGCTTTGTATGCCTTAAGTTTGAGTGATTCCATCGGTGTAGATTTAGAATGTATCAACTCTATTACCGATGTGCTTTCTCTTGCTCAAAGATTCTTTTCTTTAAGTGAATTCACTAAAATAGAATCGGCTACTCCACACCAACGACAACAGCTTTTTTTCCGTTACTGGACTTGTAAAGAAGCTTATTTAAAAGCAACAGGAACCGGATTAAAAGATTTACACAAAGTCGAAATTTCTCTAACTCCAGAACAACCTGCTCGATTAAATGTCCCCGGTGAATGGAGTTTAGTCGAAATCGAACCTTTTATTAACTGTGCTGCTGCGATCGCAGTTCCTTGTCAAAATTTCCAACTTAAATATTGGGATTTTGGTTTTAGTAACTCTCTGAGGTGATTCGTCGGGTTTTTTCAGGATTATAAGTGTATTACGGATATTCGTAAAAACCTCACTTCTATAACGATGGTCGGACTCACGTTATCTTCAAAATATTTCATCCAAAATCTAAAATCAAAATGACTGAAAACTGGTTTGAAAATCTATATGCTCTTGCCAAAGGTGACTCCAATCAAGTTCCCTGGGCAAATATGACTGTAAATGCCTATCTCAAGGATTGGTTAAATCAAAATTCACAACGAGAGAAAAATTTCAAAGGTTCAAAAGCCTGCGTTGTGGGATGTGGATTAGGAGATGATGCTGAAGCTTTAGCTGAATATGGATTTGATGTTACGGCTTTTGATATTTCCCCTACAGCAATCAATTGGTGTATTTCTCGATTTCCTAATTCTTCAGTTAACTACCTCGTCGCCGATTTATTCAATCTAAATCAAGAATGGCAGCAAAGTTTTGATTTCGTCTTTGAATCGAGAACTATTCAATCTCTACCTTTAACAGTTCGTCAGCAAGCAATGGCAGCTATTGGTCAATTAGTCGCCCATAAAGGAACATTATTAGTTGTCACAGCTACTCGCGATACTCCAGAAGAACCGAGCGGTCCACCTTATCCTTTATCTTTAGAAGAAATCGATTATTTCCCACAATTGGGATTGCAAGAAATTCGCCGTGATGCTTTCACTGAAAAAAATAATCGACTCCCCAAACGACTGAGAATTGAATACTTTTTTAAATAAAGATAACTAGTAGTCGATCATATTAATTATGAATGGTTAGTTTTTCCCAAAATTGTCTAGAGACGTTATGTATAACGTCTCTACAGCACGTCGGTAGATGAACAAACCCCTCAAAATTAATGTGGTGAAGTAGTAGTAGTCCATCATATCAATTTTAAGGATTTGAGGTAGTGCGGTCAACAAGTAGCGTGTCCCAAAGGGGCATACTTCTAGCTCGCACTATCTTAATCTTTAGTTGAAAATTCTTCCGCTTGCCCTCTAACCCGTTTTACAAACCAGAAAATCAATCAATTGTCAATATCAGTATTTTATTACTACAAAAATAGTACTTTTAATCACAATAGAATTTACATCGCTTCACATTTATTCAGAGCATTCTTGAATGTTGCCCTGGTGTTGTAGTACAAAAACTATCTTAATATCAAGTTGATTGCTGCTTAATAAAGGGTTGGTTGTTCAAAAAGTTAAAAATTAAACAAACTGCTTCCCTAAGCATAACAATACCATATTACAGCCATATGTCTTGTAATCTCGTGGGATAATTGAGAATCCTGTCAATAAAAAATTTTCTGTAAACTTCGGTAACGGATTTGTAACGGAATATGAATACAGAAAATTAATCAATTCTGAAATTTGAGAAAGTTTTATTTATCAGATGATGAGGTGATGAAAATTTTGTGTGTGAAAATAGATAAAATTGCGATCGCAACGATTTTGCACAACGCGAATAACGATTGTGAATTTTGTATTTGATCGGTTTCTTGTACGGAGTTATATATGCGCTTTTTGAAATTGGAAGGCGATACCGTGACTATCGATTTAACAGAATATCCCTTGCCACCAATCGAACCAGTTTTCAATTATTTGATCGCAATGGTTAGCTCTTGTTGAATATTATTTATGCTTATCTTTGATCAAATAGAAAAAATCAATCTCACAACTGACTACTATAATTACCAAAAAGATAACAGCTACCTGTACAATAGGACAGTTGTATTCGGTGGCGGATGTGATTGAGCGCTATACTCTACCTGAAATGGGCAATATTTGGACAGATAATTACAAGTTCCAAACCTGGCTGCAAGTGGAAATTGCAGTTTGTGAAGCACAAGCCGATTTAGGTTATATCCCAGCCGAAGCTGTACGGGAAATTAAGGCTAAGGCAAATTTTGATGTTAATCGAGTTCTGGAAATTGAAGCTGAAGTTCGTCACGATGTAATTGCTTTTTTAACTAATGTCAATGAATACGTCGGAGATTCTGGACGTTATATCCATTTGGGAATGACAAGTTCTGATGTGTTAGATACGGCTTTAGCACTGCAAATGGTGGTGAGTTTGGATTTAATCATCCAAAAACAAGAAGAATTAATTACAGTGATTCGCGAAAAAGCCCGCGAACATCGCTACACTGTGATGATTGGACGCTCCCATGGAATTCATGCCGAACCAATTACTTTTGGTTTTAAACTGGCTGGATGGTTAGCCGAAGTTTTACGCAATCAACAACGTTTACATACCTTACGTCAAACTATAGCCGTCGGTAAAATATCCGGTGCAGTGGGAACTTACGCCAATATTGAACCGAAAGTAGAAGCACTCGCTTGTGAAAAACTTGGACTCCAACCAGATACCGCATCCACTCAAGTTATTTCTCGCGATCGCCATGCCGATTTTCTCCAACAATTGGCTTTAGTAACTGCTTCCCTGGAACGTTTCGCGGTAGAAATTCGCAATTTACAAAGAACAGATGTCCTCGAAGTTGAAGAATTCTTCTCCAAAGGACAAAAAGGATCTTCGGCAATGCCCCACAAACGCAACCCCATTCGTTCGGAAAGATTAACGGGAATGGCTAGAATTGTTCGTGGAAATGCCGTTGCAGCCTTAGAAAACGTAGCATTATGGCACGAAAGAGATATTTCTCACAGTTCGGTAGAACGAGTAATTTTACCCGACTCTTGTATTTTGACCCATTTCATGTTAAGGGAAGCAATTAACTTAATTAAGAACTTGTTAGTGTATCCCGAAAACATGGCGCAAAATATGAACTGTTACGGTGGTGTAGTATTCTCTCAAAAGGTATTATTAGCCCTAATTGACAAAGGAATGAACCGTGAGGAAGCATACAAAATAGTTCAAGAAAGCGCTCATATGGTATGGAATAAAAAAGACGGCAATTTTCAAGACTTAATTTGTACAGATAGTCGTGTCACAGAAAAATTATCTCCCCAAGAAATCGAAAGCTGTTTCGACCCCCAAAATCATTTACAGCATCTAGACCAAATTTATCAACGCTTGGGGATTTAAGTAGTTAAGAGTTAGGAGTTAGGAGTTAAGAGTTAAGAATTAGGAATTGTTCACTGATAACTGATAACTGATAACTGATAACTGATAACTGATAACTGATAACTGATAACTGATAACTGATTACAAAAGTCCTACCGCGTGTAATAAACCATGTCCAGTGATTATTTCAATTATCAAAGCAATAAAACCGAGCATGGCTATCCTTCCATTCCAAATTTCAGCGGAAGTGGTAATACCCCATTCCCATCGTTCTTGAGGATACATTTTAACTTTTTTCTTCATCTGATTGACCTGTGAAAGTGAAATACTCGGAGAATTCAATGCATCCACAGTCAAATCTGCTAACGCTTTAATAAATACTGGATGTACATTCAGTGCTGGTACTCGTCGAAAGTTCTCAATTCCTGCTTCCTCCGCAACTTCCCGATACTCGATATCGATTTCTTCTAATGTTTCAATATGCTCGGAAACAAAACTTACAGGTACAACCACCAAATTTTTAACGCCTTTATGTGCTAAATCTTCGATAGCTTGTTCAGTATATGGTTGCAACCACTCTACCGGACCAACACGACTTTGATAAGCTAAAGTATGGGGTAATGGTCGATTGAGAGTTTGCATGATTAAATGAGTGCATTCCTCAATTTCCTGCTGATAAGGATCTCCGGCTTCTTCTACATAGCTTTTGGGAACTCCATGTGCGCTGAAGAAGATATGAGCTTGTTCTGGGTTCGGTAATTGGTCTAACTCCTGAGCTATTAATTCTGCCATTGCTTGTAAGTAACCAGGTTCTTTGTACCATGAAGCAATTGCAGAATATTCAATTTGCTGTAATTTAGGATTTTCTTGCCAAAGTTGTTCTAAAAGTCGATAACTCGAACCGCTGGTACTAATCGAAAATTGGGGATAAAGTGGTAATATGACTAACTTTTCAATTTTATCAGCAACAATCTGAGCAATAGCTTCCTCAGTGTAAGGATGCCAATAACGCATTCCCACATAGATGTTTGCTTCCTTTCCGAATTCAGCCAACTGCGCTTTTAAAGCTTCTCCCTGAGCTTCGGTGATTTGTCGTAACGGAGAACCACCACCGATTTTACGGTAATTTTCTTGAGAGGTTTGAGTTCTTCGCGCCGAAATAAACCAAGCTAAAGGTTTTTGCAACCAACTAAAAGGTAGACGAATTATTTCTGGGTCGGAAAACAAATTGAAAAGGAAAGGTTGGACATCCTCAAGTTTATCCGGTCCACCGAGATTAAGTAATAAAACGCCTACACGACCCATAGCAGTATTAGTCCCCAATTTTTTTAACTTTTTTACTAATGTTAACAATATATCTTTATTAAATACATAACTTAATCCCAGGGAAATATATTATGGCTACAATTCTTCGAGACTTCAGCTATCGTTATCAATGGTTTTATGACGGAATCTCACGTTTGGCAGCTTTCAGCGTCGGTGGTGAATCACGGTTTCGTCAATTAGCTTTGCAAGGTTTAACAATTCACTCAGATTCTAAAGTTCTAGATTTATGTTGCGGTAGCGGTCAAACAACGCAATTTTTAGTCAAGTTATCAGATAACGTTACGGGATTGGATGCTTCTCCTTTGTCGCTCAAACGAGCCCAAAAGAATGTACCCCAAGCCCAATATGTAGAAGCTTTCGCCCAAGATATGCCCTTTACCGATAATCATTTTAATATAGTGCATACCAGCGTTGCTTTACACGAAATGGAATCTCAGCAGTTGCGTCTTATTCTGAAAGAAGTATACCGTGTATTGCAACCAGGAGGAGTATTTACATTAATAGATTTTCATAAACCTACCCTACCGATTTTCATACCCGGATTGTGGATATTCTTTTGGTTATTTGAGACAGAGACAGCATGGGAATTGCTCAAAACTGATTTAGCACAGTTGTTGAGAGAAACCGGATTTAAAGTTGATCAACCGTTATTATATGCCGGAGGAAGTTTACAGGTAATTCAAGCAATAAAAGAATAGGAAATATCATGTCCGGTTAAACACTTTTAATCAAGGGAGTAGGGAGTAAGGAATAATAACTAATCATCCGGACATGATATAAGTAGGTCGCGACAGAAAAACCGAACTATATAAATTTATGTAAAGGCTCGTAGTTGCGCTTGGGCGCTCTGGATATGAGCGCCCAAGCGCAACTACAAACTTTTATTTAACTCCTGATTATTTCTTCGGGTTTGAATATCGATAAGTTACTTAGGGCAACGTGGCGCATCTGCGCCATATCACCTACGTCGTATACTCGGCATTTATCTTCACATAATCGTAACTCAAATCGCATCCCCAAGCTTTACCCGTACCCGAACCACTGCCAACACTCACAGCAATTATTACCGGATTATCTATCCTTTGCGTATTTACCGTATTCCTGTCAACAGTTAAATCATTACTATTATTAGTCGCGACAAAATCTGAAGGTAAAGAAGATTCCTCAGCTGTTTGTTTCAAATATGCACTCGCTGCTTTTCGATCAAATTGCAGGGGTTGTCCTTTTTCCATTAATAAAAAATCCCCCATTTGAATTCTTAAATCATCTTGCTCAAATGGTACACCTGCACGTCCAGCTGCTGCTGCAATTCTTCCCCAATTTGGATCGCGTCCAAAGATTGCAGACTTGACTAACGATGAACCAGCAATGGTTTTAGCAATTTTCAAAGCTGATTTTTCATCCGATGCACCGCTAACTTGCACTTCTATTAAACAAGTTGCCCCCTCACCGTCGCGAGCGATCGCCTTTGCTAAATGTTGACAAACTGCGGTTAACATTGCTTCTAATTTCTCAGCTTCTGCACCCATTTCGGTAATCGCTGGAGTCCGAGATTGTCCGTTAGCTAAAGCAATTAAACTATCATTAGTACTAGTATCCCCATCAACGGTAATTGCATTAAAACTTTTATCGGCTGCACGACTCAACATTTCTTGCCATAACCCAGGAGAAACCGCAGCATCACAAGTCACAAAGGCTAACATTGTTGCCATATTCGGATGAATCATTCCCGAACCTTTGGCGATTCCCCCCACTCGCACGGGTCTATCATGTATAGTTGTTTGTAGTGCTATGGATTTTGTGACTAAATCTGTCGTAATTATCGCCTTTGCGGCTGCATCGGAACCATTTTCCGAAAGTGCTTCTACTAACTTGGGTATACCCGTTTTCAAAGCATCCATTTTAATTCTTTGCCCAATCACCCCAGTTGAAGCCAGCAACACCGACTTTGACGAAATATTCAGCGCTTGCCCCAACATCATCGCACTTTCCAGAGCATCTAACCAACCTTGATTACCCGTAGAAGCATTAGCCTGTCCCGCATTACAGAGTATTGCACGAGCGCTGTGTGCTGCAAGCAACCGCTGACGACAATAATCTACACAAGCTGCAGTCACCTGGGAAATTGTAAACACACCTGCGGCGATCGCCTCTACATCTGAAACAATCAATGCTAAGTCACTAGCTCCTGAAGGTTTCAGCCCTGCGGCAATTCCAGCGGCTTTATATCCCTTCGGTGCTGTAATACCACCACTTATTTCCTGCCACTCACTCATTACTCTTCCCCTGCATTTTGATCACCGCAATAAGAGGGGATTATATCAACTATTAGTCAACTCTTAATGGTAACTTATTAGTTATTAATGGTTAGGGGTTAGGAGTTAGGAGTTAGGAGTTAGGATTTATAACCTTTAACCTTTAACCTTTAACCTTTGACCTTTGACCTTTAACCTAATTCCGTATAAATACTCAAAAAAAAGAGAGAGCCACTTGGTAGCTCTCCGGATCATCAGGGTGCATCTACTTAACATACTATATCATCAATCGTCCAGGGGGTTGCACCCCTCAAGTTAAATTCTGATTAAGTTTTCGTAAATAATTTGTTTGCGTTTCGCAGTATTATTATCTAGAAGCAGGAAAAAGCAAAAAAAAAAGAGAGCCATTTAGGTAGCTCTCCGGATCATCAGGGTGCATCTACTTAACACAGTATATCATTAATTGCCCAGGGGGTGACACCCCTTAATTAAACATTTGTGAAACTTTTACGAAGAAATGGGTATTAAATATGAAAGAATAAAAAAGAGAGCCGTTTTTATAGCTCTCTAAACATCAGGGTGCATCTGATTATCACATAATACCATTTATGACATGAGGGATTGTACCCCTTTGCAAAATTGTTTTAGGGAAAATATTCTTTTGAAGGATTAAATTTATTGCGTTCGCGTAGTGTAAGCGAAGCTATGGGGCGATTATCCGGATAAAGCATAAATTTTCCAAAAAAAACGGAGAGCCACTTGGTAGCTCTCCAGATCATCAGGGTGCATCTAACTAACATAATATAGCATTTTAGGGATGAGGGGTGATACCCCCGATACAACTTTTTGATAAAGTTTTTGTAAATAAAGTTTGCGTATAAATAAGGAATAGAATAAGTTGTGGTGTTTGGTAGGTAAAAATGCGGAAGGTAACTTTCGACTTGATATGTGGAGAATATGAAGACGTTGCACCCGGCAACGTCTCTAGAGCAATTGCTTATTCAAGCAAAGCTTGGAGTTTTTTATCTACCAACTCATTGGTTAATTTGGGTTCTGCGCGTTTTCCGGTTTTCTTGAGAACTTGTCCAACAAAGAAACCTTTAACATTGGTTTTACCGCTGCGATATTTTTCGACTTCTTTAGGATTTTGAGCAATAGCTTCATCGATTAAAGGTTCGAGTAGAGCTGGATCAGTAATTAGCTTTTCACCAGCAAAAATATCTTTAGCAGAGCTACCTTCAAGTAACTCTGGTAATTTTTCTTTTGCTTTAGCATTACTAATCTCACCTTGATCAATTAGCTTAACAACATCAGCTAAATTGCTTGGTGTCAACTTGATATCAGAAATATTCAGCTTTTGTTTATTGAGATGAGCAGCAATATCACCCATAATCCAATTTGCGGCAGATTTGGAATTTGCTCCCTTCTCCACAGTAGCTTCAAAATATTCAGCTATAGCACGTTCTTCAGTTAAAACACGTGCATCGTATGCAGAAAGTCCCAACTGTGTTTCATAATAATGGCGTTTTTGCGCGGGTAACTCAGGTAATTCGCTTTTCCATTTGTTTAATTGTGCTTCAGTTACCTCGATGGGAGTTAAATCGGGTTCAGGGAAATAACGATAATCGCTAGAACCTTCCTTAATTCTCATACTAATAGTACGTTGAGAACCTTCTTCCCAAAGACGAGTTTCTTGAATGATTTTTTCACCAGATTCAACCGCTTCAATTTGACGCTCAATTTCGTACTCAATGGCTCGTTGAATCGCATTGAACGAGTTCATATTCTTAATTTCAACTTTTGTGCCAAATTCCTTTTGTCCCACCGGACGCACAGAAATATTCACATCACAACGCAGCGAACCTTCTTGCATATTACCATCGCTGACACCGAGATAGCGCATAATTCGACGTAACTCTTGAGCGTATTCGGCAGCTTCTTGTCCAGAACGGATATCGGGTTCCGAAACAATTTCAATTAACGGTATACCGGCTCGATTATAGTCTACCAAAGAATAGCTCGATCCAGAAAGGCGATCGCTACCAGCGTGAACTAACTTACCAGCGTCTTCTTCCATATGCAGCCGAGTAATCCCGATTTTTTTACGAATCGGGTTGCCATCAGGATCAACTAACTCAATTTCGATAAAACCATGTTCGGCAATAGGTAAATCGTATTGAGAAATTTGGTAATTTTTGGGTAAATCGGGATAAAAATACTGTTTGCGGTCAAATTTGCTGTATTTAGCAATTTGACAATTGAGAGCCAAACCTGCTTTTACAGCGTATTCTAATACTTTTTCGTTGAGTACGGGTAAAACTCCAGGTAAACCCATGCAAACCGGGTCGATGTTAGTATTAGGGTCAGCACCAAATTTTGTAGAACTATCGGAGAAAATCTTAGTTAAAGTGGCAAGTTGACAATGGGTTTCCAGACCAATTATCGCTTCGTAATCAGTTTTTACACTAGTAGCAGCAGTCATAAAATTTAAAAATTCGGGCTTCAGATTGCAGTCATTAGATATTGTAACTGTTTCAAGGGAAGAACCAATGGATGTTAACCCTGGGGATGGTGGTGAGAATTCCGTCCAAATTACGGATTTTGATTTCTCAATTCTTGTGAAACGAGCATCCCGAACCCTCCAATTGTATTTAAAAATTAACCACTCAATTAATTGTTAATGCGTTTTTTGAACACTCACAACTTCCTCAAATTATTGATTTATAACAAAAACAGAGGGTTTGGAGGTGATTTAATTTTAGATTTGGGATTGTCGGTTATTAGAAAACACCACGGAGGTGGATTATGTTGAGAGCAGCAGACATTATGACTACAGATGTTGCCACTATTCGCAGTTCCGCAACTGTGGCAGAAGCAGTTAAATTAATGCAATCAAGAGGATGGCACGCATTAATTGTAGAACGTCGTCATGACCAAGATGCCTACGGCATTATCACTGAAGCAGATATAGTTTACAAAGTAATTGCTTTTGGTAAAGATCCTAGCAAAGTGCGGGTGTATGAAATTATGAGTAAACCGTGTATAGTAGTCAATCCTGATTTGGGTGTGGAATATGTAGCGCGGTTGTTTGCTCAATATCGCTTGCTCAGAGCACCCGTAATTCAAGGAGAACTAATGGGTATCATTTCGCTAGTCGATATCATTAATGAAAGTAAGTTTCTGGAGCTACCTAGGGTAGTAGTATTAGAACAAGAACTCCAGGATGCAATTAGAAAAGCCCGTGTTGCTTGTAGTGAAACTTCTCCTCGTTCCGAAGAATGTGCCGCAGCTTGGGATATTGTCGATGAATTACAAGCTGAGTTAGCCCATCAAGAAGCCAAAAAAGTTCCTAAAACTGCCTTTGAAGAATATTGCGAAGAGTTTCCAGAAGCAATGCAAGGACGAATGTACGATGATTGGTGTAGTGGTTAATTAGTTAGGAGTTAGGAGTGAGGAGTTAGGAGTTAGGAGTTAGGAGTTAGGAGTGAGGAGTTAGGAGTTAGGAGTTAGTAAGTTTAAATAAACCGGGTTTCTTGGGAATATCTAATCATAAAAACACGAATTTTGCACAGAAACTCGGTTTATAGTGCCGCTACGCGGAAGTAAAAAGTAAAAAGTCTTATGGAATGGAATAAGGATTTTAACCGCTAGCAATGGTTGCTTTATTTACGCGCCCGCTGTACTAGCTTTATATGTGTAACTGATGGAGTTAGGAATTAATAATTTTATATCAAAAATGATTTGGAAAATTTTAATAGTTATTATAGTTATTATTGCATTAATTGTTTTCTCATTAATCGCTGTTTATCTTAATTTTTTAACAGAGCGTAAGCAAGTAAATAAAATTTGGCAATCCTTAGAAACAAGTCCAAGTAATACGATTTTTACGACAGAAATGGTTGCACAATTGCCGCAACCCGTACAGCGTTACTTTCTCCATGCAATTCAACCGGGGACGACTTTAGCTAAATCTGTAAAATTGAAAATGAATGGTAGATTTAGACTTTCCTCGGATAAACCTTGGCTACCCATGGAAGCTGAACAAATTATCAGCGGATTCACAGGATTTGTTTGGAAAGCCAATATTGGTAGCGGTTTAATTAAATTTATCGGGGATGATTATTACTTTAACAATTTTGGTCGAATATGGTTTTCTATATGGGGAATTATCCCAGTTGTAAATGCTCAGAATCAAGATATCACTCGTTCTAGTATAGGTAGACTCGTGGGAGAATCTTTCTGGCTACCTTCAGTTTTGTTACCACAAAATGGTGTAATTTGGCAGGCAATTAATGATAATACTATCGAAGCTAGTATGAAAGTTGATGGCGAATCTGTTACCCTAACATTTGTTATAGACTCAAACGGTAAGCTGTTAAAAATGTCTTTACCACGTTGGGAAGATAAAACTGAAGATGGTAGCTATACTTATATTCCTTTTGGTGGAGAAGTTTTAGAAGAACAGACATTTGCCGGATTTACAATCCCTTCTCAAATAAATGCAGGTTGGTGGTTTGGTACAGATAAATATTTTGATTTTTTCCGCGCAAATATTGAAGAAGCAGAATTTTTTTAAATTCCAATATTTATATCTTAAATCCTTCTGATTGAGGAATATTTACTTTGAAGATTTTATTATCTTCGTGACAAATCTGCTGAATAATATTACGTCCTGACATGGCAACAACTGGCAAGCTTCCACCTGGTTCTACCCATTGTCCAACCATGTAAAAATTACTTAAATTTGGCAGAGTTTTAGGTATACCAGAAATCATCATTCCCATTGTTTGTTTAGTTAACAACCAGCCACAACTTGAACCTTGCCAGTTTCCTGTATAGCGTTCGTAGCTCATGGGTGTAGCGACATCAACATATTCAATATCAGCTTTAATACCAGGATAAAACTGTTCTAATAAATCAATCAAAATACCTGATTCTTGGATTTGCTCGGCATCATAAATTTTTCTTCCGTAAATTCGCTGCCAATAATCGTATGATGTTCTCAACATTACGATTAAAACTGACTTCCCCGGTGGAGCTAAGGAAGGGTCAAAGCAGTAATGTTTTACACTAATTTCCCTGCACTCTTCACCAGCAATTACTACTGGTTTACTTAGTAAATAAGTTACCCAGTGGGGTTGTTTTGACAAATCGCGGTTAACACCCAAAGATACTTGTAATTGTGAGTGTACGGGGAAATAACCATCGTAAAGCATCTCCATCTCTTCGTATACGTATTCACCCCGAAGTAAGTCAAATAATGTACCGCGTCCATCACAAGCAGAAATAACGCGATCGCTGTGATATGATTCGTTATTATACAGCCGCACACCAATTGCTTTATCGTTTTCCACTAACACCCGTTCAACTTGAGAATCGTAGTAAATTTGACCACCTAATTCCAGATAGCGCTTCTCGATAGCACGAGCAAACTCCAGGGATGCACCTAGAGGAAAACCAGCATTTTGATTGTGCATATATGCTAATAAGGACATCCCTACCATCACCGGAATATCTTTCCATGCAAACATTTGGGGAATTGCTTTACGTAAAAAGGGATCTTGAAAACGTTTAGCAAAATCTTCCGCAGAGATTCTACCCCATTTAGTTAAAGTTCCCATGAACGGGAGCATTTTTCGACCTAAATTCCACAAATCTGCAATTCCTATCAAAGCTTTGGGTTTTTGTTGGAGTAATGATAAATCGAAGCTTGTCAAAACCCGAATCCCTTGACAAAAGCTGTTAATTAATTGACTATCAACAGGTGAAAGTTGTTTGATATGTGATTCCAATTTATCGGGGTTACTGTAGACAATGAGGGTTTTACCTCCCAATTCGCTAACACGCATTAATTCATCGTGATTAACAAATCGTCTACCTTGAACTGCTCCCAGTTCTTCCCACATACTATAAAACGGTTGTCCTTTTCCGGAACCAAACAAATAATGAATGCAACCATCAAAAACATATCCGTTACGCTTCCAAGCAGTACACAAACCACCAGGTAAATTGTGCATCTCAAATATCTGGGTGCTGTAACCATTCATTTGACCATAGCAACCTGATGCTAATCCGGAGATACCCGCACCGATAATTATAATATTGGTGGAAGAATTTTTCATGACCGCATTTTATTGATTAAGTAAGTCGGTACAAACTTTCCCCAACTATTTAACAGACTGGGTAAACTGGTTTAGAAGTCTTATCACTACTCCCTATTCCCTACTCCCTTTATTCTATCAAATAACTTGACCAAAAAAATCATCAATTAGAGAAAACTCATGACCACAAAATAAAACACAATTAAAACAACCATTATATAATTTCCCCAAGGTTTTTCTTTATTTTCTTCTGTTGATTCAATGTGTGAATTATTTTCGTGAGAATTTTTTGGAGAATAATGAGAATAAATTTTTGGTTGCTCGGTTTCTAAAGCAGTAAAATTTTGTTTAAGTCCTCCAACTTCTTGGTCTATTTCTACCAGTTGTTTCCGTAAATCTTGAATTTCACTCTTAATTTTTTGTAATCTCTCTAGTTCAGCCGCTGAATACTTAGATTGTATTTCCATTTTGATGCTCCTAAAATATTTTCCCGTGAAAATTATCAGCTAGCTATGGAATTTGAGTTTTAGTTGGAAAGTAGTTTTCCAGAAGCAGATTAAAGCTGATGATTTTAAGAGTAACAATTAACTTTGAGGAACTTGTGAGGAAATACAAAACTGATTTGAGATTTATGTATTAGAGAATGTTTCAAAAGTCTAATTTAATATTTTACCTGGCGACTACTAGTCTGTCCCATAAGTTCTGAAGGGTTTGTAGTGAGGGATTTATCCCTCAAATCAAGGGCTAAAGCCCTTACTACAAACTATCAACTATTTCAAGACTGACCATTTTCTCTGCTAACATTCTTAAAGTCCAACTTGCTCTACCAGATGATGCATCGCTAGAAGTTGTCGCAATTACAATACGTGTCTTGGGAAACAATTGTGATAGGCGAAGCCGACACCTTCGGTGTATCGCCTTTATTTTTTATTTATAAACACCCTCTAATAGTTGTTCTCGCAAACTCAACGGTGTATAACCCAGTTTAAAAGCTTTAGAACTATCTAAAGAAACATCTTGTGGTCTAGGTGCTGACATTTGCACATCTTGTTGTTTACTAGCTTGAATTTTGGCTGCGGAAATTTGAAATATTTCTACTAATAAGCGACCAAAATCATAACGCGAAATCCTTTCTTTTCCACCTAAATGAATAATTCCTTGAACTTTTTCTATAGCTAATAATAATCCTTGAGCCGCTGTTTTGCCATTTACTGGAGTGCGGAATTCATCTATAAATAACTTTAATTCTTTCTCTTCTTCAAGCATTTTCATAAATGATTGTAAAAAGCTAGAAGCTGTAGGAGTTGCATTACCAAACATTAAAGGCATTCGACAAATTGTAGCTTGGGGATAACGTTCAAATATCCCCATTTCCGCCATCACTTTGTGTTCTCCGTAAATATTTACCGGATTTACCCTATCTGTTTCCTTATAAAAACCCTTCAAACCATCAAACACTAAATCTGTTGAAGTGAAAACATAAGGAATCGAATTATCTGCACATAAACCCGCAATATTCAAGGATGTTGTCACATTAATTAACAGCGATTCTTCCGGATGAATTTGACAATAATTTGGTTGAGATTGTGCAGCAGTATGGATAACCGCTGCTGGCTGTATTTCTTGAAATATCCTTTTAACTTCCGAAAAATTAGTTAAATCTACTTTTATAAGTTTAATTCCCGGTATTTTTAATTTATGAGAAAAATATGTTCCATAGACATCCCATTCTATATTGGCTAATTGGCATAAATGCCATCCCAGAAATCCGCTTGCACCAGTAATTAAAAGTTTTTTCATCGTTAATTATTAATTATAAATTATCATTCATAAGCTTGAATAAAACACAAAAATATTATTCATTATTTTTTAATTATTAATTATTAATCTTCTTATTCAAATTCGATATCTTCGTAAATTTCTGCCATTGTAATTTCAATATCAACTGATTGTAATTTCAGAATATTATCTTCAGTTAAAATTTGCATCAACCAGTTATTGTGATAAATTTTCCGATAAATTTCTACTTTCATTTCTGATTGATGAACTAAAATATATTCTTGCAAACTCGATAATTGCCGATAATTAAATAACTTTTCGTTACGATCTATACGTTCTGTAATTGGTGAAATAACTTCTGCAATCAAACAAGGACGAGTTTTGTAATATAGTTCTCTATCTTCATAATCACGAACAACTGATACTTCTGGATAATAAAAAGCATTTATTGATTCAATTCTTATTTTCATATCAGATGTAAAAACCTGACAATCAGTACCGTACAACTGAGTACGCAATCTTGCAAATAAATTTTCAGCAATAATTTTTAAATTATGAGAATCTTTCAGTACGGGATAAACTTGTCCTCCAATGTATTCGTGACGTACTATACTTTCTAAATCAAATTGTAGATATTCATCGATAGTTGAATCTGTAAATTTTGCTTGGGAATACATATTTATTTTACGGTGTTTTAACTTATCTTACCGAATTTTACAAGTGATATTCTATCCCTAATTTAAAGATTAAAAAAATATTTTATTTTTATTTTACACACAATTATTCAAAAAAAGCATGGAAGGAGTGAGGAATTTGTTGTCCCAGAAGTACTACTGCTACTGTAAGAAAGTGAGGAGTTAGGAGTGAGGAGTTAATAATTTTCTCCCCATCTCTTTGTCTGTCCATCCCCAAGGGTGTTTTTAGATCATCACTAATTAATTAAATCGCGAAACTCTTGCTCATCAAGTATTTCAGCAAAATCTGGGTCGGTTTTTGCCAGTTTTTCGTATTTACCTGGAACAAGTTTCATTGCTTTTTGTAGATTGCTAATTGCTGCGGTAGTATCTTTTTGCAAAGCATAAGTACAAGCTTTGTTGTAATAGGCTTGATGCTTATTGGGTTCGATCGCGATCGCTTTGTCGTAAGATGCTAATGCTTGGGAATATTGCTGCAATTTTGTCAGCGCAATACCTCGATTAATCCAAGCTTCGTATTTTTGAGGTTCGATGGCAATGGCTTTATCGTAAGATGTTATCGCTTCTTGATGTAGCTGCATTGCCGATAAAGCGTTTCCCCGGTTGTACCATGCTTCATGTTTTTGAGGCTGAATCGCGATCGCTCTGTCGTAAGAACCTAGTGCTTCTGCGTATCGCTGTAAAGAGAATAAAGCATTTCCCCTGTTAATCCAAGCTTCTGCATTATCGGGTACAGTTGCAATCACTTGATCGTAAGCTGCGATCGCGTCTTCATAACGATTCGCTTCTAATAACTCTGAACCTCGAATAAAAAAGTCCTCAGCTTCCTTAATTTCAGAGGCTTGTGTCAACAACTGGGCAACATTGGTTTCCTGCACTACTCCTTTGCTGCCCTGTCTTGTTAATTCTGCCTCATTACTACAACCAACAATCAAGAAAGTAGTTAAAAAAGAGGCAACAAAACGGCTCCAAAATGCCATATCGCATCCATAGAAATCATATGATTTACAATACTACTTATTATTGTATTTAACAAGCATCCATCATTTTCTTGATTAATTCACTAATTTATTTATCGAATCTATTTTTTATTTCATCTATTTAGTAGTATAATATTTTTTCGTGTTTTCGTGATTTTTGAGTTTGTTCACGACATATCATGTAATAGCGCAAACAATATATCAGCTTTACATTTTTTATTTAACTGATATTTATACTAGTACAGCAGGCGCGTAAATAAAGCAACCATTGCCAACGGTTAAAATCCTTATTCTATAAGACTTATTACTTATTACTTTTTACAGACTCGCAGCTTTACTAGCTTGCATTTGATGGGGCTACTTTCAATCAGATATGAATGGATTAGTGATTATTTGTATAAATATATGTGGGATAGAAAGTAAAGTATTTCGATTTAAAATATGTAATCATCAAACGGTTTGAACGTATAATTTAAATCGTTAACAATTATGCAAAAAGTAATTATATATACATACATCCAAGTCGTCGATTAAAGTAGGTTAAAGTTTGTCTAAATATAGTGTTAATAGCTAAAAATAATACATTTATCATGATGAAAAAAAGCTTGACTTACCACGGTAAAATATGTGAAAAAATATACTTTAACTAGCAATAAGTAAATTGCATTACCACTGAACAAAAAATATCGAAGTCTAAACATTGAAAAAAGAATTTGATATAAATGTAAAAAATAGTACCTTTGTGATTGCGCTAAGCTCACCCTGGGGGAAACTATTCCCCATGTTCAACCTATAACTGCTGATGCCAAAATATAATTATGTCAATTGAATCTAACTCCCACTCATCCCAAACTCCGAACCTGCAACCCCCATCCGAAGACAAATGGGAACCGGATGAATTTGAAGGTGCAGGTAATACAAGCGAGTTATCCAACGGGCTTAGCACTGAACTACTAAACTCGGCTATAGCTTCGGTGCAGTCTCAACAAAATATGGCAGCCTTACAACAAGCTCGTTCCTCCTTTTCAATCAGTACTTATACTACAGTGACCGTGAGAACACGAGCATTATTAATTACTTTGTTATCAATTATTCTGACAGTTGTCGGAATAGCCATAAATCTTCCAATACTTGGCATTGTTGGAACAGCAGTCACTTTATCTTTATCCGTAATCATCTTATTTCCGTGGTTAAAAACGGTAATCACCGACTTGCTGACACCGCAACAGCGAGCATTGATTATTGGTTTTTTGGGTATAATCGTCGCAGTTGCTGGCTTATTTAAATTTGTTCCCGGCACAATTGACTGGGATGTTTCGGGAACTTTAGCAGAGTGGTTTGGTGCTTTAGGACAAATTCTGATCGCCGTCATCGCGGTTTATGTTGCTTGGCGACAATATATCATCTCCAAAGATTTAACAATTCAGCAAAACCTGCTAACTATTCAGCAAAATAATATTACTCAACAACAGACAATTGACACATATTTTCAAGGCATTTCCGATTTAGTATTAGATCAACAAGGATTTTTGGAAGATTGGCCCCAAGAAAGACTGCTTGCAGAGGGACGTACTGCTGCAATTTTGAGCAGCGTTGACGCAGTTGGTAAAGCCAAAATTCTCCGCTTTTTATCTCGTTCCAAATTACTCACACCACTAAAACGAGATGGACATCTCGGTAGAGCAATTCTTGACGGTAGCGGAGGTTACGCAGAAGATTTAGTTTCGGGAGTGCGCGTCATAGACTTAGGTGTAATGCTTGCGGGTGCAAAGCTTTCCGGTACAGATTTGCGGTGGACAGATTTGAGTGAAGCGAATCTAGTGCGCGTTAATTTCAGTCATTGCGACTTAGTGAAAGCGAATCTTTGTCGCACTATTTTATACGAAGCTGACTTATCTAATGCTGATTTCAATGGAACTCAATTATTTTACGGTTCCTTAGAAACAGCATCACCCCGTAGTCGCTTGCATCCACCTAATTATCGCACCGGGGAACGTACTGGTGCAGTAGTAGAAAAAGCTAATTTTACCAACGTCAAACGGATGTCCCAAGCCAACCGTCATTATTGTTGCAATTGGTGCGGTGAAAAAAGCCGAAAAACCATTCCTGGTGGTTGTGAAGGAATTGAGAATAAATTAGGAAGGTAATTGGTAATTGGCAATTCAAATCTGTGTAATCCTTGTAATCTTTTTAATCAGTGATTAGAATGGGTAATAGAAAATTAATTTACAGTTTGGATTGTATTGGACAGTTTATTACTCAATTAATTAATAAAATAAAAATTACTTGTGTAATAGCTATATTTTTGAGACTTTTTCAACCTGTGAACGAGATAATATGATTTTATTATCTTTAATTTTAGGACTAATCTTAGGCTATGTATTTAGCGGTAAAAAAGGTAGCTTAATTAGCATAGAATTTTATATCAATGTCAATTTCAGTAATAATTTAAATCACAACGGTAATCATAATGGTAATAATAACGGGAATCATAACGGGAATCATAATGGGAACGAGAATTTAAAAAATAACGAAGATAACGGGAATGATAATGAAATTACGACTTAAAAGTTATTTACTTTTGTTAAATAAGTATTTCTCGTTGAAATTAAATATACAGCAGTTAAGGCTCATCAGTAGTTAGTATGCTAAAAAAATAGTCAAAAAAGGGAAGAGGGAAGAGGGAAGAGGGAAGAAGGAATAAAAAATAGTATTTATTCTTAAAACCGATTAATAAAGCTAATTTCGGTTCATCACAGTCAGAGTTTCAAGTTTTTAATTTTTATTTTTAGCATACTATGTACTGAAGAACCGCAGTTAATAGCCCAGATGGTGCGTGACGCTATAAAAACTGTTGCTACGTGCAAAAATCATTAAAGCCTCACACACCCTACAATTTCTATCTTTATCTCTTTCCTCAGCGCTCTGAGCGCGGTAGTTTGTACAACGGTGGTATTTCTCCCCAAGGCACTGCCTTGTCTCTGCGATTTTTTATAACCAATTTTTCAAAAAAAACGAATAGCTAATATTTAATAAAAATATATTACCCCCAATCCCAACAACCAAACCAAAACCCAAGGTACACTGATGAAATTAAACTGAAGGATATTCCCCCTTCATCTTTAGATAATTCATACTTGACTGTGTGCTATGGCTAATTTTTTATTGGAAGTCGGAACGGAAGAGTTACCTGCAAGCTTTTTGAGTGGTGCGATCGCGCAATGGAAACAACGAATTCCCTTATCTCTACAGGAAAATTTCCTTGACAATGATACGGTAGAAGTTTACGGTACTCCCCGCCGGTTGGCTGTGTTAATCAAGGGTTTACCCCTTTCACAAGCTGATAGGGAGGAAGAAGTCAAGGGACCTCCCGCAAAATCTGCTTTTAAAGATGGTAAACTGACTAAGGCTGCGGAAGGTTTTGCTAATAAGCAAGGTGTGGATGTTTCTGCTTTGGAAGTTCGTCCTACCGATAAAGGTGATTTTGTTTTTGTCAAGAAAAGTATCAAAGGACGCACTACTGCTGATATTCTTACAGAAATGATTCCGGAGTGGATTTTTAAGTTAGAAGGTAAACGGTTGATGCGTTGGAGCGACGGGGATTTAAGGTTTTCTCGTCCAATTCGTTGGTTGGTAGCTTTGTTGGATGATAAAATTTTACCGATAGAAATTGATAATAATTCGGAAGTTGTCAAAAGCGGTAATACTTCTAGAGGACACCGCGTATTACATCCGGATGATGTAACTATAACTCAAGCTACTGATTATCTTAATACTTTAAATTCTGCTTTTGTGGTTGCAGATGTGCAAGTGCGAGTTAATACAATTACTCAACAGGTACAAAATGCAGCGCAAAAACACCACGGTTATGCTCAAATTTACCCCGATTTATTAAAAGAAGTAACCAATTTAGTTGAATATCCTACCGCAGTTGTCGGTAATTTTGAACCGGAATTTTTGGAATTACCTCCAGAAGTAATTACTACAGTAATGGTTTCTCACCAAAAATATTTCCCGGTGTTTAAAAATGAAAATAGTCAGGAATTATTGCCTTATTTTGTTACCGTTTCTAATGGCAACCCAGAAAAATCAGATATCATTGCTAAAGGTAATGAAAGGGTAATTCGCGCTCGTCTATCTGATGGTAGATATTTCTACGATAAAGACATTAAACAACCCTTGGAAAGTTTTGTATCACAGTTGGAAACGGTAACTTTTCAAGAAGATTTGGGTTCTTTACGACAAAAAGTTGACCGAATTTGTACAGTTGCTCAAAGAATTTCTCAACAATTAAATTTACCATCCGAACAACAAGAATATATTCAAAGAGCAGCTTTATTATGTAAAGCCGATTTAGTCACTTCAATGGTGTATGAATTCCCAGAATTGCAGGGAATTATGGGTCAAAAATACGCTTTGAAAAGTCACGAACCCCAAGCTGTAGCCGATGCCATTTTCGAGCATTATTTACCCAGAGGTGCTGATGATATTTTACCCCAAACTTTAACGGGTCGAGTTGTAGCTTTAGCTGATAGAATCGATACTTTGGTAAGTATTTTCGGTTTGGGAATGATACCCACAGGTTCCTCCGATCCTTTCGCCTTACGTCGAGCCGCAACTGCTATTGTTAATATTACTTGGGATGGTGATTTACCAATTGACTTACAGCAGCTACTCGCACAAACAGCAGAAGAATTTGCTAATAGCCATCACAAAGACAAAGCCGAATTAATCGCTTCCTTAGAAGACTTTTTCTTACAACGTATCCGCACCTTATTACAAGAAGAGAAACATATCGACTACGACTTAGTTAATGCTGTATTAGGAGAAAATGACCCAGAGTATACAGAGCGAGCTTTGCAGGATTTGTTGGATGTTCGCGATCGCGCTTTATTCTTACAAGAAATTCGCAATAATGGCGATTTAGATAAAATTTACGAAACTGTCAACCGTTCTACTCGCTTAGCAGCACAAGGTGATTTAGATACCCAACAACTCGACCCCAGCAACTTAGTACAAAAAGACTTATTTCAAAAATCATCCGAAGAATCATTTTATCATGCAGTCCTCAATCTAGTACCGCAAACCCAAGCCGCACAACTTACTCGTAACTACCAACAATTGATAGCAGGATTAACACAAATAGCACCTACCGTCAGCAGTTTCTTTGACGGAGCAGAAAGCGTGTTAGTAATGGATGACAATCCGGATATTAAACGAAATCGCCTGTATCTACTAGGATTACTTCGTAACCACGCTCGTGTGTTAGCTGATTTTGGTGCAATTGTAAAAAATCTGTAGTGAAAATCAACAAAATATGGTGTAAATTATGCCAAGAAACGTTAGTATAAAGTTGCTTAACCAGGGATTTCTGCTTACAGTCTATGCCTAAAGCTCATGTCATAGGATTGGGAAAGTCCGGTGTTGCTGCGGCGAGATTGTTGAATCGAGAGGGTTGGGAGGTGGAAATTGGTGATACTAATACCTCCCCTAACCTCCTCAAACAACAACAACAGCTTGCTGTCGAGGGAATCACCGTTAAATTAGAGTATTCCCTGGAACTGAACGATACCGAATTACCGAAGTTAATCGTAGTTAGTCCCGGTGTACCTTGGGATATTCCAGTATTAATCAAAGCACGGGAAAAAGGAATTGACACTATCGGGGAAATGGAATTTGCATGGCGCAATTTACGTTCCATTCCTTGGATAGCAGTTACCGGCACTAACGGTAAAACTACTGTCACATCCTTAATCGGAGCAATATTTCAAACTGCGGGTTTTCACGCTCCTACCTGCGGTAATATTGGTCATGCTGCTTGCGAAATTGCGCTCAAGGAAAAACAAGGAGACAAACCAGAAACTTCCTTGCCTGCTCTCGATTGGATAATTGCCGAACTTAGCAGTTACCAAATTGAATCTTCCACCTCAATTTGTCCCAAAATAGGTATTTGGACGACTTTAACCCCAGACCATTTAGCGCGTCATAAAACTGTAGAAAACTACTACAACATCAAAGCGCAATTATTACGTAGTTCTCAAATGCAAGTTTTCAACGGTGATGATCCATACTTAAGAAAGATGGGTGAAACTGATTGGCAAGATGCTTATTGGACGAGTATTAAGGGTAAAGATAAGTTAATCGGTGGTAAAGGTTTTTATATTCAAGATGGTTGGGTTGTAGAAACGCAACAGATTGCATCTGTATCGGAAGACCAGCAAATTATACCAATTTCGGCTTTACGAATGGTAGGGGAACACAATTTACAAAATCTATTGTTGTCAATTGCAGCAGCAAGATTAGCCGGAATTGAAAAACAAGCAATTCATCAAGCTATCAGTGAATTCCCTGGAGTACCCCATCGTTTAGAACACATTCGGACTTACGAAGGAATTGATTTTATCAATGATAGTAAAGCAACAAATTATGATGCAGCCGAAGTCGGTTTAGCATCAGTAAAAAGTCCAGTCATCTTAATTGCTGGAGGTGCTGCAAAAGAAGGTGAAGATAAACCTTGGATAAATAAAATCAAAGAGAAAGCCGCAGCAGTGTTGTTAATCGGGGATGCAGCAGCGATGTTTGCAACACGCTTAGAACAGGAAGGATATTCCAGCTACGAAGATGTCGGAACCATGGAAAAAGCCGTGACTCGCGGCTTACAATTGGCAAAGCAGCATGATGCCACAGTAGTTTTACTGTCACCAGCTTGTGCAAGTTTTGACCAGTATGCCAACTTTGAAGTACGTGGTGATGATTTTCGTAAGTGGTGTTTGGAATTGTAACAAACAATCAGAAGTCGGGTTTTTAGAATGGTTGTTTTGTAAATCAAATTTAATGGATAACCGAAACCTCTGTAGAGACGTTACAGTGTAACGTCTCAAAATCTAAATTCATACCCGGAGGAAGCAACGTCTCCATTTTTGATCGGCTAGGCTGTGTTAGACACATTTTTTATATGGTCGTGAGTCTAACACAACCGACCAAAAATTTATATTTTATTTACCAGGATAACGTCACTGCACCCCCAAATTTTCTCATTTCTGCAAAAAACTGACCCTGTGGACTATTGTCTGGAAGTGTTGCTAGATACAGGGCTGTTTCTGCTCCTTCATCGGCTGTGAACGGTGCATTAGTACCTCCCATATCAGTTTGCATCCAGCCAGGAGAATATGCATTCACCAAAATATTAGTACCCTGGAGTTCCTTAGCCCAAAGTACTGTCAATCCATTTAGCCCAACCTTGGAAAGACGATAAGACGGAGCCAATGGATAATAATCCCTGTCCATACAAGTCAGAGAAGCCATTTCAGTAGACACATTCACAATTCGCCCGTAGTTTTGGGCTTTCATTAAAGGTATTAGTGCTTTGGTGATTCGAGCAACCCCCAACACATTAGTTGTAAAGGTAGTCAACATTGTTTCGATCTCAACCGTCAACAGGCTAGATTCTTCTGGCTGCATTGTTGGGTTTATACCTGCATTATTGACCAGAATATCTACTTTGCCATAAGTTTTTTGCAACCAAGTTGTGAACTGCACTACACTTGTATCGCTCGTAACATCGAGAGGATGGAAATCAACTTGAATATTTTCGCTAGATAGACGTTGCTGAGCGGTTATACCATCTTCCTGTTGACGACTTGTCACCACCACCCGAATATTCTCTTGCTGTGCTAACTTCCTAGCAATTGCGTAGCCTAAACCTTTGTGACTCCCGGTGATTACAGCAACTTTCTGCGTCATGGCGATCGAATTCCTGTGAATAAATTAACTACATTGTTACCGTAACAACCATTAAACTATTAAACAATACAATATTTTAGATAGATACTATTAATGGAATCGATAAATTTAGCAGCGATCGACTTGAACCTGTTGGTTGCCTTTGAAGCCCTCCTGGAACAGCGCAGCGTTACGAAAGCTGCCGAACAACTTCAAATTGGTCAGCCAGCAATGAGTGCAGCCCTCAATCGTCTGCGTATTTTGTTTAAGGATGAATTATTTGTACGCTTGGGGAGACAAATGCAACCAACCCTAAAAGCTCAAGGGATTGCCCCAGGCATTTTAGTAGCTTTACAACAAATTCGCCAAACCGTTACTTCTAGTCAGATATTTGAGCCAGCTGATAGCGATCGCACTTTTGCCATTGGTAGTTCAGATTACGCTACCTTTGTGCTGATACCACCACTGCTGAATTTAACTCATCAAACCGCACCATCTCTAAACTTTCGCATGATTGGATTCGAGAAGGACAGCGTTGGAGATTTACTAGAACAAGGAGTGATCAATGTAGCATTAGGTGTTTTTGCCGATCCACCCCGACAAACCCAATGGGAACCGCTCTTTGAAGAACGATTTGTAGGAATTGCCCGTCAAGGACATCCGGCTCTCAAACAGGGAACTATGAGTTTGGAAACCTTTGCCCAGCTTTCCCATGCTCTGGCAACCCTACGTCGAGATTCCACAGGTGCAATCGACAAGATATTGAATCAGCACAACTTAGAGCGTCGTATTGCATTCACAACTCCCCATATGATGGTTTTACCGTTTGCGATCGCATCGAGTGATTTAGTCGCAGCACTTCCCCGTCGTATTGCTCTCAAGTTGGCAACGGTTTGCAATTTGACAATTTTTGAACTGCCACTCAAAACAAAACCGTGGACGGTTTCGATGCTGTGGAGTGCTTTGAGCAATCAAGATGAAGCTAATCGTTGGTTAAGAAACACAATCAAAGCGATTTGTCAACAGATTAAGATAAACTAAGCTCGACTTTATCCATTTTGACGAAACCCAAAACCTGACGTTGAAACCATTGTATGACCGTAGTTTTAGTTTTTGAACTTGAGTGAAAATCAATGACATGGAAAAAGTATTTGCCAAAAAGCCAGGGTTTTGCCGGATAAAGACAGCCGAGTTCCTAATTTTGGATAAAGTCGAGCTAAGCCTAAATATAAACGTGAATTAAACGACTATCCAAGAAGTAGGGTTTTTATGATGATTATCTGGTATTAAAGACATCTATCCTAAAAACCCGACTTCTCACCCTACGCAAAGTGGAGGTTTTACAGATTCAGAGATGATTGCAACCAGCAATCGCAGGAGTATAAATCAGCAGATAAATGCCGTAAATATGAATAAATGAGCGTAATTACCGAGTGGAATTCCATTTTTGGCTACTTTGAGCCTTTTGTGCGGATCTAATTAGATGGACAGTTCAAATTTATTATTATATAATACATTTGTTCTACTCAGAAGAGGTAAGAATTATGGTAGTCAAATCTATTCCCCAAGGATATCATACTGCTACACCCTACCTGATTGCTGAAGAAGCGGAAAGGCTAATTGAATTTCTCTCTTGCGGATTTGCAGCCGAGGAAACTTGCCGTGTCATGCATCCAGATGGCTGCATCATGCACGCAGAGGTAAAAATTGGCGACTCATTGATCATGATTGGTGAAGCTAGAGATGATATGAAACCAATGCCGAGTATGATTCACTTGTACGTTGAGAATGCTGATGCAACCTATGAACGTGCAATTGAAGCGGGTGCTACTTCAATCATGGAGCCAAAGGATGAGTTCTATGGAGATAGAGCTGCGGGAGTGAAAGATCCAACAGGAAATTGTTGGTGGATTGCGACTCATCAAGAAGATGTTTTACCCGAAGAAATCGACAAACGAGTTAAAGAATTGTTTGCTAGCAAAGAACAAGTGTAGGTAAATTCGACAATCCCACAGAAGTCAGGTTTTTATAAGGATTGTCTGGTGTTACAGATATATATCCTAAAAACCCGACATATACCCCACGTGAAACAATCTACTTAAACTTAATTCATAGCTGGACTGAGCATTTTTTGGATAGCTGTTTTAAGTATGAATAATCCTCGCAGTACGTATCTCCGAGCAATATTTAGGTAAGAAAAATATGTATAAACCCATACTTTCCCATTTTGACCATAACTGTTGAACATATGAGCATCGATGTATCGAGCCGTCCCATCTGTACTATGACTCTAATACGC
>Ga0209911_100110_pt1 | contig 61873 bp, 64 predicted proteins | sample FECB21metaG_FD_188301 | JGI IMG/M metagenome (GOLD analysis project Ga0209911, IMG submission 188301) | Cyanobacterial communities from the Joint Genome Institute, California, USA - FECB-21 (SPAdes) (version 2) | ecosystem: Environmental > Aquatic > Thermal springs > Hot (42-90C) > Microbial mats...
ACTTGCCGAACTCGGGCGGCAGATCGCGCCAGGGCGCGGCTGTCCGCGCCAGCCACAGCACCGCATCGACAAACAGACGGTTGTCCGCGCCGCTCCGCCCGGGCAACCCCTCCCGCCCGGGAAGATGACCCTCAATCCGCGCCCACTGCGCGTCCGTCAATGTCCGCCTGCTCAAGATCGCCTCCGTTTTCGATCTTGAATCAGAACTCACCTAACAGGGGAACCCCCTAAATGCAGACAGGACCTAGCCGCGCCCTACCCCCGCCACGTGCGCCGCTGCTCGGCAGCGCGCAGCACTTCGTAAGCCGTCTGGATCAGCTGGAACTGGCGCGCGGCCTCGGCATCGCCGGGCTTGACATCGGGGTGCACGTCCTTGGCGCGGGCGCGGTAGGCCTTCTTGATCGCCTCGAAATCGGCATCGAGGGCAAGGCCGAGTGCTTCAAGCGCGCGCATCTCGTCGGCCGAGCGCGTGCCATCGCCAGATCCGGCCCAGCCATAATGCGCCGCTTCTGCGTAGCCCGCGCTTTCGCGCCGCTCGGCCCGGGCGCGCGCCTCGCGCTCGGCCGCCTCGAGCCCGGCGAAATAGTCCCACTGGGCGTTGTATTCGGCGGCGTGCTTCTGACAGAAATACCAGCGCTCGCGGCTGTTGGGCGCCTTGGGCGCGGGGCAATCGCCCGGCTCATCGCAGCCATGCCGATCGCAGATGCGCACCTGCGCCGCCTCGCGCGCGGCGCCATAGCCGCGCCAGCGCGGAAAGCCCCAGTCGAGCGAGCGGCGCGCCCGGCTCATCGCATCGCCCCGAGGCCCGGGCGGCGCGGCATGTCGTTGGTCGAACCCATGATGGTGCCAGTCTAGGCGCTCTGGCGCCGCTTGCCTAGCGGTGAGATGGCAGGAACCGGTTGCAATCTGAAATGTTGCAGTGCAAGAAGATCACCGGACGCCTGTCCTTGCGAAAGACCCTTGCGATGAGCCCGCAACTCACCCTCTCCAGCCTCTTTGCCGTGCTCGCCATGGCGGGCCTGTGCGTCCTCACCAGCGCACGCGCGCTTGCGGGGGACGAACCGGGCGTGCATGTGACCGCGCAGATCGCGCACGCGCCCGGCCTTCCGGGCTAAAGGATCAGTTGATGATGACGCTGGCGGCGCGGCGATTCTGCGCCCAGGCGGTCTCGTTCGAGCCGAGCGCCACCGGGCGTTCCTTGCCATAGCTCACCACCGCAATCCGGCCCGGATCGACCCCGAGGCTGACGAGGTAGTTCTTCGCCGCATTGGCGCGCTTCTCGCCAAGCGCGAGGTTGTATTCGCGGGTGCCGCGTTCGTCGGCATGGCCTTCGATGGTGAAGGTGATCTGCGGATAGCGCGCGAAATATTGCGCCTGGGCCTGGAGCGCGGCGGCATCCTGGGCATCGATGTTGTAGCGATCCGTATCGAAGTAGATCGTGGTCGAGGAACCCACGGCGGCGGCGAAATGCGCCTGGGTGCCCACCTGCGGGCCCATCGGCTGCACCTGCGGGCCGGTCTGCCCGCCAGTGCCCGAAGTCTGCGGGGGCGGGGGAATATCGGCCGGGGGCTTCTTGCTGCAGGCGCCCAGCGCCAGCGCCGGGGCCAGCATCAACGCGGTGGCAAGCTTGGTATTCATCGCTCGGTTCCTTTCTCTGTCGCGCAAGGGATCAAGGGCGGATCGGCCCCCAGGCCGGGTCGGAGCCATCGACCGGGGTGGGCAGGCGGCGCTCGTTCTGGCCGGTGAGATCGACCTGCCAGATGCTGGTGCGCCCGCTGTTCTTTTCGGTGCGGAAGAACTGGATGATGCGGCCATTGGGCGCCCAGGTGGGGGCTTCGTCCTGCCAGCCGCGGGTGAGCACGCGCACATTGCCGCCGCTGGTGTTCATCACCGCGATGTTGAAATCGCCGGCGATGCGGGTGAAGGCGATCTGGTCACCGCGCGGGCTCCATTCAGGCGTGGCGCAGCGTCCGCCGAAAAAGCTGATGCGGCGCTGGTTGGAGCCATCGGCATCCATGACATAGCATTGCTGGCTGCCCGAACGGTCGCTTTCGAACACGATTTTTGTGCCATCGGGCGAATAGGAGCCGCCGATGTCGATCCCCGGGCTGTCGGTCAGCCGCACGCTCGCCCCGCCGCTGGCGGGCACGCGGTAGATATCGGTGTTGCCGCCCACCGACATCGAATAGAGGATATAGCGCCCATCGGGCGACCAGCGCGGCGCGATGGTGGGGTTGCGGCTTTCGGTCACCAGCGTTTGCCGCCCGGTGCCGATGTCATAGACATAGATCCGCGGATTGCCATCGACATAGGAAAGGTAGAGGATCTTGGAATAGTCGGGCGAAAACCGCGGGGTGAGCGCGGTGGCGCTTCCCAGGGTCAAGAAGCGGTGGTTGGCCCCGTCCGAATCCATGATCGCAAGGCGCTTGACGCGCCGGTCCTTGGGGCCGGTCTCGGCGATATAGGCGATGCGGCTGTCGAAGAACGGGCTTTCGCCGGTGAGGCGCGAGAAGATGAGATCGGAGCACTTGTGCGCCGCGCGCCGCCAGTCGGCCGGGGCCACCACCCAGCCCTCGCGCACCAATTGCTGCTGAAGCGCAACGTCATAGAGATAGCAGCCAACCACCAGCCGCCCATCATCGCGCGCACGAACATAGCCATGCACCAGCATCTCCGCGCCCCGCCCGCTCCAGGTGGCAAAGGCAGGCGCAGGGATCTGGGCGAAGGCGGGCTGGGGCAGGCTGTCCGGGCCGACCGGCTTGAACAGCCCGTTGTTGCGCAAGTTGGCGGTGATCACCCGCGCGATCTCGCGCCCGAGCGCGCCGGTGCCGGCCTCGTTGGCCGGCGTGGGCCGCTCGCGATCGGTGGCAAAGGCGGGAATGGCGATGCCGATATCCGACCAGGCGCTCTCGTCGGTCACCGTGCCGCGCAGGGGACCATCGCCCTCCTCGCCCTCGACCGGCACGCGCTCGACCGCCTGATCCTCGCCGATCGGCGCGCCCAGATCCTGCGCGGCAAGCGGCCCGGCGCCAAGCGCGACACAGACAAACAGGGCAAGCATTCTCATCATTCTAGAGCCTTCGATCGAATTGCCACTCGAGCGCCTTCCAGCGATCATAGAATTGTTCCGGCAGGTTGAAAGGGGCCGCGCGCTGCACCGCGCGGATGGCGCGCTCGCAATGCAGGGGGGCCTGCGGACGGTTGCTCTCGGTGATGCTGGCAGGACTGGTGCGGCAGCGCGGCACGCCCTTCAAGGTGCCATCACGGTTGAGCTCCCAGCTGACGGTGGAGACCAGCAGTTCGGCCTCGAGGCCCGAGGGCGCGCTCCAGTGCGGGCGCAACTGGCGGGTGATCGCGGCGGAAAGCGCGGCGCGCTCGGCGCTGCCGAAGGTGGCGGCAGGGGCGCGGGTCTCGCTGGTGGTGGTGGACGAACCACGACCCTCGAGAAAATCCTCGCCGATGCGGCTGCCGCCGGCCCTGGGCGCGCTGCTGGGCGCCGGCGTGCTGCGCGCCGCGGGCGCGGGGGTGCGATCGGGGCGCGAGCGCTCACGCGTGGGTGCTGGTGGGCTCGGCGCCGGGCTGGGGCGCGCGGCCCTGGTTGGCTCGGGCTTTGGCTCGGGCTTTGGCTCAGGCTTTGGTGAGGCCCGTGGCTGCGGACGCGGCTCAGGCCGTGGCTGGGGGCGGGCTTGGGGTGGCTCTGGCGCGGGTCGCGCCGCCGGCTGCGGCGCGGGCGGAGCGGGCTGCTCAGCCAATTCGGGCGCCAGCGCGGCACGGCTTTCGGCCACGGGATCGGGCGATGCCGCCTCGAGGCCCACCTCGCTCACCAGGCTCACCGTCATGCGCTCGGGAAAGACCGAGACCTCGCGCCGCACGGTCTGCACCAGCAGCACCGCGAGGAGCGCGCCATGCAGCAGCAGCGCGGCCAGAAGGCCGATTCTCTCCTCGCTGCGGAATGCTGCCTCGCCCATCATCCCTTCGCCTATGGCGGGCTAACTGAACCCTCGGTGACCAGCGAGATCGAGGTGAAGCCGGCCCGTCCAAGCTCGCCCATCACCTGCATCACCCGGCCATAATCAAGGCTCCTGTCGCCGCGCAGCACCACCAGCGGCACCTTGCCGCCGCGATCGAGCGCGGCGAGCGCCTGCGGCAGGCCGCCAGCGGGCACCGGGGTCTCCTCGATATAGATCACGCCCTTGGAATCGATGGTGATGGTGATCTGGTCGGGCTGTTCCTCGACCGGCACGGCGCGGCTTTCGGGCAGATCGACCGGCACGCCCACCGCCGGCAGCGTCACCGTGACCATGAAGATGATCAGCAGCACCAGCATCACATCAACGAGCGGGGTGACGTTGATTTCGGCCATGGCGGCGCGGCGGGCGCGGCGGGTGCGGCGGGTGCGAGCAGATGAAACAACCATGCCCATTTGTCAGCTCCCCTTGGCGGCACAGCCGCCGCAAGGCTGAACGGCCGCCCGCAGCAATGCGGTCGCAAGGCTGCATGCGCGAGGATGCTCAAGACAAATCATGCGCGGTCCAGCTCGCGGCTGAGGCCCATGTGGAGCTTGTCGGCAAAGCGTTGCAGCCCCGCCTCATAGCGATCCACCGCCGCGCCGAAGCGGTTGTAGGCGATCACCGCCGGGATCGCCGCGAACAGGCCGATGGCGGTGGCAAACAGCGCCTCGGCAATACCGGGGGCGACCACGGCGAGGCTTGCGCTCTGCTGCGCGCCGATCTGGAAGAAGGAATTCATGATCCCCCACACCGTGCCGAACAGCCCAACGAAGGGGGCAACCGAGCCGACCGTGGCAAGGAAGTTGAGCCGCGCGGCGAGGCTGTCAGCCTCCTCGGCAACCTGGCCATCCAGCGCCGCGGCGATGCGCTGGCGCGCGCCCTCTCGATCGATCGGCTGGCGGGCGGTGGACTGCTTCCACTCTTCCAGCCCAGCGGCGGCAACCCGGGCGGCGGGCACTTCCTTGCGCACCTGACGCGCAAGCATTGCCTCGTAGTCGCGTTGCGCCCAGAACTCGGCCTCGTAGTCGCGCGATTTCCTGGCGAGGCCCGCAAGGCGCAGGCTGAAGGAGACGATGATCATCCACACCCAGATGCTGGCCAGCACGAGGCCCAGCATCACCGCCTGGACGATGATGTCGGCCTCGAGAAACAGGGCGATGGGATCGAGCCGGGCCGGTGCAGGCGCGGGGGCAGCGGCGGCGCTGAGCAGGGCAAGCGGCGTCACGAAGTCAGGCGTCCTTGTACATGAAGGTGGAAAAGGCAGCGCGCCAGGCAGCGGGCTGGCGGCGCGGGCGGCCATCGAGGCTGATGAAGCCGACGCGCAGCTGCGCCTCGCACAGCGCCTCACCGCCGCGCCGGGCGATCTGGTGCATCCGGCACGAGGCCGCGCCAAGCTCGATGCAGCGGGTCTCGATCAGCACCTCGTCATCGAGCCGGGCCGGGCGCAGATAGCGCAGCTGCACCTCGGACAGGGCATAGGCGCCCTCGCCCGCCTCGATCGCGGCGCGCTGGTCGATCCCGAGCAGGCGCAAAAGGTCCGAGCGCGCACGCTCGAACCAGCGCAGGTAATTGGCGTGATAGGTAATGCCCGACAGATCGGTATCCTCGTAATAGACCCTCACGGCATAAAGATGCCGCGTGCCATCAATGATGCCGCCGGGCGGAGTGGGCAAGACCATGGCCGCCCCCTAGCCCAGCGGCGATTCGCTGCAAAGCCGCGCCGTGGGGTTTTGCCGATTAACCCGGCCCGAACCGCGGCTAGGGCGCCGCGCGCCGCGCGATCATCGGCCCCAGCGGCTGGCCGCCGAAGATGTGGACATGCAGGTGCGGCACTTCCTGCCCGCCGTGCTGGCCGATATTGGCGAGCAAGCGATAGCCGGGCTCGACCAGGCCCTTCATCCGCGCCACCGTGCCCACCGCGCGCACGAATCCGGCGATCTCGCTGTCCGAGGCGCGAGCGGAAAAATCATCCCAGCTGACATAGCGCCCCTTGGGGATCACCAGGGTGTGCACGGGGGCCTGGGGGTTGATGTCCTCGAAGGCATAGGCCCAATCATCCTCATAGACCTTCTTCGAAGGGATCTCGCCGCGCAGGATGCGGGCAAAGACATTGGTGTCATCGTAAGGCAAGGTCGGGTCGATCGGCATTACTGGCTCCTTGCAGCTTTCTCGGCGAGGCCCGAGGTGCCCTCGCGCCGTTCGATCTCGGCAAGCACCTGCTCGAGGCGAACGCCCTTCTCGGCAAGCAGGACGATGAGGTGGAAGAGCACGTCTGCCGCCTCGCCCACCAGTTCGGCCTCGTCACCAGCAAGCGCGGCGATGATCGCCTCGGTTGCCTCCTCGCCCAGTTTCTGGGCGATGCGGGCAAGGCCCTTGGCGTGGAGCTGCGCGACATAGCTGTGCTCGGGCGAGGCGCCGAGGCGCTGTGTGATCGTGGCTTCGAGGCGGGCGAGCGTGTCCATGGCGCTTGTTGTGGGTCAAACCCCGCGCGCGGGCAAGCCTGCCGCGCGCAGGGCGGCGTGGGCCTCAGCGATGGTGTGATGGCCGAAATGGAAGATGCTGGCAGCAAGCACCGCGCTGGCATGGCCCTTGGTCACGCCTTCGACGAGGTGTTCGAGGCTCCCCACCCCGCCGCTGGCGATCACCGGCACGCTGACCGCATCGGCGATGGTGCGGGTGAGATCGAGGTCATAGCCCCTTTGCGTCCCATCGCCATCCATCGAGGTGACGAGCAGCTCGCCCGCGCCGAGCCTGGCGACCTTGATGGCATGGTCCACCGCGTCGATCCCGGTGGGCCGCCGCCCGCCATGGGTGAAGATTTCCCAATTGCCGCGCGGGGTGCGGCGGGCATCGACGCTCGCCACCACGCATTGGCTGCCAAAGCGCTGCGCGATCTCGCCCACCAGTTCGGGCCGGGCGACCGCAGCGGAATTGACCGCGACCTTGTCCGCCCCGGCGAGCAGCAGCGCGCGCGCATCCGCAACGCTGCGCACCCCGCCGCCGACGGTCAAGGGCATGAAGCACACCTCGGCGGTGCGGCGCACCATGTCGAGCAGCGTGCCACGGCCTTCGTGGCTGGCGGAGATGTCGAGGAAGCACAGCTCGTCCGCGCCTGCCGCATCATAGGCGCGCGCCTGTTCGACAGGATCGCCCGCGTCCCTGAGATCGACGAAGTTCACGCCCTTGACCACGCGGCCATCGGCAACATCAAGGCAGGGGATCACGCGAATGCGGACAGTCATTCGGCAGGACTCAATGTCACGGTGACCTGCGGCTGGCGATCGGGGCAGCCGGCGCGCGGGCAGGGGCTGGGCGCATCGGGGCTGCGCAGGGGGATCGGCCAAAGGAAGCTCACGAAAAAGGCCCCGGCCATGCCGAAGGCCAGACCTTGGCGGCCAAAGCGCGGGGCGAGGGTGCGTTCGGCAAGCAGCGCAAGGCCCATGAAGACGATGATGTTGACGAGCGCGAGCGTCACCGTGCCCACCGTCACCCCGGCAAGGAAGGTGAGGCACAGGAACACGAAGGCCATCAGCCGCATCGCCCTAGCCCCCGCCCGCCGCCTTGCGCCCGATCGCCAGCGCCGCGGTCAGATCGAGCCGCCCCTCATAGAGCGCACGGCCAGTGATCACCCCCTCGATCCCATCGCCCGCATGGAGCGCGAGGATGTGGATGTCATCCAGCCCCTTGACCCCGCCGCTGGCGATCACCGGAATATCGACGCGGCGGGCAAGATCGACCGTGGCCTCGATGTTCACCCCCTTCATCAGCCCGTCGCGACCGATATCGGTGAACAGCAGCGCGGCCACCCCCGCATCCTCGAAGCGGCGGGCCAGATCAACCACCGGCACGTCGGACACCTCGGCCCAGCCTTCGGTCGCCACCATGCCGTCGCGCGCATCGACGGCAACGACGATGCCGCCTTCCCATGCGCGCGCCATTTCGCGCACGAAACCGGGGTTCTTGAGCGCCGCCGAGCCCATCACCACCCGCGCCACCCCGAGGTTGAACCAGCCTTCGACCGCTTTGGCATCGCGGATGCCGCCGCCGAGCTGCACATGGCCGGGAAAGGCGGCGATGATTGCCTCCACCGCCGCGCGGTTGCGGCTTTCCCCGGCAAAGCTGCCATCGAGATCAACGACATGGAGGTGCTCCGCCCCCGCCTCGGCAAAGATGCGCGCCTGGGCGGCCGGATCATCGCCATAGACCGTGGCGCGCGCCATATCCCCCTCGGCCAGGCGCACCACCTTGCCGTCTTTCAAATCGATAGCGGGAAAGACGATCACGGGCGCCACTCCAGAAAGCGCCGGAGCGTGGCAAGGCCATAGGCCTGGCTCTTTTCCGGATGGAACTGCACCCCGATAATATTGTCGCGCGCCACCGCGGCGACCAGCCCTTCGCCGTGATCGGTGAGGGCCGCAACCCACTGCGGGTTATCAGCCACGAAGTGGTAGGAGTGGAGGAAATAGGCCTCGCCCGCAGCGATCACCGGGTGGGCGCGGGCATGGGGCAGAAGCGCGACCTCGTTCCAGCCCATGTGCGGCACCTTGATCGCCGGATCGCTGGGACGGATGAGCCGCACCTCGCCACCAATCCAGCCAAGGCCGGGGGTTTCACCATGTTCAAGCCCGCTGGTGGCGAGCAGCTGCATGCCGACGCAGATGCCAAGGAACGGCGCGCCGCCCACCATCACCCGCTCACGCATCGCCTCGATCATGCCGGGGATCGCTCCCAGACCTTGCGCGCAGGCCTTGAAGCTGCCCACCCCCGGCAGCACGATGCGGTCAGCCGCGCGCACCACATAGGGATCGGCCGTCACGCTGACGCGCGCCCCGGCTGCCTTGAGCGCATTGTGCACCGAGTGGAGATTGCCCGCGCCGTAATCGACAAGCGCGACGACTTCAGCCACCGAGCTGCCCCTTGGTCGAGGGGATGGCGCCGCCCTTGCGCGGATCGCGTTCGACCGCCTGGCGCATCGCCCGGGCAAAGCCCTTGTAGAGGCTTTCGCAGATGTGGTGGTTGTTGGTGCCGTAGAGCACTTCCATGTGCAGCGTAATGCCCGCGGCTTGGGCGATCGAATGGAACCAGTGCTCGATCAGCTCGGTGTCCCATTCGCCGAGCTTCTCCTGGGTGAAGCGCGCCTTCCACACCAGATATGGTCGCCCCGAGATGTCGAGCGCAACGCGGCTCAGCGTCTCGTCCATCGGCGAATAGGCGGCGCCATAACGCCCGATCCCGGCCTTGTCGCCCAGCGCCTGGGCAATCGCCTGGCCGAGCGCGATCGCCGAATCCTCGGTGGTGTGGTGCTGATCGACGTGGAGGTCGCCCTCAACCTTCATGCTCACATCGATCAGCGAATGGCGGCTGAACTGTTCGACCATGTGATCGAGAAAGCCGATCCCGGTGGAGACCTGGTAGCTGCCGGTGCCGTCGAGATCGACGGTGATGGCGATCCGGGTCTCGCTGGTGTTGCGCAGGATCGTGCCGGTGCGGGCGGGAATGCTGGCCATGGCCTCGGCGCTATACCCGGCTGGGCCCGCATGACAAGCGCCGCACGCGCCGCACGCGCCGCACGGCGCCCTGTCCACCCGGCCTGACATGTCAACCGGGCTTGAATAGGGCCTTGACCAAGCGCCCCTGTCCCGTCACCACTTTGCCCGCGATGAGCAGCGACACGCCCGACAGCCTGATCCCTTATGACGAGATCGTGCAGGAAGCCCTGCGCGCCGTGGTCGGCCGGGTGCTCGGCTCGATCGTCAGCAGCGGCGGCGCGCTGCCCGGCGCGCACCACTTCTACATCACCTTCAAGACCGCCGCGCCCGGCGTGGTGATCCCGCCGCACCTGCGCGAGCGCTTCCCCGACGAGATGACGATCGTGCTCCAGAACAAGTTCTGGGATCTCGAGGTCGGCCCCACGAGCTTCTCGGTCAGCCTCACCTTCAACCAGGTGCCGGCCAAGCTCACCATTCCCTTTGCCGCGATCACCGCCTTCGTCGATCCGGCGGTCGATTTCGGGCTGCAATTCCAGGCCGCGGTGGAGGAGCTTGCCCCTGAAGCGCACGAGGATGCCGAAAATGACGGGCCCGATCCCGATCCTGACGGCTCGAACGTCGTCTCGATCGATTTCGGGCGCAAGAAGTAGCCGCCATGGCCCGCCCCGGCCGGGCGGCGCGGCGCACCCGCAAGGCAAAGGCCCAAACGCAGGCCGAGCCGCAAGGCGACCAGCCACCCCTCGCCGCTGAGCCGCCGCCGCGCGCGGGCGCTGGCCTGCCGCTGCCCAGCCCGCGCGCCAGCACCAATGTGATGATCGCCGATATTGTCCTGCGCGCCGCGGGCAGCCTGCTGCGCGACCGGCTGGAGAAGGGCCTGCTGGTGCAATCCTATGGCCTGGATGAAAAGGGCAGGGCCAAGGCCACGCGCCTGATCGAAGGCCGCTCGATCGGCGCCAGCCTTGCGCTGTGGGGCGCAAGCCACCTGGCCCGGCGCTCGCCCCTGGGGCTGGCGCTGGTCGCCGGGAGCCTCGCGCTCAAGGTGCTCTATGACCGCGGCAAGCGGCTCGAGACCAAGCGCCGGCCCTCGCGCCGGCAACCTGCCGCGCCGCCCGCGCCGGACGACAAGGCTTGAGTCCCTCTTGATTTGCCCGGCCCGATTGCGGCAACGGGCCCTATGGGCGAACGAACTAACCAATCTGCCGACACGCTCCAGCGCCGGGGCCTGATGTTCATCCTCTCCTCGCCCTCGGGCGCGGGCAAGACCACGCTGTCGCGCATGCTGCTCGAAGCCGATCCGGCGATCAAGCTTTCGGTCTCGGCCACCACCCGTCCGCCGCGCCCCGGCGAGATCGATGGCGTGCATTACCACTTCGTCAGCCCCGAACGCTTTCAGCAGATGATCGAGGCGGATGACTTCTACGAATGGGCCGAGGTCTTCGGCCACCGCTACGGCACGCCCAAGGGAATGATCCGCGCCGCGCTCAAGGAAGGTCAGGATTTCCTGTTCGATATCGACTGGCAGGGCACCCAGCAGCTCTATCAGAAGGACCAGCAGGACGTGGTGCGGGTGTTCATCCTGCCGCCCTCGATCGAGGAATTGCACCGCCGCCTGCGCAGCCGGGCAACCGACAGCGAGGAGGTGATCGCCGCGCGCATGGAGCGCGCCCGGGCCGAGATCAGCCACTGGGATGGCTATGACTATGTCATCATCAATGATGATGTCGAGGTGTGCTTTGCCAAGGTGCGCGCGATCCTCGAGGCCGAACGCATGAAGCGCCAACGCCAGACCGGGCTCATTCCCTTTGTCCGCCACCTGATGGGATGAAAGCCGCAGCGCCCGGCGCGCGGTGGCGTCAGGCCTCATCGCCCGAGGCGGCCAGCGCCTCGAGATAGTCGCGGTCGCGCACCAGCAGCGCCCGGCCCTTGCGCTCCACCACCCCCTGCTCGGCCCAGTCCGAGATGAGCCGGCTGACATTCTCGCGCGCGAGGCCCGCAAAGGCGCCGATATCGCTCTGGCTCGGGTCATAGCGCAGGCGGCCATCACTGCGTTCAGGATCAATGAGGCGCAGCAGCGCGCGCGCCAGCCGCGGCGCCATCGAGAAGGTGCGGTCGCTCTCGATCACCAGGTTGAGCTGGCGGATGCGCTTGGCCAGCTCGCGCATCACCCCGGCGGCCGAGGCGGGGTTGGCGGTGGCCGCGGCAAGGAAGGTGGCCGAGGGCAGCAGCAGCACACTGGTGGGCACCGCCGCGCTCACCGTGGCGGTGCGCGGGCCGCTGTCGAGCATGGCGATCTCGCCCACCAGCTCGCCCGGGCCGGCATAGTTGAGGATGATCTCGCGCCCCCCGGCGCTCACCATGCTGATCTTGAGCCCGCCTGACAGCACCACCACGGCAAAATCACCATTCTCGTCCCCCTGGGTGATGATTGCCTCGCCGACCTTGAGCTCGCGCCGGCTTGCGCTGGCGAGCAGGCTGCGCAGCTGTTCGGGCGCAAGCGCGCGCAGCAGCGAATCGGGCGCCAGCCGGGCGATGAGGTCCTCGTGCACGTCCATCAGCGTCATTCCCCTTCCCCCGCTCCAGCCTATGGATGGCGATGCCCCTTCGCAACCAGACCCTGCCGCAGCCGAGCACAATCGCAGCCTATCGCATCGCGCGGCCGCACGGCGTGATGGCCATCACAGACAGAATCGCGTGCGCGAATCATAAGGTCCGCAAAGCCGGGCCGATCGCGCGAAGGGATTGCCCGGCACCAGCGTTTTCGGTGCGACCCGGGCGGAAGAGGGGTCCTTCTTCCGCCGACTTGGCCCACAATCCCGCGCGGCGGGGTGTGGGCCTTCTTTTTTGGACGGCGCTGCCGCTGCGCGGCTGTCGCAGGGCGCCCTCGGGAGCGGCCTAGCGCTTGCCCGAAGGATCGGCGAAGTGGTTGGGCAGCAGGGCATTGACCACCCCGCCATCGACGGTGAGCGTCTCTCCCACCACATAGTCGCCCGCGCGGCTGCAAAGATAGATCGCGGCGGCGGCCATGTCTTCGGCGGTGCCGATGCGTCCGGCCGGAATGCCGGCGGCGCTGGTTTCGGGCGCATCCTTGGCGGCGCGGTTCATCTCCGACGGGAAGGCCCCCGGCGCAATCGAGGTGACGATGATGTTGTCGCGGATCAGCCGCGCGGCCATGCGCCGGGTGAGCTGGATCACCGCCGCCTTGGAGGCCTGATAGGCATAGGTCTCCCACGGGTTGATCCGCTGCCCATCGATCGAGGAGACATGGATCACCTTGGCCGGATGCCCGGCCTTGCCGCCCGCCACCAGCAGATCGTGCAGCTTTTGCGTAAGGAAGAAGGGCGTCTTGACGTTGAGATCCATGGTGCGGTGCCAGCCCGCCTCGGTGAACTCGAGATAGGGCTGGCCCCAGGCTGCCCCGGCGTTGTTGATGAGGATATCAAGCCGGCTCTCGCGCGCCTTGATCGCATCGGCGAGCGCGGTGATCCCGTCCATCTGCGAGAGGTCAGCCGGGATGCCGATCACCTTGTCGGCGCCGAACTCGTCGATCGTCGCCTGCATCTGTTCGACCTTGCGCGCCGAGATATAGACCCGCGCGCAGCCCGCGGCGAGCAGGCCTTCAAGGAACATCTTGCCGATCCCGCGGCTGCCCCCGGTGATGAGGGCGATGCGGCCTTCGAGGCTGAAAAGCGATTGAATATCCATGGCTCAATATCCGCTCAGTTCAGCCACACGGCTGGCGTGGAAATAGGCATCGCCCAGAAACTCGGCGAGCGCGCGGTCGCGTTTCATGTAAAGGCCGATGTCATATTCATCGGTCATCCCGATCCCGCCGTGCATCTGCACCCCTTCCTGCACCGCAAGGCGCGCGGCCTTGGCCACCTTGGCCTTGGCAACGCTCGCCATCAGATCGGCGCTGGGCGCGCCGGCATCGAGCAGCTGCTGCGCCTTGATCGTGGCCGCCCGGGCGATCTCGACCTCGGAATAGAGGTGGCTGGCGCGGTGCTGCAGGGCCTGGAACTCGCCGATGAAGCGCCCGAACTGCTTGCGCTGCTTGAGATAGCCGACGGTCATTTCCATCGCCCCGCGCGCCACGCCCACGCCTTCGGCCGCCGCGCCCACGCGCCCGGCGATGAGCATGGCATCGAGCACTTCGCGTCCGCCATCGACCTCGCCGATCACGGCATCGCCATCAAGCTCGACCCCCTCGAAGCGGGTATGGGTGGCCATCGCGGAATCGACGAGCCGCACCGCATCATGGCTCATGCCCGCCGCGTCCTTCGGCACGGCGAACAGGGTGATCCCGTCGCGGTCCTCGTCCGCGCCCGCGGTGCGCGCGGCCACCACGATCATGTCTGCACTGGCGCCGTGGATGACGAAGCTCTTGGCCCCGGTGAGGCGAAAGCCGTTGCCGGCGCGCTCGGCCCGGGTGGTGATCCGCTGCGGGCGGTGCTTGGCGGTCTCGTCGATCGCCACGGCAAAGACGCTCTCGCCCGCGACGAGGCCGGGCAGATAGCGCCCCTTGAGCTCGGGCGAGGCGTGCTTCAATGCGGTTGCCGCCAGCACCGCCGAGGTGAGGAAGGGCGAAGGCGTGAGATTGCGGCCGATCTCCTCGAGCACGATCCCGGCCTCGACATGGCCCATGCCGAGCCCGCCGTCGGCCGCGTCCACGAGGATGCCGGTAAAGCCCATCTCGGCCATCTGCTTCCACAGCGCGTGGCCAAAGCCGTCCTTGCAATTGCGGTCGCGCCAGTGGCGCAGCTGCTTGGCGATATTGCCTTCCTCGGCGAGGAAGCCGCTCGCGGTCTCGGCCAGCATCGCCTGGTCTTCGGTGTGATACAGGGGCATTGGTTTTCCCTCTCCCTTGGCTCGCCACCCCGGCGCAGGCCAAGGCCCAGTCCCGCGTGCGCCGCATCTGGGCCCCGTCTTGCGCCGGGGAGACGATGAATGTTGCTAGATCACGCGCCCGGCAGCTCGAGGATGCGCTTGGCGATGACGTTGAGCATCACCTCGCTGGTGCCGCCCTCGATCGAGTTGGCCTTGGTGCGCAGCCAGGCGCGCGCGGGCTTGCCGCCCTCGGTCGCCTCGCTCTCCCACTCGAGCGCGCGGCTGCCGCCCACCGCCATCATCAGCTCGTGGCGGCGCTTGTTGAGCTCGGTGCCGGCATATTTCATCATGTTGGGCTGGGCCGGATGGGCCTTGCCGACCTTGATCTCGTCCAAAAACTTCTCGCCCATCGCCGCATAGGCCAGCGCATCGACATCGAACATCGCCAGCTCGGCGCGCAAGACCGGATCGATTTCATCGCCGTTCCTTGCCGCAAGCCGCTTCATCGCTGCGCCGATCGCCGCGGCCCGCTCGCTCCCGCCGGCGCCCGAGATCATCTCGCGCTCGTGCCCGAGCAGATACTTGGCCACGTCCCAGCCGCGGTTGATCTCACCCACATAGGCCGGCACGTCCTCGCCATAGGACTTGGGCACCTTCACATTGTCGAAGAAGGTCTCGCAGAAGGGCGAGGAGCCGCTGATCAGCTTGATCGGCTTGGTCGTCACCCCCTCGCTCGCCATGTCGAAGAGCATGAAGGTGATGCCCTGATACTTGTTGGTCTTGTCGGTGCGCACCAGGCAGAAGATCCAATCGGCCTGATCGGCATAGCTGGTCCAGATCTTCTGGCCATTGACCACCCAGTGATCGCCCTTGTCCTCGCCAAAGGTCTGCAAGCTGACGAGGTCGCTGCCCGAGCCCGGCTCGGAATAGCCCTGGCACCAGCGGATTTCGCCGCGGGCAATCTCGTTGAGGAAGCGGCGCTTCTGCCCCTCGGTGCCGAAATGCAGCAGCGCCGGGCCAAGCATCCAGATGCCGAAGGAACTGAGCGGCGGGCGCGCGTTGATGCGCGCCATTTCCTCGCGCAGCACCTTGGCCTCGGCGGGCGACAGCCCCGCGCCACCATATTCCTTCGGCCACGAGGGCACGGTGTAGCCCTTGGCGATCGCCGCCTCGAGCCAGGCCTGTTGCGCCGCGTTCTTGAAGCGCGCGCGGCGGCCACCCCAATAGATGTCATCCTCGTCGCGCACCGGCTCGCGCATTTCCGGCGGGCAATTCGCCTCGAGCCAGGCGCGGGTTTCGGCGCGGAACGTCTCCAGGTCGGCCATGGCCGATTCTCCTCTCTCTCGGGCCTCGCTTGACGCTTACGTTAGTGGCAATTTGGCGGAGGCTGCAAGCGCCGATCACGCTTGCGGCGATGCCGTAGCGTCAGGCGCGGCGCGATTGACGCGGGGGGCAATCGGTCTAGCATTGCAACCCAAATGGGGAGAGGACAGTGAGAGGATTCGCAGGCGCAGCGCAGGGTCGCGGGGCGGCGCGCGGATGAGCGCGGCCCATGCCAAGGTGCCCTATCGGCTCAAGCTCGCCTATGGCGCCGGGGCGGTTGCCTATGGGATCAAGGACAACGGCTTTGCCGTGTTCCTCTTGATCTTCTACAATCAGGTGATGGGCCTGCCCGCCAACCTCGTGGGCCTCGCGGTGATGGTGGCGCTGGTCATCGATGCCTTCATCGATCCGGTGATCGGCCACCTCAGCGACCGCACCAACACCCGCTGGGGGCGGCGCCACCCCTGGCTCTATGCCTCGATCCTTCCGGTGGGCCTTTCCTGGTTCATGCTCTGGCACCCGCCCGCCTGGGGTGAGACCGCGATGCTGGTCTATCTCACCTGTGCGGCGATCCTGGTGCGCACCGCGATCGCCTTGAACGAGGTGCCCTCGCTCGCGATGCTGCCCGAGATCACGCAGGACTATCACGAGCGCACCGATGTGATCCGCTACCGCTTCCTGTTCGGCTGGGCGGGCGGGCTGTTGCTGCTGTTCCTCGCCTATGGGGTGTTCCTCGCGCCCACGCCCGACCAGCCGGCCGGGCTGCTGCGGCGCGAGGGCTATGATGCCTATGCCTGGGCCGGCGTGATCCTGATGACCCTGGCGATCCTCACCGTCTCGCTCGGCACCCATCGCGCGCTTGCCCGGCCCCCGGCCAAGCTGCCCCCGCGCCTGCCGCTGGCCGAGGAACTGAAGGCGATGCGCCGCACCCTGCGCAACCCCGCCTTCCTCACGCTGATGGGTGCAGGGGTGTTCGCCTATGCCAACCAGGGGCTGAACTTTGCCACCAGCACCTACATGCAGACCTATGTGTGGGAGTTTCCCGGCTGGGCGCTGGCGGTGTGGCCGGCGACCCTGCTTGCCGGGGTGGTGATGGGCTTCGTGCTCGCCCCGATCGTCTCGCGCCGCTGGGGCAAGAAGAACGCCGCGGCGATCATGGCGGCGCTCGCCATGGCCATCGGCCTTGCGCCCTATGTGCTGCGCCTTCTTGGCCTGTTTCCGGCCAATGGCGAGCCGGCCACGCTGCCGCTGTTCCTCGGCTTTGCCACGCTCGCAACCGGCATCGGCGTGTGCCCGATGATGCTCACCGGATCGATGCTCGCCGATGTGGTCGAGGATTCGGAGATCAAGACCGGCCACCGCGAGGAGGGCCTGTTCTTTGCCGGGATGCTGTTCATGCAGAAATGCGTCACCGGGCTGGGCACCTTTGCCGCCGGCAGCCTGATCAGCGCGGTGGGCTTTCCCGCCAATGCCCAGCCCGGCGCGGTCGATGGTGCGGTGATCGAGCGGCTGATGCTGCTCTACACCCTGCTCACCGCGGTGCTGGTGAGCGGGGCGGTGCTGGTGTTCCTGCGCTTTCCGCTGGGCGAGGCGGACCATGCCGATCGCCTCGCCCGGCTCGGGACGACGGGGGTGCCGCCGCACAAATGAGAGCTTGGCGCCCGGCGGATGCTCTGCCACGCTCGGGCGCGGATTCGATGGCCATCACTCACGAGAGGACTTTTCATGGATTTCGAGCCTACCGAGCGGCAGGTCTATTGGCGCAACCGCGTGCGCGACTTCATCGAGGCGCATGTGCGCCCCAACATGAAGACCTATGAGGAACAGGACCGCGCGGGCGAGCGCTGGAAGGTGCTCCCGATCGTCGAGGAGCTGAAGGCCAAGGCCAAGGCGCAAGGCATCTGGAACCTGTTCATGCCGCCGCGCAACGACAGCCATCACCATGTCGATGACAGCTTCGAATTCGAAGGGCCGGGCCTCACCAATCTCGAATATGCGCTGTGCGCCGAGGAAATGGGCCGCATCGGCTGGGCGAGCGAGGTGTTCAATTGCTCGGCGCCCGACACCGGCAACATGGAGGTGTTCCACCGCTATGGCACCCGCGAGCAGAAGGAAGCCTGGCTGCGCCCGCTGATGAACGGCGAGATCCGCTCGGCCTTCCTGATGACCGAGCCCTATACCGCCTCCTCCGATGCCACCAACATCGAGACCCGGATCGAGCGCGACGGGGATTTTTACGTCATCAACGGGCGCAAGTGGTGGTCATCGGGCGCGGGCGATCCGCGCTGCAAGGTGGCGATCGTGATGGGCAAGACCGATTTTTCCGCCCAGCGCCACGCCCAGCAATCGATGATCATCGTGCCGCTCGATACGCCGGGGATCCACATCCTGCGCCACCTGCCGGTGTTCGGCTATGACGATGCCCCGCATGGGCACATGGAAATCGAACTGAAGGACGTGCGCGTGCCGGCGAGCAACATCCTTCTGGGCGAGGGCCGCGGCTTCGAGATCGCCCAGGGGCGCCTCGGGCCAGGGCGCATCCATCACTGCATGCGCACCATCGGCGCGGCCGAGGAAGCGCTCGAAAAGATGTGCCGCCGCCTGCAGGAGCGCCAGGCCTTCGGCAAGCCGGTGTACAAGCACTCGGTGTGGGAGGAGCGCGTCGCGCGCGCGCGCATCGATATCGAGATGACCCGCCTCCTGTGCCTCAAGGCTGCCGACATGATGGACAAGGTCGGCAACAAGGCGGCCAAGCAGGAAATCGCCATGATCAAGGTGCAGGCCCCCAACATGGCGCTGAGGATCATCGATGATGCGATCCAGGCCCATGGCGGCGGCGGGGTCTCGGACGATTATGGCTTGGCACGCGCCTATGCTAACCAGCGCACCCTGCGCCTGGCCGACGGGCCGGACGAGGTCCACGCCCGTTCGATCGCGCAGATGGAGTTTGCCAAGCACGCGCCCCGCCCCGGCCCCACCGCCAATGCCCTGCGCGGCGATCATGGCCGCCCAGCCAATGATGCGACAAGCTTCAGCTCGGGCGACATGGGGGTGGCGCGCTAGCGCATCATCCGGGCCGCTCGGCGTGCGGGGACACGGGCTTTCCCGGCCACTGCGCCCGCCCGAGCAGGCCGGCCCCGCCGCCAGCGCCGGGACAATCTGCAACCGTTCAAACGAGGACAAGCATGGCCAGAGCCGCCATTCTGGAACGCCCCGGAGAGGGGCTGCGCATCGCCGAAGTGACCTATGCCGAGCCCGGCCCGCACGAGGTGCTGATCGACACCAAGGCCTGCGGGCTGTGCCATTCAGACCTGCATTTCATCGATGGCCACTATCCCCACGCCCTGCCCTGCATCCCCGGGCACGAGGCCGCCGGGGTGGTGCGCGCGGTGGGCAGCGAGGTGCGGACCGTCAAGCCCGGCGATCACGTGGTCTCGTGCCTTTCGGCCTTTTGCGGGCATTGCGAGTTCTGCGTCACCGGGCGCATGGCGCTGTGCCTTGGCGGTGATACCCGCCGCGGCAAGGATGCCCCGCCGCGCATCACCTTTGCCGATGGCACGCCGGTCAACCAGATGCTCAATCTTTCGGCCCTGTCCGAGCAGATGCTGATCCACGAACATGCCTGCGTGGCGATCGACAAGGCCATGCCGCTCGATCGGGCCGCGGTGCTGGGCTGCGCGGTGACGACCGGCGCGGGCACCATCTTCAACGCCTGCAAGGTGACCCCGGGCGAAAGCGTGGCGGTGATCGGCTGCGGCGGGGTGGGGCTTGCGGTCGTCAACGCCGCCAGGATCGCCGGGGCAGGCCAGATCATCGCGGTTGATCCGCTGCCCGAAAAGCGCGCGCTCGCCGAGGTGCTGGGCGCCACCCACACGCTTGATGCCAGCGATCCCGATGCGGCGAGGCAGATCGTCGCGCTGTCGAATGGCGGGGTGCATTGGGCGATCGAGGCGGTCGGGCGGCAGGCCTCGGCCGATCTCGCCGTCGCTGCGCTCAGGCGCGGGGGCACCGCGGTGATCCTCGGGATGATGCCCTTGGATTGCAAGGTCGGCCTTGGCGCGATGGACTTGCTTTCGGGCAAGAAGCTGATGGGGGCGATCATGGGGATGAACCACTTCCCCATCGATCTGCCGCGGCTCGTCGATTTTTACCTGCGCGGGCTGCTCGATCTTGACACGATCATCGCCGAGCGCATCCCGCTCGATCACGTCAACGAAGGGTTCAACACAATGCGCGCCGGCCATTCGGCCCGCAGCGTGGTGGTATTCGACTGATGAGCAACGCACCCCAGATCGATTTCGACAAGGAGATGGTCGGCACCACCGAGGTGCCCGAGAAGGACCGGCTCGATCTTGCGGCGCTCACGCGCTGGTTTGAGGCCAATGTCGAGGGCTTTGCCGGCCCGATCAGCTACTCCAAGTTCAAGGGCGGGCAATCCAACCCCACCTACCGGATCGACACCCCTGCCGCCTCCTACGTGCTGCGCCGCCAGCCCTTCGGCAAGCTGCTGCCATCGGCCCATGCGGTTGACCGCGAATACCGGGCGATGACGGGGCTTTATCCCACCGGCTTTCCGGTGCCGCGCACCTTTGGCCTGTGCGAAGACCCTCAGGTGATCGGGGCCAAGTTCTTCGTCATGAGCCTGGCTGATGGCCGCTCGCTGTGGAACGGCGCCCTGCCCGGGATGCAGCCCGAGGAGCGCCGGGCGATCTACCACGCGCTGATCGACACCATGGCCGATCTGCACACCAAGGATCCCGAAACCATCGGCATGGGCGATTTCGGCAAGCCCGATGCCTATTGCGCGCGCCAGATCGCCCGCTGGACCAAGCAATACAAGCTCTCCGAAACCGAGCACATGCCCGAGATGGAGCGGCTGATCGAATGGCTGCCCCAGACCATTCCGCCGCAAAATGCCGCAAGCGTGGTGCATGGCGACTACCGGCTCGACAACGTGATCTTCCACAAGAGCGAACCCCGCATCATCGCCGTGCTCGACTGGGAGCTTTCAACGCTCGGCGATCCGATCGCCGATTTCAGCTACCTGATGCTCAACTGGCACAATCCTGCTGATGGCCGCGCGGGGCTGCTCGGGCTCGATCTTGAAGCGCTCGGCATCCCCTCGCAGGACGAGGCGGTGGAACGCTATGTCGCGCGCACCGGCTATCCGGTGCCGCCGATGGACTGGTATTTCGCCTATAACTTGTTCCGCCTTGCAGGGATCATGCAGGGGATCAAGAAGCGGGTGATCGACGGCACTGCCTCCTCCGCCCATGCCCAGGCGATGAGCGAGCGGGTGCGCCCGCTGGCCGAGCGGGCTTACGCCTTCGCCATTGCCGCCGGTATGCCGGAGTAAGCGGCAAGCGCCGGGGCGGCTTAGCCAGGCCGTCCCTGCGCTTGCAGCCTCCGCTTGCCGCCAGCGCGCGGCGCGGCTAGGCGCGCTGGCGCAAGAGCTTTGCCCGGAGACGCCCCGATGCACGATCCTCTCATCACCGCCATCGAAGCCGCGTGGGAAGAACGCAGCGCCATTGGCCCCGGCCATGGCGTCGCCGCAGCGGTGGAGGCCGCGCTCGACCTCCTGGAAAGCGGCGAAGCGCGCGTGGCCGAGCCGGACAGCAAGGGCGGCTGGCGCGTCAACCAGTGGCTCAAGAAGGCGGTGCTGCTCTCCTTCCGCCTCAACGACAACCGCCCGGTTGCCGGCGCGGCGGCCGGCGCGCCTGCCTATGACAAGGTGCCGCTCAAGTTTGCCGGGTGGGACGAGGCGCGCTTTCGCGAAGGCGGCTTTCGGGTGGTGCCGGGCGCGGTGGTGCGGCGCGGCGCCTTCATCGGCAAGGGCGCGGTGCTGATGCCGAGCTTCGTCAACATCGGCGCCCATGTGGGCGCAAACACCATGATCGACACCTGGGCCACGGTCGGCTCCTGCGCGCAGATCGGCGCCAATGTCCATATCTCGGGCGGGGCCGGGATCGGCGGGGTGCTCGAACCGCTCCAGGCCGAGCCGGTGATCATCGGCGACAATGCCTTCATCGGCGCGCGCGCCGAGGTGGCCGAGGGCGTGCGCGTGGGTGAAGGCGCGGTGCTGGCGATGGGGGTCTATCTCGGCGCCTCGACCAAGATCATCGACCGCGCCACCGGCAAGGTGCATGTCGGCGAAGTGCCGCCCTATGCCGTGGTGGTGCCCGGATCGCTGCCGGGCAAGCCCCTGCCCGATGGCACCCCCGGCCCCAGCCTCTATTGCGCGGTGATCGTCAAGACCGTCGATGCCCAGACCCGCGCCAAGACCGGGATCAACGAGCTGCTGCGCGATTGACCCTGCCCCACCCGGGAACCTCTCCCCGCCCGCGTGGTTGGTTGACGTTACGGAAGCATCTTCCGTGACGTCACCGGCGCGCTGCACCGGCGCCCGCGATGAGGGGAGAGAGCCAATGGCCGAGAACAACGACACCATCCACATCAATGATGACGCCGCGCGCGGCGCGGTGAGCAACACCGGGCTGCGCTATGTGCTGGCCTTCAGCCTTGGCTTTGCGGTGATCGCGATGAGCCTTGTGTGGATCATTCCGGCGCTGGCGCATTGATCGCCGCCTCGCCGGGCGCCGCATCGGCGCGGCTGGCGGCGTAGGCCTCGGCAGCGCGCATCACTCTGAGGATGTTGCGGCTGGCGATCATTTCCAGCTCGGCCTGCGAATAGCCGCGCCGCGCGAGTTCCGCAAACAGCGCCGGATATCCGCGCACATCCTCGAAGCCCTCGGGGCCGGAAGGCATCCCGTCAAAATCGCCGCCGATGCCGATGTATTCGACCCCGGCGATCTTGCGGATGTGATCGATATGATCGGCTATGTCGCTGATCGTTGCGCGCGGTTCGGGATTGGCCTTGTCCCAGGCGGCCAGCCCCTCGGCGACCTTGTCGGGCTGGCCCAGCCACAGCGCCTTGAGGCGCGCGTCCTCCGCGGCGCGGCGCGCGCCCCATTGGCGCACCGCCTCGCTGATGAAGCGCGGCAGGGCCACCACCATCACCACCCCGCCATTTTCGGGCAAGCGCGCGAGCACGCTGTCGGGCACGTTGCGGGCATGGCCGGTGACCGCGCGCGCGCCCGAATGGCTGAAGATCACCGGCGCGCGCGCCTCATCGAGCGCGTCCATCATCGTCGCCTCGCTCACGTGGCTCAAATCCACCAGCATCCCCAGCCGGTTCATCTCGCGCACCACCGCGCGGCCGAAATCGGTGAGCCCGTCGTGCTCGGGCCTGTCGGTGGCGGCATCGGCCCAGGGCACATTGGCATTGTGGGTGAGCGTCAGATAGCGCACGCCCAGCGCGTGGAGCTGGCGCAGCACCGCGAGGCTCGAGCCGATCGCATGGCCGCCTTCGGCGCCGAGTAGCGAGGCGATCCGCCCCTGGGCCATGGCGCGCTCGACCTCGTCAGCGGTGGTGGCGAATTGCAGATCGTCGGGATAGCGATCGATCAGCCGCCGGGTGACATCGATCTGTTCGAGCACCTGGCGCACCGCCTCGGCCTCGTTGCTGGTGGCCGGCACATAGACCGACCAGAATTGCGCTCCCACCCGGCCTTGCCTCAGGCGCGCAAGATCGGTGTGCATCGCCCGGCCATCGGGGCGGGTCGCGCCCGTGCCGCTGGTGTCGGTGAAATCGAAATCAGCCAGGCGATTGGCAAAGCGATCGCGCAGTTGGTTGGGCACGTCATTGTGCCCGTCGAACACCGGCGCGGCCTCGAGCGCAGCATTGGCGCGGTCCGCCGCCTCCTCGGCGCGCAAGGCCTGTGCGCACGCGGGCGCCGCAAGGGCAAGGGCCGCGGCCCCGAGCAGCGCGGCAGGCAGGCGGATGGCTTGCATCGGATCAGGCACTCCCGATAAGGCGACAAGGCGACCGGCAAGGTGGAACGGTGATGAGCGATAGCGCGCAAAGCCTGATCGAACAATTGCGCCTTTCCCCCCACCCCGAAGGCGGGTGGTATCGCGAGACCTGGCGGGCAGAGCCGGGGCCGGACGGGCGCGCGCGGGGCACCGCCATCCTGTTCCTGCTCAAGGCGGGCGAGCAATCGCATTGGCACCGGGTGGACGCGGCCGAATTGTGGCTGTGGCACAAGGGCGATGCGCTGGAGCTGCGGCTTGCGGCCAGCGACGCCGGCCCGGTGCGCAAGGTGCGGCTCGGCCCGGATCTCGCCGCCGGCGCGCAGCTGCAAGCGCTGGTGGCGCCCGATGAATGGCAGGCCGCGCGGCTCAACGATGTGGGCGAGCACGGCTATGCGCTGGTCTCCTGCGTGGTGGTGCCGGGGTTCGATTTTTCCGGCTTTGCCCTCGCCCCGCCTGGCTGGGAGCCCGGAGCAATGGCATGATCCGCGCCGCCTTGCGCGTGCTTCTGGCGGCCTTCTACCTCATCGCCGGGGTGCTTCACCTGGTGTTCCCGCACCCCTTCATCGCCATCACCCCGCGCTTTGTGCCCGCGCCCGAGGTGGTGGTGTGGGCCACGGGGCTTGCGGAAATCCTCGGGGCGATCGGGCTGGTCCAGCCCTTATCGCGGCGGCTGCGGCAGGCCGCGGGCTGGGGGCTTGCCGCCTATGCCCTGTGCGTCTGGCCGGCCAATGTGAACCACATGCTGATCGACCTTGCCCGGCCCTCGGGCGGCCTTGGCCTTGCCTATCACGTGCCGCGCCTGCTCGCCCAGCCGCTGCTCATTGCGCTGGCGCTGTGGGTGGGGGAATGCTGGCCGCCCCGCCGGCGGAGCGGGGCGTGAGCACGGCGCGCGCGGCGCTGCTTGCGCTGCTGGCAGAGCGCGCGCCGGGGGCCAGCCTGTGCCCCAGCGAAGTCGCCCGGCGCCTGGCCGGGCCGGAAGGAGACTGGCGGGCCGAGATGGCAGCGGTGCACGCCGCGGTCGATGCCCTGGCACAGGAAGGGGTGATCGGCCTGTCATGGAAGGGCAGGCCGATGGCAAAGCGGCGCGGACCCTATCGGATCGCGCGCCGCTGAGGGCGGGCGGACAAGCCCGCCACACCAATCTGCTTATCAGCTCAGGTGCTTGGAGACCGCCGCGGTCATCTTGAACATCGAGATCTGTTCATTGCCGATCACCGCGCCGAGCTTGGCATCGGGGTTGATCTGGCGCTTGTCCTTGGCGTCCTGCAACCCATTGGCCTTGATGTAGTCCCACACCTTGGCGGTCACCTCGGCGCGGGTCATCGGCCCCTTGCCGATCACCGCCTCGAGCGCGCCGGAAAGGTTCACCGGCTTTTGCAGTGCATTGGTCGTACCAGCCATTTTTCAACTCCCTTGCTTGTGTGGCAGGTTATTCGGATCTTGCCCATCGGCCCAATCCTCGTCCTCCTCGCCCCCGGTGAAGGTGGCATGGAGCACCGCGCAGGCGGTGACCGAGCCTTGCAGCGCGCCGAGCAATTGCTCGCGCCGCGCGCCCGGCATCAGCACCAGCGGCAGATCGGTGGCGAAGAGCTGGAACAGGTAGTGGCGTGTCTCCCCCGGCGCGGGGGCGGGCAGCAGCCACTCGGAATTGCCCAGCTGGTTCTTGCCGGTGCGCGGCGGCACCTCGCCCTCGAGCAGCTTGCCGCGCCGGGGCGCAAGGCCCCACACCAGCCAGTGGCAGGCCGGTGCCTTGCCCTCGCCTGCCACTTCCTCGACCACCAGCACCAGCTCGGCCGAACCGGGCGGCGGCGCGCTCCATTCGAGCGGCGGGGCGACAGCGTCCTCCTCCTCGGCGGTGAAGCTGGGATCGAGCATCTCGCCCCCGGCGAAGGCGGCGCTCGACAGGGCAAAGCTGCCCCGCCCGAGCGTCGCCGCCGAGCCCAGCGCCGCCACCGCCAGCGCCGGATGGCGCGCAGGTGCAGGCACCACGGGGGCAAGCCAGGCGGGAAAATCAGTCATGATTCTGTCGCTTCATCGGCATGGTGCTAACCCCTTCCGCCCTCGGAGACGAGAGAGGCCGGCCCGCTTTTCGCCGGTTTCTGCGGAAAACCGTGCAAATGCAGGCAAAAAGGCCACGCCCAAGCCACATTCCTAGGGATAGTTCCCAAGCCCGCTTGCTCTTGAAAGGCGCGCGTTGCATTCCTGAGGCCCTGCACGGCGCCCCCGCCAAGCCACGGAATTGCGGAGTTTCTCTCAAGATGACTGTCGGTCGCACCGCCCTTAGCCTCGTCCTTGCCTTCAGCCTTGCCGCCTGCGGCGGCGGGGGCAGTTCCTCGGGCGGTCCTCCTGCGACCGGCGGCGGGTCCACCCCCACGCCGACGCCGACCTCCTCGGCCTGCGGGCTGCGCGCGCAGCAGGATTTTGCCGACCGCGTGCTCGATGAATGGTATCTCTTCCCCGAACTGCTGGCCGCGGCCAACCCAGCCTCCTTCAGCGACCTGCAAAGCTATCTCGACGCGCGGGTCGCCCCGGCGCGGGCGCAAAGCCGTGACCGCTTCTTCACCTTCGCCACCTCGATCGCCGAGGAAAACGCGCTCATCAATTCGGGTGCCAGCGCCGGCTTTGGCATCCGCCTGTTCTACGACACCGCCAACCGGCGGCTGTTCGTGATGGAGGCCTTCGAGGCCGGCAATGCCTTTGCCGCCGGGATTGATCGCGGCACCGAGATCATCGCGATCGGCACCAGCGCCAGCACCATGCAGACCGTCTCCAGCCTGTTCGCCAGCGGCGGGGCCGAGGCGGTGGCCGATGCGCTCGGCCCCTCGACCGCGGGCACGGTGCGGGTCTTGCGCTTCATCCCGCAGGGCAGCGGCGCGACGATCGAGCGCAGCGTGACCAAGAGCGAATTTGCGCTCGATCCGCTCTCGGATCGCTATGGCGCGCTGGTGCTCAACGATGGCGGCAAGCAGGTCGGCTATATCAATCTGCGCACCTTCATCGTTGCCGATGCCGCCGACCAGCTGCGCCAGGCCTTCGGCCAGTTCGCCGCGCGCGGGGTGCGCGAGCTGATCATCGATCTGCGCTACAACGGTGGCGGGCTGGTGAGCGTGGCCGACACCTTCGGCGATCTGCTCAATGCCGGGCGCAGCGGCCAGGTGTGGAGCCGCACCGTGCTGCGCCCGTCCAAGGCCTCGGAGAACGAGACCCGGCTGCTGCGCAATGAGCCCAATGCCATCGCCCCCACCAAGATCGCCTTCATCACCACCAGCGCCAGCGCCTCGGCAAGCGAACTGGTCGCCAACGGCATGATCCCCTATCTCGGCAGCAACATGGCGCTGGTGGGGAGCAATTCCTTCGGCAAGCCGGTGGGCCAGTTCGGCTTTGACCTTGCCGCCTGCGACCTGCGCGTCCGGGCGGTGACCTTCAAGACCGTCAACGCCAACAACCAGGGCGAATATTTCACCGGGCTTGCCAGCGTGGTGCCCAACACCTGCCGCGCGGGCGATGATCTCACCCGGCCGCTGGGCGATCCGCAGGAAGCCTCGATCGCGGCAGCGCTCAATTTTCTTGCGGGGGGCACCTGCGTGAGCTTTGCGACGTCGCGCACGGCGGCTGCCAACCAGATGCAACCCGGCGAGCGCATGGCGATCGGCCTCGATCTGCCTGAGCGTGAGCCACTGCTGCCGCGCCGCCCCACCCCGGCCCAGCGCGAATTGCCGGGGCTGTTCTAGGCCCCGGTCAAAGGCCCGGTCACAGGCCCTCGGGCACGGTGGCAAAGGCGGGAATGGCGCCAAGCTCCACCCAATCCTGCTTGCTTTTGGCATAGCAGTGGAAGGCGGGCTTGAGGATGCTGGTGTCATCAAGCGTTCCGGCCTTGATGAACAGCATGCCCGGCGGGCTTTCGACCCGGGTGAACACCGGCGAGCCACACTCGGGGCAGAATTGCCGCCGCACCGTGGCGCCGCTGTCGCCCTTGTCGTGATAGGTCTTGAGCGTGCCCGTGTGGCTCACCGCCGCCTCGGGCACCCCGATGATGACCGAGAGCGCGCTGCCCGCCTGCTTCTGGCAATTGGTGCAGTGGCAAGTGACGCACAGCAGCGGCTCGGCCGCGCAGGTGTAGCGCACCGCGCCGCACAGGCAGCCTCCGGTGATGGTCATGGGCCTTCCCCCTTTTCTGGTGCCCTAGGGCGATGGATCGCCGCTGAAGGGCTGGCTGGTGGTATAGCCGCAGCCCTTGAGCGTCTCCTCACCCCAGGCGATGGTGGCGACGAAGGGATAGCTGCGATCGCTCATCCCGTCGCTGCAGGCCCCGGGCGTGAGCGTGGCGGCGAGCGGCTTGCCTTCGAGCGTGCCGGTAAAGCCCAGCCCGCCATTGCCCGCCACCCGGGCAATGGCAAAGCGGGTGCCGGGCTGGTTTTCGGGCGTGGTCCACAGCCCCTCGCCCGCGGTGATGGTGAGGTTCCAGAAGGGTTCGTTGCCGAGCAGTGTCACCGTCTCCTCTTCCTCCACCCCATCAAAGGCGCGCGCCCCGGTGCCGAGCGTGGCGGTGGCCATCGGCGCAGGCGTGGCGGGGGTGGCGGCCTCCTCCTCGGCAGAGCCCGTGGGCGCGCAGGCCGCGGCAAGCAGGAGCGCCGGCAGCAGCGCCAACGCGCGCGAGGACAGATTCGGCATGGGTCTCTCCTTTCCCGGTCGGGCCGAGGATAGGCCGGAACCGGGGCCAAGCCAAGCGGTTGGGACGCGCATGGATGCTACCCCCACCCGCGCCGCCGGCCTCGCCCGGCTCCACGCCTTCCTCCCCGCTGCCGGACGCCTCTATGCCGCGCGCCGCAACCATGATGACGGGCCGCAGCCGGGCGGGCGCAGCAATGTCTCGGAGCTTTCGCCCTTTCTCCACGCCGGGCTGATCGGGATGGAGGAGGTGCTCAGCCCGGTGCTCGCCATGCACGGCGAGCAGGCGGCGGAGAAGTTCATCGCCGAGCTGTTCTGGCGGCTCTATTTCAAGGGCTATCTCGAACAGCGCCCGGCGATCTGGGCGGATTATTGCCGCGGGCGCGATGCGGCGCTGGCCGCGCTCGGCGCCAATTGCGGGCTGCGCAAGGCCTATGACGCGGCGGTCGAAGGGCGCACCGGGATCGCTGCCTTCGACACCTGGGCGCGCGAGCTTATCGAGACCGGCTATCTTCACAACCACGCGCGCATGTGGTTTGCCAGCATCTGGATCTTCACCTTGAGGCTTGACTGGCGGCTGGGGGCGGATTTCTTCCTGCGCCACCTGATGGATGGGGATGCCGCGTCGAACACGCTCTCATGGCGTTGGGTGGCCGGGCTGCACACCCGCGGCAAGCATTACCTCGCCCGGGCTGAGAACATCGCCCGCTACACCGCCGGGCGCGAAGGCGGGCCGCTGGCGGCCGAGGGCCTGGTCGCGAATGCAGACCCGCTTGCCGAGCCGCAGGACTATCCGCGCCGCCCGCTCGATCTGCCGCGCCGGGCGGTGGCAACGGACCTTGCCCGGCCCTTCGCGCTGCTGCTGCATGAGGAGGCCGCGCACCACGCCCCGCTCGCCCTTCCGGCGGCGCCGACGCTGGTGATCGGGGCGAGCAAGCCCGCGGCGCGCTCACCCGGCGCACTCGGCGCCAAGGCACTGGAATTTGCCGAAGGGGCGATGGCAAGCGGCCTTGCCGAGGCCGCGGCTGCCTTTGGCTGCCCGGCGGTGGTGTGGCGGGCGGGCGCGCCGCTTGGCCCTCTCATCGAAGCGGCGGGGGTGGAGCGGCTCGCCCTGCCCTACCTTCCCAGCGGCTGGACGCGCGATGCCCTGTGGCCCCACCTCGCCCCGCTCGCCGCGGCGGGTCGCCTCGTCCAGCTCCTCGGCGACATTGAACGGGCGACCTGGCCCCACGCCAAGGCCGGCTTCTTCGCCGTGGCCAAGGCGATCCCGGCAATCCTGCGCAGCTGCGGGCTTGATGGGGGCGTCGGCGCACGCGGGAACTGAGCCGCGCGCTGAGGCCGGCCCGCTCACATTTGCTTGTCGGGCGAAGGGTCGTGGCGGTGGCGGGCGGCCTTGCCGAACATGCGCTCGAGCCTTTCGGCAAGGGTGCCCGCGGCGATCCGCGCCGCGGTATCGACATCGCTGGCCTTGCCCGTCACCCCGATCGGGCGGGCGCCGCGCGGGCGCGCCTCGATGGTGCAATGCTTGTCATCCGCGCCATGCTTGCGGCCATTGACATCGCTGACATGGACTTCAACCCGGGTCAGCCGATCGGCAAAGCGCGCAAGGCGTGCGCGCACCTGCGCCTCGATCCGCGCGGCCACATCGGCGGTGCCCATCACCGAACTGTCGGAGTTGAACTGGAACTGCATGGTGCTCATGGCCGTCTCCTTGTCTCTCAGTCCCTGTCACAAGGGCAATATGGGGAGCAGCGGCCCCGGCGTCCACCCCGGACGCGCGCAAGGCACGCCGCAGCGCAGCCTCGAGGGGCACGTCCGAATAGGGGGCCGGCTGATGTCGAGGACCAAGTCCTGCCGCCCCGCCAAGGCCCGGTGGTGCGGGGCTGCAAGCGGCCTTGCCGCGGGGGTGTGGGCTGCGGGCGGAGAGCAAAGGCGCTGATGCGCCTACTTGCGAAAGCTTTCGGCCTGCCACGTTATCAGCAAGGCGCCGCGCAGCTCACCCGGTTTGAAGCCGGAAGCAAGATCGCCGGGATAGAGCCGCTCGATCTGGGCCTTCAGGGCCGGATCGAGCGCCGTGCCGTGGCATGTTGAACAGGGCTGATCCTGCATCGGGATGGCGGCGAGGAAATGAACCTTGGCCCCGCTGCCCGAGCCAGTTTGCACCACCAGGCGGTTTGGCTTGCCGTCAACCAGCGGCTTCGCCGCGAGACGGGCATAGGCCGCGCGCAGGTATTCAGGCACCCCTCCTGCCGGGTTGCGATGGCGCTCGGCGACCCGGCTCACGCGCGCCCCGCTCGCCTCGGACTGGGCTGCGGCAATCGCAGGGGCAACCTGCTGGCACACCGCGATGGCTGCCTCGGGCCCGCCCGCCGCAAGCGCGGCCCTCAATTGTCCCTGCAATTCGGCTTGAAAGGCCTGCACGATGGGGAGTGAGGCGGCAATTACAGCGGCTTCGTCAAGCGGGGGTGCGGGCGACAAATCCGGCTCGCGCGCGCAACCGGCCAGGAGCGTCGCAACGGCCAGCGCGATCGATCTCATCATCTCCTCGCCCTCCTCTCGCCCGCTCAATCATGCTCCCGCTCCCCCGCCCCGACATAGAGCTGGCCGCCCACCTCGCGGAACTTCGCGCTCATCTCGGCCATGCCCTGTGCGGCCTCGGCCTCGTCCAGCGCGCCGGCGGCAAGGAAGCTGCCCGCCCCGGCGTTCTGCCGCGCGGCAAAGTCGCGCACTTCCTGGGTGATCTTCATCGAGCAGAACTTGGGCCCGCACATCGAGCAGAAATGGGCTGACTTGGCCCCTTCGGCGGGCAGGGTCTGATCGTGATACTGCTCGGCGGTGTCAGGATCGAGGCCGAGGTTGAACTGGTCGCGCCAGCGGAACTCGAAGCGCGCCTTGGACAGGGCATCGTCGCGCTCGCGCGCCGCGGGGTGGCCCTTGGCAAGGTCGGCCGCGTGGGCGGCAAGCTTGTAGGTCACCACCCCCACCTTCACATCATCGCGATCGGGAAGGCCAAGGTGCTCCTTGGGGGTGACGTAGCACAACATCGCGGTGCCGAACCAGCCGATCATCGCCGCGCCGATGCCGCTGGTGATGTGGTCATAGCCCGGGGCAATGTCGGTGACGAGCGGCCCGAGCGTGTAGAACGGCGCTTCGCCGCAGGCGGCAAGCTGCTTGTCCATGTTCGCCTTGATCTTGTGCATCGGCACATGGCCCGGCCCTTCGACCATCACCTGCACATCCTGTTCCCAGGCGCGCCGCGTCAGCTCGCCGAGGGTGTAAAGCTCGGCAAACTGGGCCTCGTCATTGGCATCGGCGATCGAACCCGGGCGCAGACCATCGCCCAGCGAATAGGCGATGTCATAGGTCTTCATGATCTCGGTGATCTCGTCGAAATGCTCGTAGAGGAAGTTTTCCTTGTGGTGGGCAAGGCACCACTTGGCCATGATCGAGCCGCCGCGGCTGACAATCCCGGTGACACGCCTCGCGGTGAGCGGAATATAGGCAAGCCGCACCCCGGCATGGATGGTGAAATAGTCCACCCCCTGCTCGGCCTGCTCGATCAGGGTGTCGCGGAAGATCTCCCAGGTCAGCTCCTCGGCCACCCCGCCGACCTTCTCGAGCGCCTGATAGATCGGCACGGTGCCGATCGGAACGGGCGAATTGCGGATGATCCATTCGCGGGTGTCGTGGATGTTGCGCCCGGTGGAAAGGTCCATCACCGTATCCGCCCCCCAGCGGATCGCCCAGACCAGCTTGTCCACCTCGCTGGCAACATCGCTGGCGACCGCGGAATTGCCGATATTGGCGTTGATCTTGACGAGGAAATTGCGCCCGATCGCCATCGGTTCGCTTTCGGGGTGGTTGATGTTGGAAGGAATGATGGCCCGCCCGCGCGCCACCTCGTCGCGTACGAATTCGGGGGTGATCGCCTCGGGGATCGACGCGCCCCAGCCTTGCCCGTCGGCAAGGCGCTCGCGCGCAAGGTCGCGGGCGATTTCGCGCCCGAGGTTCTCGCGCGCGGCGACATATTCCATCTCGGGGGTGATGATGCCGCGCCGGGCATAGTGCATCTGCGTCACGTTCATGCCCGGCTTCGCGCGCAGCGGGCGCTTGACGGCATGGGGGAATGGCGGCACCCCGCCGCTGCGATCCGGCCCCAGGCGGCCGTTGTCCTCGGGCTTGACCTCGCGGCCCGGATAGTCCTCGACATCGCCGCGCGCCATGATCCAGTCGCGCCGCAGCGCCGGCAGGCCGGCGCGGATATCGATGGCGGCGGCAGGATCGGTGTAGGGGCCCGACGTGTCATAGACCCGCACCGGCGGCTCGCCCCCCTCGAGCGCGATCTCGCGCATGGCGACGCGGATACCGCTGCCGGGGCGCGTTTCGACATGGATCTTGCGGCTACCGCGGATCGGCCCGGTGGTGACGCCGATCTCGAGGGGGCTGTTGATGTCGGCCATGCTGCGCGCTCTCCTTCAGGGCGAGGGGAGCGCGGAGCTATGCGGCACCTTGGCCAGCCCACTCCCTCCGCCTGTGCTAACAGGTTCAGGTTCAACGGGTCGGATGGTGCTTACCCATCCCTCTCAGCCAAAGCAGGCTCCCCGGGGAAGGAGAAAGGTTAGGCGCTTTCGGCGCGGGTGTCGAGCCTCACTCGATCACGCGCCCGCGCGCCATCACGAAGCCGACCTTTTCCAGCACCCGGATATTGGTGAGCGGATTGCCTTCGACCGCGATGATATCAGCCGAATAACCAGGCGCAAGGCGGCCGATCTGGCTTTCCATGCCCAGCACCTTGGCCGCCACGGTGGTGGCGCTGGCGAGCACTTCGCGGTCGCTCATCCCCTGGGCGCGCATCAGCGCCAGTTCCTCGGCATTGCGGCCGTGTTGATAGACCCCGGCATCGGTGCCGAAGGCAACCGTGACGCCGAATTGCCGGGCGCGGCGCACCAGCGAATCCATCAGCGGCTGGACGGCGCGGATCTTCGCCTCGACCACGGGGGTATAGACCCCCTTGCCGAGGCCCTCCGACACCCCCTGCAAGGCCATCAGCGTCGGCACCAGCACGCTGCCACTGGCCTTCATCGCCCGGGCCGCGGCCTCATCGAGATAGGTGCCGTGCTCGATCGAATCGATCCCGGCGCGCGCCGCCAGCTCGATCCCGCGCGCGCCATGGGCATGGGCCATGACCTTGAGGCCGAGGCTGTGCGCAGTATCGGCAATCGCCTTCATCTCCTCGAAGGTGAAATGCGCCTCGAGCCCGCGCCCCTGCTGCGAGAGCACCCCGCCGGTGGCGGTGATCTTGATCACGTCTGCCCCGTTCTGGCTGGCCAGGCGCACCTTGGCGGCGCATTCGACAGGGCCGGTGCAGGTAAAGCCCCGGTCGAGCAACTCGTTGACCTCGGGGCGGAAACCATTGGTGTCGCCATGCCCGCCGATGATCGCGAGCGGCGGCCCGGCGGCGATGATCCGCGGGCCCGGCACCAGGCCCTCGGCGGTGCCGCGCCTGAGGGCAAAGGCAGTTGCGCGCCCGCTGCCCGCCTCGCGCACCGTGGTGAAGCCTGCAAGTGCGGTGAGCCGCGCGTTCTTGGCCCCCACCACCACGTCCCATTCATCCGGCTCGGTCGCCTCCTTCCAGAAATCCCCGCCGGGATCGCCGGTGAGATGGGTGTGGAGATCGATAAGACCGGGCAGCACGGTCTTGCCGGCAAGATCGATGGTGCGATCGGCAGCCACCTCGCCGTGGCCGGGGATGATCGAGACGATGCGCCCGTCCTCTATCACGATCGTCGCCGGGCCGCTCGGCTCGGCCGCGGCATCGGCGATGACGCTGCCGGCGCGGATCGCCACGGTCTCGGCTGCGAGCGGCGCCGCGGCCAGCGCAGCGCCCAGCAGCGCCGCAAGTGCCTTTGCCCCATCATGCATCGCCGCTCTCCTCATCCCTCTTGCCTGCTGATGCCGCGGCGTTGCGGCGCTGGCAAGCGCGCCGATGCGCCCAAGCCATGCCATGCGAATGTCCTTGGGCAGCCGCGCCGGTGGGGCTATGCTCGGGCATCTTCCGCAAGCCTGCCGGAGGTGAGCTCACATGATGCGATTTTCCCTGTCCTTGTGCCTGCCGCTCGCAGCGGCGCTGGCCGCGCTCGGCCTGCCCGCGCCTGCGCTTGCCCAAGGTGCCCCGGGTGCCGCGGTAGCAGAGCCGCAGCATGCCGCCTATGCCGATCTCATCGCCACGATCGAGGCGACGGTCGATCAGGAGCAGGCGATCGGCAACGCGGTTGCCGCGCTCGCCCAGCAATTTGCCGCGGTGCCCGAATTTGCCGCCGCTGAGGCCGCCAGCCCCGGCCTCATCGCCGAGGTCGCCGCCGGTCTGCGCCCGGTGCTTGCCGCCCAGAACCGCCGGGTGCAGGCGCTCTATCGCCCGCAGATGATCGCGCTCTTCGCGCGCCATCTCACCCCGGGCGAGGCCGAGAGCGTGACCGCCTTCTACCGCTCCGACCTCGGGCGGCGCCTCGTCGGCAATGTCACCGGCGCCTATCGCCCGCAGGCGACCCTCTCGGGGGTCACCGCCGGTCAGCCGATCACCGCCGATCAGGTGCGCGCCGATATCGGCAATGCGCTGGCCAGCGGGGTGGGACAGCTGAGCGAGGAGGAACTGGTGGCGTTGGGCCAGGTCGCGCGCGACAACCCGGCGCTGTTCAAGCTCCAGCAGATCGGCCCGGAGATGCAGCAGATCCGGGTGAGGATGGAAAACGAGCCGCTCACCGCGGAAGAAAACGCCGCGGTGGCAGCGGTGGTCGAACGCGTGTTCACCAGCCGCTTTCCCGCGCCCTGATCGCGCCGCGCGGCGGGCCTAGAAGGTGTAGGCCGCGCCAAGGCCAAGGAGGAACTGGTTGGCATCGCCGCGCTGGGCGGTGAAGGGCGTATCGGCGGCATCGCCGATGAGGCGCGAATAGCCGCCCAGCATCGTCAGGCTCCAGCCGCCGTTGAGGAGGTTGCGGTCAAGATCATAGGACAGGATGGGAAAGGCGCCGATCCGGGCAAGGCCGCCCTCGGCCCGGAATGGGGTGAGGCCGCTCGCCGCCGCCTGGGCCGGGGTGAGGGTGAAGTAATAGTCGGCAAAGTCATCATCGACGAACTCGGCGCCAATCTGCACCTGCAGGCTCACCGCCCGGCCGATCGGGGTGCGGTAGGCGATCTGCGGCTCGATCACCATGCCCTCATGCGCGCCAAGCACGTCCCAGCGCGCCTGCACGCCGAGGCTGAGCTGGTCGAGCGGGCGGGCAACCCCCCGCCAGGCGAGCGCGACATTGCCCCCCGCCTCGAGCGCGACATCGAGCCGCCCGGCGCGCGCCACCACCGCGTCCTCGATCCGGGCATTGCGATCATTGCGGAAGCGAAAGGCCGGGCCAATGGCAAGGCGCGGACCCTTGGCCGGGGCAAGCGCGGGCCGGGCCGAATTGAGATCGAGCACGAAGCCCGGGCCATTGGGGCTGATCCCCACCCCGCCCACGCGCCCGGCGATCAGCGGCAGGGGAAAGGCGATGTAATTGTCCGAGCCGATATAGCTCGGCACCAGGCCAACCCCGAGGCCGATGGTGGCCCAGGTCTCATCGAACACCGGCTTGGCAAGGGCAAAGGGCGGCGCAGCGGCGGGGGCGGGGGCGGGAGCAGGTTGCGGAGCAGACGCCGGCGCGGGAACGCTCTGGACGGCGGGGGCCGGATCGGCGGCGGAGGCAGGATCGACCACGAGCGAATCAGCGGCGATCGCAGGGACGCTGATCGCGGCGATCAGGAAAGTGGTGAACGCAGCGGCGGAACAGCGGCGGTTCAGGGGCATTTGGTTCTCATGCTGGAAAGCGAGCACAGAAAGTCTGGCCGAGGAAACGCATCGTCCCATTAATGTTTCCGGTTAATGTTGCAACATTTCCACGGGGCCGCGCGGCGATTGCCGATTGCCGCGCCCTCGCCTAGGGCTGGAGCCGCGATGGTCGATTCACCCCCCAACCCTGCCGAGGCCGGCGCCGCGGAGGCGCGGCATGATGTCGTCATCGTTGGCGGCGGGCTCGCTGGCGGGCTGATTGCGCTCGCGCTCCACCGCCATGCACCCGCGTGCCGCTTCCTGCTGGTCGAGGCCGGGCGCACGCTTGGTGGCCATCACCGCTGGAGCTGGTTCGAAACCGATATCCCCGAGCGCGAGCGCGACCTGATGGCCGGCTTTGCCCTCAATGGCTGGGAGGATGGCTATGACATCACCTTCCCGCGGCTTGGCCGCACCCTTCCCACCGCCTATCGCTCGCTCGCCAGCGCCGCGTTCCACCGCGCGCTGATGGCCGAGCTTCCGGCAGAGCGGGTGATGCTGGAGGCGCGCGCAACGGCGCTCGATGCCGGCGGGGTGACGCTTGCCGATGGCAGGCGCCTGGCTGCACGCTGCGTGATCGATTGCCGCCCGTTCCAGCCCTCCAAGGCGCTTGCCGGCGGCTGGCAGGTGTTCCTTGGCCAACATATCCGCTGCGAGAGGCCCCACGGCCTCACCCGCCCGGTGATCATGGATGCGAGCGTCGATCAGCTGGCGCCCCATGGCAATGGCGAAGCCTATCGCTTCGTCTATGTCCTGCCGCTCTCGGCCAACGAGGTCTTCGTCGAGGATACCTATTACGCCGATCAGCCAAAGATGGACGCCGCGGTGCTCAGGAACCGTATCGCCGCCTATGCCAAGAGCAACGGCTGGGTGGGCGAGATGATCGATGAGGAAGCGGGCATCCTGCCGGTGATCTCGGGCGGGGATTTTGCCGCCGCGCTTGCCGAAGTGGCCATCCCCGGGGTGGCGCTGGCGGGCGCGCGGGGCGGCTTTTCGCACCCGCTCACCAGCTACACCCTCCCCTTTGCGGTCAGCAATGCGCTTGCCATCGCCCGGCTGATCGCGGCGCGCCCCGGGCTCACCGGCCGCGAGCTCGCCGCCTTCTGCCACGCCCGCGCGCGGCGCCACTGGCGCGCCATGGCCTATTACCGCATGCTCAGCCGCATGCTGTTCGAGGCGGCCGAGCCGGGCAAGCGGGTGGTGGTGTTCGAGCATTTCTATGCCCTGCGCGGCGCCCTGGTCGAGCGCTTCTATGCCGGCCGCTCGACCTGGGCCGACCGGCTGCGCATCCTCACCGGCAAGCCGCCCGTAGCTATTCTGCGCGCGATCGGCGCGCTGTTCTCCTCGGGCAGGCCGCTCGAGACCAGACTTCAGACATTGGAGACCCCGGCATGAACGCCGATGTGAAGCTCAACCTTGGGGCCCCGCGCGGGATCAATCCGGCGCTGGCGCAGCGCTATGCCGGCAAGAGCGCCTGCGTGATCGGATCGGGCTTTGGCGGGCTGGCGCTCGCCATCCGCCTGCAATCCGCCGGCATTGCCACCACCGTGATCGAGGCGCGCGACAAGCCCGGCGGGCGCGCCTATTTCTGGGAGAAGGACGGCTTCACCTTCGATGCCGGGCCGACGGTGATCACCGATCCGCCCTGCCTCAAGGAACTCTGGGCGCTCACCGGCCACGACATCGCCGAGGATGTCGAGCTGATGAAGGTGATGCCCTTCTACCGGCTCAACTGGCCCGACGGCACCAATTTCGACTATTCCAACGACGAGGAAAGCCTCAACGCCGAGATCGCCCGGCTCAACCCGGCCGATGTGGCCGGCTATGCCCGCTTCCTCGAATATTCCGAGCGGGTTTACAAGGAAGGCTATCTCAAGCTCGGCACCGTGCCCTTTCTCGACTTCAAGTCGATGCTCAAGGCCGCCCCGGCGCTCATCAAGGAACAGGCCTGGCGCAGCGTCTATGGCATGGTTTCCAGCTTCGTCGCAAACGAGAAGCTGCGCGAGGCGCTGAGCTTTCACACCCTGCTGGTGGGCGGCAATCCGATGACCACCAGCAGCATCTATGCCCTCATCCACAAGCTCGAGAAGGACGGCGGGGTGTGGTGGGCGCGCGGCGGCACCAACCGCCTGATCGCCGGCATGGTGCGCCATTTCGAGCGGCTGGGCGGCACCATCCGCCTTGCCGATCCGGTGGTGCAGGTACACACGCTGGGCAACCGCGCCCACGAGGTGGAAACGCAAAGCGGCTGGCGCGCGCGGTTCGATGCGGTCGCCAGCAATGCCGATATCATGCACTCCTACAAGGACCTGCTCTCGGGCAGCGCGCGCGGGCAGCAGATGGCCCGGTCGCTGGCGCGCAAGCGCTTCTCGCCCTCGCTCTTCGTGGTGCATTTCGGGCTCGAGGGCACCTGGCCCGGCATCCCCCACCACATGATCCTGTTTGCCAGGCGCTACAAGGGCCTGCTCGATGACATCTACAAGAACGGCGTGGTGCCCGAGGATTTCGCCATCTATCTCCATCACCCCACCGTCACCGATCCCTCGATGGCGCCGGCGGGCAAGAGCACCTTCTATGCGCTGGTGCCGGTGAGCCACATGGGCAAGATGCCGCTCGATTGGGACGAGGTCGGCCCCAGGCTGGAAAAGATGATCCTCGATGAGCTTGGCCGGCGGCTGATCCCCGACATCCACAGCCGCATCGTCACCAAGTTCTCCTATGCCCCGAGCGACTTCAAGGCCGATCTCAACGCCCACATGGGCAGCGCCTTCAGCCTTGAGCCGGTGCTGTGGCAGAGCGCCTGGCTGCGCGGGCACAACCGCGACGATGTGATCGAGAACTTCTACCTTGTCGGCGCGGGCACGCATCCGGGCGCAGGCATCCCCGGCGTGGTCGGCAGCGCCAAGGCGACCGCGGGGCTGATGCTCGAAGATCTGGCAAAGGTGAGCGTGTGAAGCGTCTGGCGGTCTATTGCGGTTCGGCCTCGCCTGCCGATCCGCGCTATATCCAGCTGGCCTATGACGTCGGGGCAGAACTGGCCCGGCGCGGCATCGGGCTGGTCTATGGCGGGGGCAGGCTCGGCCTCATGGGCGCGGTGGCGCGCGGGGCCAAGGACGCGGGCGGCCATGTCATCGGCATCATCCCCGAAAGCCTCGTGCGCGCCGAAGTCGCCAATCATGATTGCGATGAGCTCGTCACCGTCTCGGGCATGCACGAGAGGAAGCAGCGCTTCACCGATCTTTCGGATGGTTTTGTCACCCTTCCCGGCGGGGTCGGCACCATGGACGAGCTGTGGGAGGCGATGAGCTGGTCGCAGCTTGGCTATCACATGAAGCCGGTGGGCCTGCTCAATGCCTTCGGCTTTTATGACCACCTGCTCGCCTTCAACGCGCATATGGGCGCGGTCGGCTTCGTCCGGCCGGCCCACCAGAACATCCTCATCGCCGCCACCTCGATCCACGAACTGCTGGCCAAGATGGCGGCCTATCAGCCGCACACCCCGATCTTCCGGATGAAGGCCGAGGAGCTTTAGGAAAGCCCCCATGGCGGTTGACGCAGCCACCCGCGCCGCGCTGGTCGATCATGCCCGCCTCTCGATCAAGCGCGGCTCGCAGAGCTTTTCCGCCGCCGCGCGCCTGTTTGACAAGGAGACGCGCGAGCGGGCCTGGCTGCTCTATGCCTGGTGCCGCAGGGCCGATGACATCGCCGACAACCAGGTGATGGGGGGCGAACTTGGCGACCAGTCCGACCTTGCCGCGCGGCTGGCCCATATCCGCCACCTCACCGGGCTTGCCTTTGCCGGCAAGCCCACCGGCGATCCGGCCTTCGACTGCCTTGGCGTCGTGGCCGCCGAGGTCGGACTCACCCCCCAGATGGCCGAGGACGTGATCGCCGGCTTCCAGCTCGATGCCGAGGACTGGCGCCCGCGCACCGAGGCCGATCTTTTGCGCTATTGCTATCACGTTGCCGGGGCGGTGGGGGTGATGATGGCGGTGGTGATGGGCGTCTCGCCCGAGGATCAGGAAACGCTCGACCGCGCCAATGACCTTGGCCTTGCCTTCCAGCTTTCCAATATCGCCCGCGATATCGTCGAGGATGATGCAGCCGGGCGCTGCTATCTGCCGATCGAATGGCTGGTGGAACAGGATATCGAGCCGGGCCAGCACACCAAGCCGCACCACCGCGAGGAGCTGGCGGAAATGGCCGCCCGGCTGGTGGCGCTGGTGGAACGGCACGAGGCCGCCGCAAGGGTGGGCGCGGCGCGCCTGCCGTTCCGCAGCCGCTGGGCGGTGCTTGCCGCCGCGCGCATCTATGGCGCGATCGGGCGCAAGGTGCGCGCCCGCGGCGCGGCGGCGTGGAACAGCCGCACCTATGTGCCACGTTGGGAAAAGGCGTTGCACGGCGCGCGCGCCTTCCTTTCCGCGGCGATCAACCGCGAAAAGATACCCAAGGGCGGCATAGATTGGGGGATCGCCGATTTCCGCCCCGCGGCCCCCTGCCCCTCGCCTTTGCCCCCGGCCCGCCCGGCAACGCCGCCGCCCCAGCGCGCAGGATAGCCGCGGCGACTTGGACCGGGCCGGCCAAGCAGAGGTTTATTTTGTCGGGCACCGAGACTAATCCGGCAGGCATGAAAGCCCTTCCCGCTGCCGCCTCCCTGATCGCCGCGCCGCTCGCCGCCGCCCCGCCGTCCGACGCCACCGATGAGGCCGCGCAAGTGACCACGGCGACCGAGGCCTTTCTCGCGGCGATCGGCAATCCGGACCGCCGCGCGCTCGCCGCGCACATGATCGCTGAAGGGATGATCTTCGTCCACAACCGCATGGGCCCCATGGCCCTGCGGATCGATGCCGTGCCGGTGGCGCGGCACCTCGACCAATGGCTCGGCCGCCAGGGCCGCTTCATCGAGCAGATGGCGATCACAAAGGTGCTCCTCGATGGCGTCATGGCGCAGGTCTGGGGCCCCGATCGCTTCTTCAGGAACAGCGAATTGTCGCATTGCGGGACCAATGTGCTCAGCCTGGTGAAGACCGAGAGCGGCTGGAAGGCCGCCAATGCCAGCTTCACCATGGAGCCGCCGGCGCGCTGCCCGCAGGTGGGCGCGCCGGGCGGGGCCGGGGCCGGGCAATGATCGCCAAGCTGCTTATTGCCAACCGCGGCGAGATCGCCTGCCGGATCATGCGCACCGCGAAGGCGATGGGGATTGCCACTGTCGCGGTCTATTCGGATGCCGATGCGGAGGCGCTGCACGTGCGGAGCGCCGACGAGGCGGTGCATATCGGGCCCTCTCCTGCGGCCGAAAGCTATCTGGTGGGCGCGAAGATCATCGCGGCGGCGAAGCAGAAGGGCGCCGATGCGATCCACCCGGGCTATGGCTTCCTGTCCGAGAATGCGGACTTTGCCCAGGCCGTGATCGATGCGGGCCTCATCTGGGTTGGCCCCAAGCCGCAAAGCATCCGCGCCATGGGGCTGAAGGACGCCGCCAAGCAGCTGATGCGCAGCGCCGGGGTTCCGGTCACACCGGGCTATGACGGGGCGAATCAATCGGTCGAGCGGCTGACCAGCGAGGCCGATGCCATCGGCTATCCTGTGCTCATCAAGGCGGTCGCAGGCGGCGGCGGCAAGGGGATGCGCAAGGTCGATGCGCCTGAAGATTTCGCCGCGGCGCTCGAGAGCTGCCGGCGCGAGGCGCGCGCAAGCTTCGGCAATGATCAGGTGCTGCTCGAGAAGTGGATCACCGCGCCCCGCCATATCGAGGTGCAGGTGTTCGGCGACGCGCACGGCAATATCGTCCACCTGTTCGAGCGCGATTGCTCCTTGCAGCGCCGCCACCAGAAGGTGATCGAGGAAGCCCCCGCCCCCGGCATGGACGCGGCCACCCGCGAGAGCCTCTGCGCCGCCGCGGTGCGCGCGGCCAGGGCGGTCGCTTACGAGGGCGCAGGCACGATCGAATTCATCGCCGATGCTTCGGAAGGCCTGCGGGCGGATCGCATCTTCTTCATGGAGATGAACACCCGGCTGCAGGTGGAGCACCCCGTTACCGAGGCGATCACCGGGGTCGATCTCGTCGAATGGCAATTGCGCGTGGCGCGCGGGGAGCCGCTGCCCCTCTCGCAGGAGCGCCTTACGATCAAGGGCCATGCCATCGAGGCGCGGCTTTATGCCGAGGACAGCGAGAAGGGCTTTCTGCCCAGCACGGGCAGGCTCGAGAGGCTTGAACTTGGCGGCGATGTGCGGATCGACACCGGGGTGAGCGAGGGCGATACCATCACCCCCTTCTATGATCCGATGATCGCCAAGCTGATCGCCCACGCGCCCACGCGCAGCGGCGCCATCGCCCGGCTCGATGCGGCGCTCAGGCGCGCGCAGGTCTGGCCGGTGCGCACCAACAAGGGCTTTCTCGTCAGGCTGCTGGCCGATGCCGAGGTGCGCGCCGGGGCGATGACCACCGGGCTGATCGGCGCGCGCGGCGAGGCGCTGCTGGCACGCCCCGCGGCCAATGCCGCAGCATTGACAGGCGCCGCGCGCGCGCTGCTCGCTCCGGGCGAGGATGGGGATCCGATGCTGCGCGCGCTGTTCAACTTCCGCCTCAACCGCGGGCCCGACAGCCCCGTCACGGTTGCGCTCAACGGCAAGCTCCAGCGCTTCACCCCCGATTTTTCCGGCAAGGCCAACACCCCGTGGTGGCTGGAGACGCGCGAGGGGGTGCTGATGATCGTCGAGGGGGACGACCAGATCGTCGCCCCGCCGCGCCACGAAGGCAGCGGCCAGGCTTCGGCTGCCGATGGCACCATCCTTGCCCCGATGCCGGGCAAGGTGATCGCGGTCGATGTTGCGGAAGGCGAGGCCGTCACCGCCGGGCAGCGGCTGATCGTGCTCGAGGCGATGAAGATGGAACACGCCCTTGCCGCGCCCTTCGACGGGGTGGTCGAGGGGCTGGCCGTCCGGCCCGGCGCGCAGGTCGAGGTCGAGGCGGTGCTGGCCCACGTGGTGCCGGCGGGGGAATGAGGCGCGCCAATCTCCCCTTCCCTCGGGGAAGGGCCGCGAGTGCGGGCCAGCCTCTCGACGGGGCAACACCCATCCCCTAACCCCTGCCCGCGAGGGAACGGAATCGATGACCTGGGCCAAGGAACTTGAGGAACTGCGCCGCCGCGAGGCGCTGGCAGAGGCGATGGGCGGGCCGGACAAGGTCGCCCGCCAGCACGCGCGCGGCAAGATGGATGCCCGCGCCCGCCTTGCCGCGCTGTGCGATCCCGGCTCCTTCCGCGAGATCGGCAAGATCGCCGGGCGCGGCGCCTATGACGAGAGCGGCGAGCTCACCAGCCTGACCCCTGCCCCCTTCCTGTTCGGCAAGGCGCTCATCAATGGGCGGCCCGTGGTCGCCACCGCCGATGATTTCACCATCCGCGGCGGGGCGGCCGATGCCGGGATCGCGCGCAAGATGGTGCAGGCCGAGATGATGGCGCATGAACTGAAGCTCCCGATCATCCGCATGATCGACGGCACCGGCGGGGGCGGCAGCGTCAAGACCTTGGAACAGATCGGCGCCACCTATATCCCCGCCGTGCCCGGCTGGAGCGACGTGGTGACAAACCTCGAGACCGTGCCTGTGGTGGCCCTCGCGCTGGGGCCGACCGCGGGCCTGGGCGCCGCGCGCACTGTCGCCAGCCACTATTCGATCATGGTCAAGGGCCTCTCGCAGCTCTTTGCCGCTGGGCCGGCCGTGGTCGATGGCCTTGGCGATGCCTGGAAGGGCGAGGCCGCCAGCCACGAGGAGGCCAAGGAAGCGCTCGGCGGCAGCGCCATCCACACCCGCAACGGGGTGGTCGATGACGAGGTGGCAAGCGAGGCCGAAGCCTTTGCCCGGGCGCGCTATTTCCTTGGCTTCATGCCCGAGTATGTCGGCCAGCACGCCCGCCGGGTGCAAACGGGCGATCCTGCCGACCGGCGCGAGGAGGCGCTGCTTTCGCTCGTGCCGCGCGATCCCAAGCAGGTCTATTCGATGCGCCGCTGCCTCGAGATGGTGTTCGATGCCGGCACGGTGTTCGAGATCGGCCGCCACTGGGGCCGCGCCGCAATCACCGCGCTCGCCCGCCTGGATGCCTGGCCGGTCTGTGTCATCGCCTCGGATCCCAGCTACCTTGGCGGCTCGTGGGAGGCCAAGACCTCCGAGAAGGTCGAACGCTTCATCAGGCTCGCCGATCTGTTCCGCCTGCCGATCGTCCACCTGGTGGACAATCCCGGCTTCATGATCGGGCGCGAGGCGGAAATGGCCGGCACCATCCGCTATGGCGTCAACGCCATGAACGCGATCTATCGCGCCACTGTACCGCTTGCGTCCGTGGTGCTGCGCCGCGCCTATGGCATTGCCGGCAGCGCGATGAGCAATGCCGATCGCTACCAATATCGCTATTGCTGGCCGAGCGGTGATTGGGGGAGCCTGCCGATCGCCGGTGGGCTCGAGGTGGCCTACAAGGCCGAACTCGAAGCCGCCGAGGATCCTGAGGCCCTGCTCGCCAGCATCCGCGCCCGGCTTGCCCGCGTCACCTCGCCCTTCCGCTCGGCCGAGCGCTTCAATGTCGAGGACATCATCGACCCGCGCAACACCCGGCCGCTGCTGTGCGAATTTGCCGCGCTCGCCTGGCGGCGGCTGGGCGCGGACTAGCTAGCGCACCAATTCCGCATCCGAAGGGCCGAACAGGCGCCCTTTCTCGCTCCACAGCACCAGGACAAGACAGGCGAGGCCCGAGGCCAGCAGCGCCAGCGCCAGCGGCCTTGCGGTGCCATCATAGGCATAGCCGATCGCCCCGCCCAGGAGCGCCGCCATGGTCATGCGGACAAAGCCGTGCGCGCTGCTCGCCGCCCCGGCGATGGCGAAGAACGGGGTCATCGCGATCGCCCCGAAATTGCTGCCGATAAAGCCCAGAAGCGCCATGTTGATCGCCATCAGCGGAGCAAATTGCCACAGCGCTTCCTGCGGCTGAAAGGCGAAGATCACCTGCGCGCTGCTCACCGCGATGAAGGCAAACAGCGCCGTATGGCTCACCCGCCGCGCCCCGAAACGCTCGACGATGCGCGAATTGGACCAGCTTGCCAGCGCCATCGATCCGGCGCAGGCGGCAAACACCAGCGGGAAGATCGGCCCGGCACCAAAGGTGTGGGTGATGAGCTGCTGGGCCGAGTTGATGAAGCCGAACAGCGCCCCGAACACCAGCGCGCTGCCGAGCACATAGCCGGTGACGCTGGGGGTGGAGAGCGCGCGCAGCATGTTGGCGGCAATCGCGCCCGGGCGGATCGGCTGGCGATGCGCGGCTGCGAGGCTTTCGGGCAGGCGCAGATGCACCCACAGGCCCACCGCAATGCCAAGGAGCGCCATGGCGGCAAAGATCGCGCGCCAGCTGCCCAGCTGGAGTATCGCCTCGCCAATGCTCGGCGCGATCGCGGGCACCATCAGGAAGATGACGAAGATCAGGCTCATCATCCGCGCCATGCGGTCTCCGCCCACGCGGTCGCGGATGATGGCGGGCGGCAGGGCGATGATCGCCGCGGCAAAGAAGCCCTGTGCCGCCCGCAGCGCGATCAGCACGTCATAGGACGGCGCGAGCGCCGAGGCGGCCGAGAGCGCGACATAGATCGCCACCGCGCCGAGCAGGATCGGCCGGCGCCCGAAACGGTCCGCCAGCGCACCCGGAACCAGCGAGCCGATCCCGCCGGTGAGCAGATAGACCCCGATCACGAATTGGCGCGCATTGCCGGCAACGCCAAGATCGCCCGCCAGCGCATCGAGCGCGGGCAGGATCGCATCAATGCCAAAGGCATTGAGCGCCATCAGCATCGCCATCATCCACAAGAGCTCGCGCTCACCCAGGGGCGGGCGCTGGCCCGCGCGGGCGGCGGGAATCGGGGCAGAGTGGCCTGGCACGCCGGCGCCCTTGCCCATCGGTTCCCCGCTTGACCACAGTTCCTTTCGCATGTGCACAAAATGGCAGGCTTTGCCGATCGTTCCAGCAATCCTTCCTTCGCGCTGCCCAAGCCGCTATTTTTCGCGCTGCGATGGCACAAGCTCTGCCGCCCCATGAAGATGACAGCGCCGCCGCGCCGGGCCTCAGGAAAATCATCCATGTCGACATGGATGCCTTCTTCGCCAGCGTCGAGCAGCGCGACCATCCCGAACTGCGCGGGCGCACGGTGGCGGTGGGCGGGGCGAGCGGGCGCGGAGTGGTGGCTGCGGCAAGCTATGAGGCGCGCCGCTATGGGGTGAGAAGCGCCATGCCCTCGGCCACGGCGCGGCGGCTGTGCCCCGATCTCGTCTTCGTGCCCCCGCGCTTCGAGGCCTACAGGGAAGCCAGCCGCGCGATTCGCGCAGTCTTTGCCCAGTTCACCGATCTGATCGAGCCGCTCAGCCTCGACGAGGCCTATCTCGATGTCACCGCCGACCGGCTCGGCATCGGCAGCGCCACGCGGATCGCCGAGCTCATTCGTCAGGGCATCCGCGCCCGCACCGGCCTCACCGCCAGCGCCGGGGTCAGTTACAACAAGTTCCTCGCCAAGCTGGCGAGCGACCAGAACAAGCCCGATGGCCTGTGCGTGATCCGCCCGGGCGAGGGCGCGGCCTTTGTCGCGGGCCTGCCGATCAGGCGCTTTCACGGGGTTGGCCCCAAGGCGGAGGAGCGGATGTTCGCGCTCGGCATCTACACCGGGGCCGATCTGGCGGCCAAGGACATCGCCTTCCTGCGGGCGCATTTCGGCAGCATGGCCGATTATCTCTACCGCGCCGCGCGCGGCATCGACCTGCGCCCGGTCGAGCCGCAGCGGATCAGAAAATCGATCGGGGCCGAACGCACCTTTGCCGCCGATGTCGCGGGCGCACAGGCGCTGCACGCACGGCTGGACGAGATTGTGGATATCCTGTGGGAACGCATCGCCGCGGCAGGAGCGCGCGGGCGCCGGGTGACGCTCAAGCTGCGCTTTACCGATTTTCGCCTGTGCACCCGCGCCGTCACCCTGCCCCAGCCCCTCTCCAGCAGGCGCGCGCTCGCCGATGCGGCGTGCGGGCTGCTTGGTGCGCAGCTGCCGCTGCCACGGGCGATCCGGCTGATGGGGCTGGCGCTCTCCGCGCTCGAGGGGTCAGACGAGAGGCCGCACCCGCGCGACGCGACGCAGCTCAGCCTGCTCTAATCGCGCAGCCCCCGCGCCCGCCAGGCCGCGATCCGCGCCCGGGTGACAGCGCCAAGCGGTTCGGGCAGCGAGTGGGAGGGAAAGAAGCGCGCCTCGATCACCTCGCGCCGGTCGGGCCGGGGGTGCTGGTCGCACACCGCGGCAAAGACATGGGCGGTGTGGGGCGAGCCGGAAAGCTCCTCCTCGAGCCGTGCCACCGGCTCGATCCGGGCAAGCTCGATCCCCAGTTCCTCGCGCACCTCGCGCCGGGCTGCCGCAATCGGATCCTCGCCGGCGCGCAGGCCGCCCCCCGGCAGGCCCCATTCGCGCGGGCCATAGGAATGCTTGAGCAGCAGCACATCGCCGGCAAGATTGGTGACGATCACGCTGACTCCGGCAATCGGCACCCGGCGCCAGCGCCGCCAGCGGTGGCGCAGGGCGTGGGCAAGCGGCATCAGCGCGCGGTGGAGCGGGGCGGGCAGGCGCAGCGGCATCAGGCAAATACGGTGACAGGAAGGCCGCGCGCCTTTGCCGCGGCGAGCAGGCGGGCGATCGGCAGATCGTTGTCGCCGCGCCGCGCCGCCTCGAACACGGCGCGCTTGTCCGCCGCCCCGCCGAGGGTGAAGACGATCGCATCGCTCGCCACCAGCGCCGGGATGGTGAGCGTGATGCGATCGAAGGGCGCATGGGCCGGCAGCGGATCGGGGGTGATGCGGATGATGCGGCGGGGATCGTCGGCGCGTGGATCGGTGTTGGCAAAGAGCGAGGCGATGTGGCCATCGCCCCCCATGCCGAGCCAGGTGAGGGTGAAATGGGGCGGTTCCAGCGCCTCATCGAGCGCGACGATCCGCGCCCCCACGGGGGCCAGCAGCGCACGGATGCGCCCGGTGTTCGAAGCCTCGTGATCCTCGGCCACCAGCCGATCATCATTGGGCCAGACATCAAAGGCGCGCCAATCGACGCTGCCCGCCGCGATCAGCGCCTCGAGTATCGGAAAAGGGGTGCTGCCACCCGGAATCGTCAGCGCCCCGCCCCCGGCCGCTGCGAGCCGCGCCGCCAGCCAAGCGGAAATGGCGCCCGCAGGGGCGCTTTCGATGATGCTGATCCCGTCCATGGCCCCCAGCATAGCAGCCCGCCCGGGCGCGGCAATCGCGCCGGCGCGCTTTTCGCCAGCCGGGCGCGGCTCAGGCCAGCAGCGCGCGCAGGAACCACACGCGCTTCTCGGCCATGTCGGTCCAATCGTCGATCAACCCGTCGGTGGCATTGTCGCCGGCCTGTTCAGCCAGCGGCTTCATCGCCTTGAGCCGCGCCACCAGCTTCTGGTTGTCGGCGAGCAGTTCGGCGATCATGTCCTCGGCCGAGAGTTTCGCGCTGTCCTGATCGGCGATCTGCGTTGCCTTGGCGAGCGCGCCCAGCGAGGTCAGGGTTTCGGCATCGAGCTTGCGCACCCTTTCGGCGATGATGTCGATCTGGTCGCGCACTTCGAGCGCCTGTTCATCAAAAAGGAGGTGAAGATCGCGAAAACGCGAGCCCCTGACATGCCAGTGAAAATTCTTGGCCTTGATGAACAGGGCGAAATGATCGGCAAGCAGGCCGTTGAGCTCGGCCACCAGAGCGGCCCTGGAATTGGTGTTGACGTCAGCCATATATTCCTCCTTGTCTTTACAATTGCGGCGTATCTGCGCAATTTCGCTGTATATTAATATAATGATTCAGCGGGGATTTGGTTTCGGAATTATCCCATTTGCAATGATCGAAAGGATCAATCACAGCAGCGCGTAACGCGCGTTCAATCCAATCAGTATTGCCGCAACAAACAGTAGGCCGGCGATGAGCCGGCGGATCGGCGCGAGCGGCCAGCGCGCAAGGTCCGCCGCGCCGAGGCTCCAGCCCAGGGCCAGCGCGCCCGCGCCGCCAAGCGCTCCGCCCAGCCCGGGGCCAAGCGGCAGGGCCGCGCCCGCTGCGAGGGCAAAGACGCCAAAGCGCGCCGCATCGCCAAGCTGGCGGGCAAGAAGCACGATTGCAAGCGCGCCGAGCGAACGGGTCGGCTCGCGCGGGGGGGCAAGGCGCACCGGCAGGGCCAGCTCCAGCGCGGCAAAGCCGAGCGCGAAGGCCACCAGCATCCGCGCCGCGCGGCGCGGCAGGAGCGCGGCAACCTCGCTCCCGAGCCAGGCCATCACCCCGGCGCTCACGGCAGCAGCAGCGCAGCCGACCGCGAGCAGCAGCGCGGAACGCCCCAGCGCCTCGGAGAGATGGGCAACCAGGCGCTGGTCACGCCCGCCAAGCGCCAGGACAAAGACCAGAAGCAGGGCGAGAAGGAAGCTGTCCACGCCTGTCCGGGCGCGCTCAGGCCGTCCAGGGGCCGGTGATCGCCAGAGTTATCGTGGGCGAATAGGCGTTGACGAACAGCCACCTGCCATCGGGCGAAAAGCACGCCCCGGCAAGCTCTGCCTGGATCGCGATACGGGCAAGGTTGTAGGCGCGCCCCGCGGGCGTGATGCCGCGAATGTGGTTGTCGGTCACCTCGGTATATTGGTCCTCGCAGACGATGAGGTGGCCATTGGGGGCAACGGTGAGGTTGTCGCCGTAATTGAACTGCTCGGGGCTTTCGCTCTCGAAGAACAGCTCGACGCGGTCACCCGCTCCGGCAAGGCCGGGGGTGAGCTTGAGGATCTGCCCGAGCCGCGCTCCCCCGCCATTGGTGGCGCAGGCGAACACCGCGTTTTCGCCCATGTGCAGCCCCTCTCCGCGTGCGACCAGCGCCGCGCCGCGCGCGGCGGCGCGCTGGCGCAGATCGTCCTTCGGTGCTTCGACCTCGTCGAGGTCGATCCAGCGCACCGGATAGCTGCGCCCCACCGGCATCAGCGGCGCGGCCCAGTTGCGCGTGTCGGGAAGGCCCTCGATCACCATTGCCTGCAGCCGCCCGCCCTCGGCCAGCCGCCCGGGCACGCGCGGCACGAAACGGTAGAGCACCGAATCGTCGCGATCCTCGGTCATGTAGACGATGCCGGTGGCCGGATCGACCGCGGCGGCCTCGTGGTTGAAGCGGCCCATGGCCTTGAGCGGCTCGGCCTCGACCAGTCCGCGCGCCGCTGCCGGCACCTCGAACACCCAACCGTGATCCTGCGCCAAGCCCTCGCCGCCGCGCTGCCCGGGGCCGGTAGGAGCCTCCTCGCAGGTCAGCCAGGTGCCCCACGGGGTGACGCCGCCGGCGCAATTGCGAATGGTGCCCCCAAGGCTGCGGAACTGGCGGCGGATCGCGAGGGTCTCGGCATCGAGCACGATGGTGGTGGTGCCGCCCGGCAGCACCACGCCGCCGCGCGTGCCATAGCCCGTGGCGATCGGTCCGCCGCCATCGTGGCGGGGCTGAAGCTCGTGGTTGCGCACCAGCGCGATGGTGCCATCGCCAAGATCAAAGCAACCCATGCCATCGGCCCGGTCAGGCACCGTGCCGCCATCATCCATCCTGTCCCCGAGGCGCGAGACCACCCGGTAGGAAAAGCCGCGCGGCAGATCGATCAGCCCGGCAGGATCGGGAAGCAGCGGGCCATAGCCCGCAACACCGCCGGGATCGGGGCTGGCACTGGTGGGGGTGGCGGCGCCATCGGCGCTGCGGGTCATGCAGCCGCTCGCAGCAAGCGCGGCAAAGGCCGAGGCGGTGGCGCCAAGAAAGCTGCGGCGATGGGGAGCGAAGGGCGCGGCGGGCGTGGTCATGGGCCAAGCCCTATCGGCGCGTGCCCAGCGCTTCAAGCACCGCGTCCCAGCGGACATATTTGAAGTTCTGCGCCTGGGGCGCATTCATCCCGTCCTGGGCGATGAACAGCCCCCCGGGGAAATCGGGGCCGAAATCGCGGTTGTCGAGTTCGATCCCGTCGGTCTCCTCGACGCTGCCGAAGGCGCCCTTGGCGATGCGGAAGCGGCCCACCGGCTCCATGCCGGGCAGGCGGAAGACGGCATAGGCATTGTCGCCCTGCGAGGAGGCGACGAGATAGCCGCCGTCTTTGCCTTCCGGGGCGATCGCGAGGCCCTCGACATCGGCGACCAGCATCCGGTTGTCGATCGGCGCGACCATGCGCTTGGCCCCGGTGGCCATGTCGATCGCCCAGATGCCCGCGTCCTCCTCGCCGATATAGAGCGTGCCGGTGCGCGGATCGGCGATGCACCCTTCGGTCTGGGTCGGCACCTGGGCAAGCGTGGTGGTGGTGCCAGTGAAGGCCCCGTTGGCCATGGTTATGCGGGTCTGGTAGATCGTGCCCTCTTTGGGCGCGGAAAAGGCAATGATGCCATCACCGCCCGCGGGCTTGATCATGCAGATGCCATAGCCCTCGCCCGGCCCCACCGCGATGCGCCCGGCCGGGGCAAGCTGCCCGGTGGCGGTATCGAGCAGCGCGAGGAACAGGTTCACATTGGCAAGATCGCTACGGTCGCTCGCCGCCACCAGCACCCGCCCATCGCCAAGCTCGACGAGATCGACATTGTTGAGCCCCGGCGCTGCCAGAAAGCTCTTCTGCGCGCCCTTGAGGTCATAGACATAAAGCCCGGCCTTCTTGTCGGTGCCGACCACGAGGCTGGCAGAAGGATCGGCCGGATTGCGCCAGATCGCCGGATCGTCGGCCGCATCCCCCTTGGCGGTGCCCACCGGCGGGGTCTCGGCCACGGCTGTCACCTCCACCGCCGGATCGCCGGTGATCGGCGGAACCGTGGCACAGGCCGCCGCAAGGCCGAGGCTGAGCAGGGCAAAGCCGTGAAATGGGCGCATGGTCATGATCCTCGTGTTCCTTCCTGGCGCCGGCCAAGATCGCGCCTTGCCCCTAGGCGGGCTCCATAACAGCGGCATGACCATCGCGTGAAGCTTTGATGACAATTGCGGGCGCTCTCCCTGCGCGGCGCCCGCGCGCGATTCACCAATTGCACAGGTGCTGCCGGGCGGGCATTGGGCCTAGCCAATCGGCAAGCACGCACAAGGGAGAGCAGGCAATGAAGATCGAACCGGGCATGGCGGCGGTGGTCACCGGCGGGGCCAGCGGACTGGGCAAGGCGAGCGCGGCCGCCTTTGCCGCCGCGGGCATGAAGGTGGCGATCTTCGACATCAATGACGAGGCGGGCGCGGCCCATGCCGCGGCGATCGGCGGCACCTTCCACCATGTCGACATCATGGACGAGGCCTCGGTCGAGGCCGGCTTTGCCGCGGCCCGCGCCGCCAACGGGCAGGAACGGGTGACGCTCCACTGCGCCATGGCCTCGCGCCGCGGCAAGACGCTGGGCTGGGACAAGGAGGCCGGCGCCTATCGCCGCCTTCCGACCGAGGATTTCGCCTTCGGGGCCGAAGGCATCCTGGTGGCGAGCTACCGCGTCGCGAGCATCTCGGCGCTGGGCATGGCCAATGCCCCTGCGCTCAACGAAGATGGCGAGCGCGGCTGCATCATCCTCACCGCCAGCGTCGCCGCGCAGGACGGGCAGATCGGCCAGGTGATCTATGGCAGCTGCAAGGCCGGGGTGAACGGGATGGTGCTGCCGATGGCGCGCGACCTTATGGACGTGGGCATCCGCGTCAACTCGGTGATGCCGGGGATCTTCGCCACCCCGCTGATGCTGGGGATGAAGGACCGCAACCCGGCGATGTGGGCCGCGCTCAACGCCTCGGTGCCCTTCCCCAAGCGCCTCGGTGAGCCGGAGGAATTTGCCTCGCTGGTGCTCGAGATCGCGCGCAACAGCTATATCAACGGCCACCAGTTCCGGCTCGACGGCGCGATCCGGATGCCGCCGAAATAGGCCTGCAAAAGAGGCCGGGCCCGGTCACGATCCTTCCTGCCCCGGCGCGCCCGGGTGCAGCAATGATGCAGGTGATGCAAGATTGCAACGCAACAATAGGAAAGCGCCCAAGCCCGGTTGCAAAAGATTTGTGCCAATAGTGCCATGCGGTATGAAAAACGTGTCAGTCGTGAGAGACGCCCGGTGAAACGCAGAGGTGTCCCGCGACACGCAGGTGGAACGATCCAACCCTCTTCATGGAGCGTTCCTTATGTTGATCCGTTTCGCCTCGGCCGCCTCGGCCGTCGCCCTCCTCGCCGGGCTTGCCGCACCTGCCTATGCCGCTGAAAGCGTGGATGAGGCCGCAGCAGGCAGCATCGCCCCGGCTGGCCCCGCCATCGAGACCGGCGCAAGCGAAAGCGAAGCCCCGGCCAAGGTCCCGGCCACGCTGCGCGCCATCGCCCCGGTCGATCTGGCCGCGGCCAGCCGCGCCGAAGACGAAGCCGAACCCGAAATCACCATCTCGGGCAGCGCCACGCTGACTTCGGACTATCGCTTCCGCGGGGTTTCGCAGTCCGACGAGGGGATGGCGATCCAGGGCGGCTTTACCATCAGCCATTCGAGCGGGGCCTATATCGGCACCTGGGCCTCCAACCTCGCCGGCTGGGGCACCTTCGGCGGGGCCAATATGGAGCTCGACATCTTCGCCGGCTTCGCTTTCCCGGTGGGTGAAGGCACGCTCGATATCGGCGGCACCTGGTTCATGTATCCGAGCGGTGCGGACGAGACCGATTTCGTCGAGTTCTACGCCAAGCTCTCGGGCGATGCAGGGCCGGTGTCGCTCACTGCAACGGTTGCCTATGCACCGCAGCAGCAGGCGCTTGGCCGGGTCTTCTTCACCGGTGCGGCCGCCGCGGCGGGCACGCCCAACGATCCGGGCGACAAGGAAGACAACCTCTATCTCGGCGCCGATGCGGTCTATTCGATCCCCGATACCCCGCTCAGCCTCAAGGCCCATATCGGCTATTCCGACGGCAACCGCGGGCTTGGCCCCAATGGCACCAGCATCGCCCCCACGGGCACCTATTTCGACTGGTCGCTGGGCGCCGATCTCAGCCCGATCGAGGGGCTGACGCTCTCGGTCGCCTATGTCGATACCGATATCTCGCGCGCCGAAAGCGCCTATCTCCTGCCCAACTTCGCCACCCTCGCGGGCAACGAGATCGCCGACGCGACCGTGGTGTTCTCGGTCACGGCCTCGTTCTGAAGCCGCGGCCCGCGGGCACTTTATCGGGGGCGCTCTGCCAGGCGGCGGGGCGCCCCTTTGCCATGCGCGGCGTGATCGCCTAGGCTCCCCATCCGAAGCGCTGATCACGGGCGCGCGCAAGAGGGACGGGACATGAAGGGCACCTTGGGATGGGCCGCCGCGGCGGCGGCTCTGGCGCTGGCGATGGGGCCTGGACTTGCCGCCAAGCCGCGCCTTGAGGCGCGCATCACCCGCACCACCTATGGCATCCCCCACATCGCGGCGCGCGACTGGCGCTCGGTCGGCTACGGCGTTGCCTATGCCTATGCCGAGGACAATCTGTGCCTGCTGGCCGAGGAATTCGCCACCGTGGCGGGGGAGCGCGCGCGCTTCTTCGGTCCAGAGGGCAAGGCGGTGCTGGGGTTTCAGGAGGTCGACAACCTTTCCTCCGACCTGTTCTTTCGCGCCGCGATCGATCTGCGGGCGCTGCGCGCTGCTGCGGCGCAGCAGCCGCGCGCGGTGCGCCAGCTCGCCGAGGGCTACGTCGCCGGCTACAACCGCTATCTGCGCGATCTCGGCCGCGAGCGCGTGCCCGACGAATGCCGGGGCAAGGCTTGGGTGCGCCCGATCACCCTCGATGACGTGCTGCGCCTGACCGAGAAGCAGATGCTGCTCGCAAGCTCGCTGGCGCTCGCCCCGGCGCTCGCCAATGCCGCGCCGCCCGGAGCCACCCCGCCGCAGGCCGCGCGCGCCACCCCGGCCGCGCTGCCGCGCCCGGGCGAACTGGGGCTTGGCAGCAATGGCTGGGCCTTCGGCAGCGAGGCCACCGCCGATGGCCGCGGGCTCCTGATCGGCAATCCCCACTTTCCCTGGAACGGGCCGAGCCGGTTCTGGCAGATGCATGTCACCGGGCCGGATGGCTATGACGTGATGGGCGTGGGCATTGCCGGCAGCCCGATCCCGACGCTGGGCTTCAACCGCGATGTGGCCTGGACCCACACCGTCACCGCCGCCCGGCATTTCACGCTCTACCAGCTTGCGCTCGATCCGGCTGACCCCACCCGCTACCTCGTCGATGGCCAGTCCATCCCGATGGAGCCGCGGCGCATCACCGTGCCGATGCCCGATGGCACGCCGCCGCTCACCCGCACGCTTTACACCACGCGCTTCGGCCCGGTGGTGGCCGCCCCGCAGAACGGCCTTAGCTGGAGCGCCACCAATGCCTATGCGCTGCAGGACGCCAACCGCGGCAATGCCCGAGCGATTGCCACCTGGCTTGCCATCGGCAAGGCGCGCAGCGTTGCCGAGATCAAGGCGGCGGTGAGCGCGACGCTCGGCATCCCCTGGGTCAACACCATCGCTGCCGATCGCAAGGGCGAGGCGCTGATCGCCGATGTCACCGCCGTGCCCAATGTCTCTGCGGAAAAGATCGCCGCCTGCGCCACCCCGGTCTCGGCACTGGTGGCCTCGCTCGTCACCCTGCTCGACGGCACGCGCAGCGCCTGCGCCTGGGACATCGCCGCCGGCACCCCCGCCCCCGGGCTGATGCCCGCCAGCGATCAGGCTGCAACGATCCGCCGCGACTATCTTGCCAATTCCAACGACAGCTACTGGCTCGCCAATCCGCGCGCGCCGCATGCGCCGCTCTCGCCCATCCTCGGGCGCCATGCCGCCGAGCTCAGCCTGCGCAGCCGCGCGAACTTCATCGAGACCGAGGCGCTGCTTGCCGCCGGCCCGATCGATCATGCCGCCGCCAAGGCGCTGGTCTTTGCCAACAAGAGCCTTGCGGCCGACATGATGATGGACGCGCTTCTCGGGCTGTGTACCCGGGCCGAGGCGCCGGCAGATGCGGCCGCGCGCGGCTGCGCGGCGATCAAGGGGTGGGATCGCCGCTTCGAGGCCGAGAGCCGCGGGGCGGCGCTGTTCCGCGCCTTCTGGGCGCGTGCGGCCAGGCTCCCCGGGCTGTGGGCCGTGCCCTTTGATTCGGCCGATCCGCTCCACACCCCGCGCGACCTTGCGAGCGAGAAGCTGGAGGGGAGGTTGCTGGCCGCGCTCAGCGAGGCGGTCGAGGAGCTTGACGCCGCGCAGATCGCGCTCGATGCCCCGTGGGGCACGGTGCAGATCCGCCCCGTGGGGGCAGAACGCATCCCGATCCACGGCGGGCCGGGCACGGCCGGGGTGCTCAACTATCAGGACGCGCGCCCCTTACCCGGCGGCGGGGCGCTGGTGCCGGTGCATGGCACCAGCTACATCCAGATCGTCAGCTTCGATGAGGCAGGCCCCGTGGCCGAGGCGATCCTCAGCTACGCCCAATCCACCAATCCGGCCTCACCCCACTTTGCCGATCAGACCCGCGCCTATGCCGCCAAGCGCTGGCACCGCCTGCCCTTCCACCGGCAGGAGATCGCGGCCGAGGCGCTCGGCCCGGCGCGGCGGATCGCCGAATGACGCCCGCCGCGCCGCGCCCTCATCAGAACTGGTAGCTCACCCGCGCATAGAGGAAGCGACCATTGAAGCCGAAGGGCGAGAAGCTCGAGAACGGCAGGAAGTAGTTGTTGGGCGAATAGTTGCGCGGCGCCCCGGTCACCGGATCGGTGCCCACCCCGGTGGGATTGGCCGTGGGGTATTGGTCGAAAAGGTTGTTCGAACCCACCGCCACTTCAAGCCCGGTGATCGGTTCCGCCCGCAGCTCGAGATCGACCACCCAGGCAGGGGCGATGACGAGATCGGTGAAGGGATCGTTGCCCGGCGCGAGCACCCGCCCGAAGCGATTGGCGCGCAGCGTCAGCGAGGCCCAGTTCTGCTCGTAATCGAGGCCAAGGTTGATGCGGTCGCGCGGCTGGCCCTGCTCGATCCGCAGCGATTCGAGCCGCCCGAACAACACGATCCCCGGCACCTGGTTGAGCGCGCCGGGCACGGCATTGCGTCCGGTGATCTTGTTATCGGTCCAGTTGTAGCCGGCCGTGAGGTTGAGCTTGCCCTCGCTGCCCACGGGGAGCGAATAGGTGGCGATCGCGTCGATCCCGCGGGTGCGGGTGTCGATCCCGTTGATGAAGAACCGTGCCGCCGAGATATTGGTAAAGCCCGCATCGTTGAGGATCTGCGCGATCGCCCGCCCGGTGCCGGTGCCCGATGGGTTGCCGTTGGCATCGCGGGTGGCGGTGAGATTCTCGGTGAGCACGATGCGGTCATCAATGTCGATCTGGAACCAGTCGATAGTGAGATTGAAGCCTGCCAGCGGCGAGAGCACCGTGCCGAGCGACCAGTTGACCGCGGTCTCGGGCCGCAGCGGCGAGGCGCCAAGGGCCTGCGCCACCGGGTTGCCGACCGGCAACGTCACCGCATCGACCAGCACGCCGGCGACGTTGTTGGTCGCCGCGGCGGCAAAGAACTGCTGGGCCACGCCAGGGGCACGAAAGCCCGTGGAAACCGCACCGCGCAGCGCCAGCCAATCGGCGATTTCGAGGCGCGTGGCGGCCTTGCCGTTCCAGTCGCTGCCAAAATCCGAATAGTCCTCGTAGCGTCCGGCCAGTTGCAGGTTCCACTGCGGGATGAGGTCGATGTCGAGTTCCACATAGGCCGAGAAGTTCTCGCGGGAATTGACCTCGACCACCGAAACCCCGCCGATGGTCGGCTGGAACCCCGGGAACACCTGACTGCCGGGAGCCGCGCCGGCAGTGCTGGTGTTGAGCGGGTTGTTCTGGTTGATCCGCACCCCGCCCGAGCGGTAGCTGTCCGGCTCGCCGGGCCGCACCTGGAAGGATTCGCGCCGATATTCGAGCCCGAAGGCAAGCGTGGTGCGATCGAACAGCCCTTCCAGATCGCGCGACACATCGAAATTGTTGATCCACTGGCTGTAATAGAGCCCGCCCGCCTTGAACTCGGTGGGGCTGGCCGCGCCCAGCGAGGCGTTGAGCGAGTTGACCACGCGGTAATCGATCTCGTTCTGCCCATATTGGGCCGAAAGGTCGAAATCCCACCCGCCCAGTTCGCCGCGGATGCCGCCGGTGATCGACCAGTCCTTCGACAGCGAGGAAATCTGCGGCAGGAACCCGTCCGGGTAGATCGCGATCACGTTGCGCGTGTCGGAGGGAATGCGGTAGAATCCGGCCGAATTGCCGCGGCGCTCGCCATAGCCGCCAAAGGCATAGAAATCGACCTGGTCATCGAGCGGCAGGCCCAGATTGGCAAAGAGCGAGAAATCCTCGGTGCGCGCATCGCCATAGCGGTGCGAGCGGCGGTTGAAGGTCAGCTCGCGCGGATCGCGCACCCCGCCAACGATGTTGTACTGGGTGCGCCGGTCATAACCGGTGCGGTTGGTATCGTCGCGATCACGATATTCGGCGGTCAGGTTGATGAAGCCCCCATCGCCGAGCGGTAGGCCGAAATTGGAACTGAGCGTGAGCACCGCCCCATCGCTGACCTTGAGCTTCTCGCCGGTGTCAACCACCGCCAGCGTGCCATCGGGCGCGAGCGTGGGCTGACCATTGGCATCGAGCGCAAGCCCGGTGATCTTGTTGACCCCATCAATCGCGGTGACATAGCCACCATAGGTGGCAGCAAAGCGCGCGCCCTCGCGCGCGTTGTTGAGCTGGAAGTTGATGACCCCGGCGATCGCGTCAGAGCCATATTGCGCCGCGGCCCCATCGCGCAGCACTTCGACCTGGCTGATCGCCGATGAGGGAATGAAGTTGAGATCGACCGCCTGGGTGCCGCGCCCGACCGAGCCGTTGATGTTGAGCAGGGCCGAGACATGCCGCCGCTTGCCGTTGATCAGCACCAGCGTCTGGTCCGCACCAAGGCCGCGCAGCGTCGCTGGCCGGATCACGTCGGTGCCGTCGGTGATCGAGGGCTGGGGGAAGTTGAGGCTGGGCACCAGGTCGCGCAGCAGCCGCGCGGTCTCGGTAAAGCCCGAATTGTTGAGCTGATCGGCCCCGATCACATCGATCGGCACGGCGCTGTCCCCCACCGTGCGGTCTGCCCGGCGCGAGCCGGTGACGATGATCGGCTGGCCGCTCTCCTCGACCGCGGCTTCGGCATCCTGCGCGAGGGCCGGAGCCGACGGAATCACCAGAGAGGCGAGAAGCAAAGTACGAAAATGCATGAAGGCTACCTGTTGTTGCTGTCATGGTTGCAACGCAGCAATGCCGCGGGAGTGCCATCGATCTGCAACAAACCTCCGGTTTGCACACGATTGCAGGATGGTTGTTGCGCAATTGCCACAAGATTCAGGCAGTTTGTTACGGCATCCGCCCCTTCGCCTTGGGCCTGATCGCACAGGTTGCCATGCCGTATCGGCGATGAAGCCGCGCCCTCAGTCATGGCGGAACGTGTCTTGCCGCAGTGCAGCAAGAGCGCAGATGGAAGGTGTGATGCCTCGGCATCGCGCGCCTTGCGGGCGGGCCGGCGGCGGCCTCTGTGCTTTTGCAAAAAGCCGTTGACCAAGTGGCCGCTCCGCGGCAAGGAGCATCGGCCCTGTCGGCCGCAAAGGCGCGCCTTGCGGGTGTAGCTCAATGGTAGAGCAGCAGCTTCCCAAGCTGACGACGAGGGTTCGATTCCCTTCACCCGCTCCACAAACCTGAAATAACCGCAGAAAACCGCCAATCCGGAGGCGGTAATGCGCATACCTTCACCCATAGCTTCTCACAGCGCTTCTCACAGGCCGCAAGGTCTGCGGGCAGCATACCTTTTGGTCTCGGACGCTTTCGAGAAACCGGGGTGCTGAGAGATGCGACAGCACAGCTATCTCGTCCGGCGCGGCGCGCGATATCATTTTCGTCGCAGGCTCGCTTCCGTTTACAATTGTAGTCGTCCTATCAGTATCTCATTGGGCACATCCGACCCGGTTGAGGCGCGTCGTCTCGTCCGCCGGTTGGCCGTCAAATGGGATGAGATACACATGGGCATGGTGTCGAAAATCGAGCGCGGTCATCTGACCATTCACGAGCAGGAGGCCCTGTTCCGACGAGGGTTGGAGGACGAGCTCGCCAGGGCGACGGCGCATCGCAGGGCTCCGATAGGTTCGGCTCAACCGCATGCGGGGCTGCACAAGATCATGGAGACGGCATACCGCATCGTGGCCCGTGTGCCGCACGACGCTGCCGCGATCGATCTCGAGACGATCCAAGCGGAGACAGACGAAACTTGGACCATTGAGGAGGTCCTGCTGCTTCGTAAGACCCTCGGAGTTCTCGTCACCCCGATGAGTGTCAGCCGAACGGATGCGAAAGAGGCTCTCGAGGAACTCGGTGGGCCCCTGAATGAAGGGACGATACGCGAAGCCCGATCGCAGATTCTGAGCGGATATGCCGAAGCACACCGTCGCGCCTCGTTCCTTGACAGTGATGAGGTGAATGCGTCCGGCCGGGGCATCATGGCGCTTCTGGATGACGCTATCATCGGACGGGCATGGGCGGCGCAAAATAGGGCGGAAGTCTCTTCTGCGCCGGTGCCGGTCACCGCTTCCGCAAAAGTTCCACCTGCACACCAGCCTGCGCCAGAGACCATCTACGCTTTCCCGAGCGATCTGCGTTTCAGCGAAGTGATGCACGAGGTGCTGGCTGAGTTGGAGAAGGAAAGGGGCTGGGCGAAGGACAATGGCCAGCGCGAGGCCGTGTGCGAAAGAGCCGCTTGGATTTGCGGGGACAAGCGGCTGCGCGACTGGAGCGCCGCTGATGCGGAGTATTTCGCCAAGACGGTCGCCAAATTCCCAAGCGACTTCAAATGGGGGAAGTTGAACAAGAGTGGCGCGATGGCGATACCGTTCGACGAGGCGAACATCCCGTCGAACAAGGGCAAAGAACGCTCCGCCCGCACCATAAATCGCGACCTCAGCATTCTCCAGAACGTTTCCAGGCGACTGGCCAAGAACCACTGGCGCTTGAAATACAGCAAGGATATCGAGGTCGATTTCTTGGCATACACCATCACGGTCGAAGACGATCAGGAGGATCCCGATCGCGTGCCATGGACGCCAAAGCACCTGAAAGTTCTGTATTCGCTGCCACTCTGGCAGGGTGGCGGAGGCAACATCGCTCGTCTCAAGCCGAGCAATCGGCCGGTCGTCTATATGGACCCTGCTTACTGGCTCCCTCTGATTGCGAGCTACACAGGCCTATGTCGCGAGGAAGGGGCAGGGCTCGAAGTCGAAGACTTCAACTTCGACTGCGAGGTGCCCTACTTGGTGGTGAAAAAGAACGAGCTACGCCGACTAAAGAACAAGGCGCGCGCCCGGGTCATGCCTCTCCATCCCGAGCTTCTCGACCTGGGCCTCCAGAGATATGTCGAGGCGATCGCCCGGGAGCAGAAACACGTGCCCGGTGCATGCACTCCCGTCTTCCCGGAGCTTTGGTGCGACGACGCCAAGTATCATGGTGGTGGTAAGAAGGTTCCGTCGATCGGCGGCAGGCGCTTCTATGCTATCGCCTGGCGCTATATCGCAGATGCTACTCATGCCGTGATGCCGTTGCCCGAAACACGTGATGGCAAGAAAGCCGACTTTCATTCGCAGCGGACCTATAATCAGAGCGTCCTCGCTGCTCCAGACGTCGCGGATGTCCCGCGTCAGCACCAATGGCACAGATTTGAGGTTGTGATTTAAGGAGGGCTGGGGCTTCGTCGTAGTGACGAAGGAACGAAGATGAAGACCCAGCCCTCCTTGAAAAAATCTCCTCCCAAGAAG
>Ga0209911_100111_pt1 | contig 61336 bp, 63 predicted proteins | sample FECB21metaG_FD_188301 | JGI IMG/M metagenome (GOLD analysis project Ga0209911, IMG submission 188301) | Cyanobacterial communities from the Joint Genome Institute, California, USA - FECB-21 (SPAdes) (version 2) | ecosystem: Environmental > Aquatic > Thermal springs > Hot (42-90C) > Microbial mats...
TGCAGCTTGAGGGACTGCAATCTCTCAGTGACAATCAAACCGCTCGGCTGCCTGCTGTGATCAGCTAAGCCCCCGCAAACTCAACTGCCAGAACAATGGCAGTTACACCACTCAATGGGACACGATCGCTCGGCCGGCAGGCTTTGACAGTCCTCGAATCCCAGGCGCTGATAGAAGGTGCACAACTCGGGGTGACAGAACAGCCAGACAGGCTCGGGATGCAGCGCCAGGCTGTGGCTGAGCAGCGCAGCCGCCACACCTTGACGTCGCAGCGCCGGGGCGACGAACAGGCCGGTCAGCCACTGCCCGCCTGCTAGCGGGCGTAGGCTGAGGGCGGCGACTATCTCGCTGGTGCTTTCCGCCACCCACAGTTCATCCCCCGCCTGGCTGCGCATCGGCGAGCGGTGGTTGCGGTAGAACTTGTCGACCAGAGGTCGCAACTGGACGGGGAGGCGGAGAAAGCGCGGTGTGGTCATGGGGTCAGGGGAAGGATCTGGCGACTTATTTAACCATCGCATTTTGGTTAACGGTTGCGCATTTACGGCCTTGCGGGCGGTGACAGCCCATTCGCGTCGCCGCATCATGGGGTAATTGCATTTTGCTCAAGGATTCGCCGCGTGTCTCAGCCTTCCCCTGTATCCGTGGTGTTTGCTGCGCAGAGCGTTGCCGGCCAGGTACGCACGCACAACGAGGATGCCCTGGCCTGCCGTCCCGACCTGGGTCTGTGGGCGCTGGCCGATGGCATGGGTGGGCATGAGCGTGGCGAGGTGGCCAGTGCCCTGGCGCTGGAGGCGCTGGTGAGCGCCGTGCAGCAGGGCACGGAGCTGGTGGCCGCGGTGCAGGCCGCTCATCTGGCGATTACGGTGGCGTCGCAGCCGGCTGTCGGCGAGGCTGGCATGGGCAGTACCCTGGTTGCCGTGCGCCTGGACGGGGGCGAGTTCGAGCTGGCCTGGGTCGGCGACAGCCGCGCCTACCGCATCGGCAGCGAACATATCGAGCAGCTCAGCCACGACCACAGCTGGGTCCAGGCCATGGTCGACGCTGGCCAGATGAGCGTCGAGGAGGCGCGCGAGCATCCGCGCCGCAACGTGATTCTGCAGTGCCTGGGGCAGGTTGGACAGGCGCCTGACGTTGGTCTGCTGCGTGTCCGACTGGCGCCGGACGAACTGCTGCTGCTGTGCAGCGACGGGCTGACCGGCGAGCTGGACGATGCTGCCATCCAGCGCTGTTGCGCCGAAGCGGCCACGCTGGAGGCGATGGTCGAGCAACTGGTAGGGCTGGCTAATAGCCATGGCGGCAGAGACAATATCAGCTGCATCGTTCTGGGTCTTGGCCCGACGGTCGAACCTCGCGAAGCGCCACCCCCCGGCTTGCTACGCAAGCTGTTCAAATCCCTTCAACCCTGAGCGCCAGTCGAGCCGCATGAGTCAGCCTTCCATCAGCGTACCCGGTTACAGCATTCACCACCGCCTGGGCAAAGGCGGCATGGCCGAGGTCTATCTGGCTACCGAGCAGGCGCTGCAGCGCCAGGTGGCGCTCAAGGTGCTGCTGCACCGCGAGGACGCAGCCTTCACCCAGCGTTTCATCAAGGAAGGCCATACCGTCGCCTCCCTGCAGCATCCTTCGATCATCACCATCTACCGCATCGATCAGCTGGATGACGGCCGCCATTTTCTCGCCATGGAGTACCTGGCGGGCGGTGATCTGGCCCAGTACAAAGGCCAGCGCCTGGAGCCGGCGCGTGCGCTGCGTATCGTCCGGCAGATCGCCAGCGCCCTGGCGCTGGTGCATGACAAGGGCCTGGTACACCGCGACATCAAGCCCGGCAACATCCTCTTTCGCGACGATGGCACCGCCGTGCTCAGCGACTTTGGCGTGGCCAAGGAGCTGCAGCTCGACAGCGAACTGACCCAGTCCGGCATCGCCGTCGGCAGCCCGGCCTACAGCAGCCCGGAGCAGGCACAGTGTCAGGCACTGGACGCACGCAGTGACATCTACAGCCTGGGCGTGATCCTGCTGGAGATGCTCAGCGGGCATAACCCCTTTCGCGGCGGCAATTACACCCAGACCCTGATGAACCAGTTGCAGCTGGAGGCGCCGCCGCTGCCGGAGCCGCTGGGCGAACTGCAGTGGCTACTCGACCGCATGCTGGCCAAGGACCCGGAAGATCGCTTCGCCGACTGCCACGTGCTGCTGGCCAGCCTTGAGGAGCTGCAGGACGCCGATCAGGACCAGACTCGTTTGAGCCCGGCCGTCAGTCTGCCGCCTCGTCCATCCCGGCGGCGCTGGCTGCCATGGGCTGTGCTTGGCCTGTTGTTGCTCGGTGTAGGTAGCGCAGGTGGCTACTACTGGCAGATGCAACAGCGCATCGCCGGATTGCTCGCGCTCGCTGAAACGCGCTTGGTCGAGGGGCGTCTGCTTAACCCCGCTCAGGACAACGCCGACTACTATTTTCGCCAGGCCCTGATCCTGGACGAAGGCAACCAGCAGGCCAGCGACGGCCTGCAGCGCGTGCTGCAGGCGCGTATCCAGCAGTATCTCGACCTGGCCGAGCAGCGCCTGGGCGAGGGCTTGCTGATCCTGCCCGAGGACGACAGTGCGGTGCATTACTTCCGCCAGGTGCTTGGCTGGGAGCCCGACAACCTGCTGGCCCTGGCCGGCATCAACCGCGTGGCGCAGCGTTTCATCGAACAGAGCGAGGCGGCCTATGCGCGGCGCGAATACAATCTGGCGCTGGAGCAGGTCAAGCAGGGCCTCGAGGCCGAGCCGGACAACGAACAGCTGCTGGCCCTCTATGACAGCCACGAGCAGCGCGTGCGTCAGGCGGCGAGCCGCCCACGCGGCGCGCAGCCGACCCAGCAGAACCCGATCAAGCGCTTGCTGAACAACCTATTCGACTGACCCGAGGCGACCACGATGCTCAGACTGCAGTTCCTGGATAACCGTCAAGCGCCGGTCTGGCTGACCGACGAACGCCTGACCATCGGCCAGGACAGCCGCAACCAGCTGGTGCTCGGCGATGCCGGAATCGCCAGCTTCCACGCCGAGATCCGCCAAGATCACGGCTACTACTACCTGAGCGATGCCGGTCAGGGCGCCACCTGGGTCAACGACCAGCGCGTCGGTACACGCTTTCAGCTGCGCGACGGCGACCGGCTGCGCCTGGGCGCCGTCGAGCTGCTGCTGGTCGACCCGGCGAAAAGCGCGGCCAGGCCCGAAGCCGCCACGCCGCGCTGGTTTCTGCAGGTGATTCAGGGCGAACACCAGGGGCGCAAGTTTCACGTCCATGGCTCGATGACCTTCGGTCGTTCGAGCAAGTGCGAGTTGTGCTTCAGCGATCTGGAGCTGTCGCGCCGGCATTGCGAGTTCTTTCTCAAGGACGACGTGCTGGAGGTCAAGGACCTTGCCTCTGCCAACGGCGTACTGGTCAACCAGCAGAAGGTCCGGACCGCCGTGCTGCAACCGGGCGATCAGTTGAAAATGGGCACGGTGACGCTGCTGGTGATCGGGCCGAAGGTGAACGTGAGCGATGCGCCGGACGAGGATGCCACCCAGTTCATGCGCGTGGCGGACCTGCCGCCTGCGCTGGCTGCCAAGGCGGCTGGCGGCGCCACGCAGATTGCCCCGGTACCGCAGGCGGCGCGCGTCAGTGCCAAGGCTGCGCCGGCTGCGGCCAATCCGTTGCGCGTGGCGGCCCAGGCCAAGGCTGCGCCCGTTGCTGCGCCACCTGCGGCCAGTGTGGGCAAGCTGTGGCTGGGCGGCATCTTGCTGCTGCTGATCGGCGTGGGCCTTGGCGCTGTCTCGATGCGCTTATTGGGTTGAGGTATACGCGGCTTGGTGCGCACGGCGCACCCTATGGGTGGTTGCCGCACGACGGCGTTCGATACGACTGCGCACCGAATGCCTCGAAACACGCTGAATCTCAGGCCGGCGTCAGGCGACGCCGCTCGGCGCGGATCTCCGGCAGGTCGCTGCGGCGTATATAGACGCGCAGCGGCTCGCTGAGATTCACTCGGTCATCGATGCGCTGTTCCTGTAGCCAGGCCAGACGCTGGCGATCCAGGCGCATCAGCTCGCCGTCGTCAGCGTGCCAGACGTATTCGCAGGTGGGCGTGATGGTGTCGGCCGGCACGTCGAGGCCGAAGCTGTCTTCGGAAAAACGCAGCAGGTACTGGCCGGTCTTGGCGTTGTAGCCGACGAAACCCTGCAACTGGTCGGCGGCCTGGCAGATCTGGGCGGACGTGATACTCATGGCAAACCTCGTTTCCTGTGGGGTTTGCAGGCAAGGCGAATGGTTCTGTTTATCGGCACAGCCTAATCGCTGGCGCTTTCACCCGCGTTGTCGTGGATCAAGAAACTGCCGGGAGCGGTGTTGATGTCGCTGGCGACGGGTCTACGGGGACGGCAGGCGTAGCAGAGCCGGTAGCACCTGTTCATGCAGCAGCGGTGCCAGGTCATCGGGCAGGGGCAGGGAGGTATCGAGCCAACGCAGCTCCTCCAGTTCGGCGGCCGGCTGCACGGCATGGAGCAGGGCGGCGCGAAAGATGTCTGCCTGCACCCAGGTATCGGCCTCGTTGGCGGCAGGCGCCTGGAATCGGCCGAGTGGTTGCAGGGCGTCTGCGCCCAGTTGTAATTCGAGCTCTTCGAGCAGCTCACGCTCGAGCGCCGCCAGGGCGTCTTCGCCTGGCTCACGTTTGCCACCTGGCAGCATGAAGAAACGGGTGTTGCGCTTGCGCACGAGCAGCAGCCGGCCTTGTTCGTCGAACAGGCAGGCAGCGGCGATATGCAGAGTGGTTGTTGTCATGGGGCAAGCACTGAGCTGATTACCTCTCTGGCGAAACCGGACAACGCACGTTGCAAAGCTTCGCCCCGGGGCGGGGCTCCTACAGGGGTTGAAGCGGGCGCCGGATCAGGGCGCCCAGTGAGCGTCAGCCAGCGAGGCCGACGTAGACGTTCTGCACGTCGTCGTGGCCGTCGATGGCTTCGAGGAAGGCTTCGACTTCTTCCATCTGCTCCGGCGTCAGGCTGCTTACCGGGTTCTTCGGACGGTAGCCGAGTTTGGCCGAATTGACGGTGAAGCCCTGCTCCGGCAGCGCCTTGCACACGGCGTCGAGGTCGGTCGGATCGGTGATGAACAGGGTCGAACCCTCGTCATCGGGGACAAAGTCCTGGGCACCGGCTTCGATGGCGGCCAGTTCCGGATCGGAGCCATCTTCGGTGGTGGCTTCGATCAAGCCAACGTGGTCGAAGTCCCAGCTGACCGAGCCAGAGGCACCGAGCTGGCCCTTGCGGAACAGCACGCGGATTTCGGCGACGGTGCGGTTGACGTTGTCGGTCAGGCACTCGACGATCACCGGTACCTGATGCGGGGCAAAACCCTCGTACTGGGTACGCTCGTAGTTGATCACTTCACCGGACAGACCGGCGCCTTTCTTGATGGCGCGCTCGAGGGTGTCCTTGGGCATCGAGGCTTTCTTGGCCTGATGCACGGCCAGGCGCAGCTTGGGGTTCATGTCCGGGTCGGCGCCGTTACGCGCGGCGAGCATGATTTCCTTCACCAGCTTGCCGAAGATCTTGCCTCGGGCATTGGCGGCGGCTTCTTTGGGTTTGGCTTTCCACTGGGCGCCCATCTGGGGTCTCCTGGCCGATAGGTGAGAGGGTGTCGCGGCGCGCAGGGGCGGCCGGACGATCACTTAGGCTGCGGATTCTAGTGCCTTGCGGCGCCGGCGGCACGCGCAATTTCCCGGATGGTGTTTTTGCGCCTGGGGAGTACCGACGCAGCGAGGCTGCGCCGGCAGGCTGGGGCTCAGGCGTTCGGCGAGTGGCTGCCGAGCAGGGTATGGCCGTGCTTCTTCTCGCGCTTGGCCATGCGTTTCTCATGCGCTGTTTTCAGCGGCTTCTTCTTGCCTTCTTTGTGTGAATCCATGCTTTTGCTCATGGTCGTGTCTCCGGGAAGTAGGTCATTGACTGGGGGAATGCATTCGGGTCACTGCCACCTCCTCGGCTCCTGTAGCCGACTGCAATGCGGTATCGCCTTTCAAGCATAGCTGTCGAGCAACACCCTGTTGCGAATCGTCGGTAGTGGCGGTGTCCGGTTTTTCTATGCTTGGTCTTCGTCGTCACTCGCTCGAGGAGATCAGCATGCCCCGTTCACTTCACCGTTTAGCCGCCGCGCTCGGCCTGCTTGTGCTGCTGGGCGGCGCCCCGGCGCAGGCGCTGGCGGATGCCTTGCGCATCGGCATCATCGGCACCGGCAATATTGGCAGCCCGTTGGCGCGACTGTGGGTCGAAGCAGGGCACGAGGTGATGATTTCCTCGCGCCATCCCGAACGACTGCAGCCGCTGGCCGATGAGTTGGGCGAGCGTGCCCGCGTCGGCACCCCGCGTGAGGCGGCGGCCTTTGGCGAGGTGATCATGTTGGCGGTGCCCTATGGCGCGACGCCGCAGGTCGGCCGCGACTACGCCACTGAGCTGGCCGGCAAGGTGGTGCTCGATGCCGGCAATCCACGACCGGGGCGCGATGGAGCGATGGCTGAGGCGGCGGTCGAGATGGGCGCCGGCTTGGCCTCGCAGCAGTTTCTGCCGGGCGTGCGCCTGGTACGCGCGTTCAATGCCATCTCCGCGCACAACCTGCGTAGTCAGGCCCATCGCAGCGGCGAGAAACTGGCGATCCCGCTGGCCGCGGATGACGAGGCGGCGCTGGAGATGGCAGCGCGTCTGGTGACCGATGCCGGTTTCGACCCGGTGATAGTCGGGCCGCTGGACACGGCCAAATCGTTCGACTTCAACAGCGGCGTGTCGGCGCGCATGCCCACCGCCAGGGAGTTGCGTGAACTGCTGAACCTCTGACGGCGCTTGCCTGACTTGCCCGGGCAAAGGAACATGGCGGCCCTGCGCAATCGTCAAAAGGAGTTGTTCATGTCGCGTCGGGTTCTGATCACGGCTCTGCTGCTGGCGGCGGGAATGGCCCAGGCCGCCCCCGAGCAGGTGCCGCTGTACCGGGAAATCAAGGATTGGGTGGTGGCCTGCGACAACCTGCGCGGCTGTCAGGCGCTGAGCGCCATCGAGGGGGCTCCCTACACTCCGCTGAGCCTTCAGCTGCAGCGCGACGCTGGGGCTCAGGCGCCGCTGCAGCTGCGTCTGCGCTATACCGGGCAGACCGAATACTTCCCCCTGCTGCTCGACGGCTTGCCGCTGTCGGCCGTTGCTGATGCCTTGCAGCTGGCGCAGGACGACGATGAGCTGCTTCTCACCGCCGAAGGTGCCGACGCCCAGGCGCTGCTGGCCGAGCTGCGCAACGGCTCGCAGTTGCGCATGGCGGTGGACGCCGAGGACGAGGCGGTGGTGTCGCTCAGTGGGCTTTCTGCCGCGTTGCTGCTGATGGACTCGGTGCAGGGCCGGCTGGACACCCGCACGGCGTTGTACCGGCCGGGTACGCGTCCCGACAGCGAGGTGCCGGCAGCGCCGCAGGCGCCGCATCTGCGTGCCTACCCTGGGGTCACACCGCTGAGCGAAGACGAGCAGCATGACATCGTCCAGCACGTGATGGCGGCGACGCGCAGCCAGTGGTTCGAGGAAGACATGGGCAGCGAGCCCGAGGCCGAGGCCTTCGCCCTGAATGAGCGAGAGGCGTTGGTCATCATCCGCACCTGGTGCGCGGCCTACAACTGCGATTTCGCTGTCTATCGCGTCAGTCGTCAGCCGCCGTATGCCGAGCGGGACATGCAGCTCGAACCGCTGCCGTTGGGCCACGATGGGTTGTCCGGCTGGGTCAGCTATCGACCGGAGACGGGGGAGTTGGCCTATCTCCAAAAGATGAGGGGGCTTGCCGACTGCGGCGGAGCGGGCAGTTGGCGTTTCGATGGCGAGCGTTTTCAGTTGGCCTCGTTCAGCTTCCTGAGTCGCTGCGCGGGCGGGAACCCCGGCGAGTGGCCGGAGCTGTGGCGGGTGATCGAGCCCTGAGCGATAGCCGGGGGCGGCGGCAAGCGGCGCCCTGAACCGGCGTTCGGTGGTGCCACGGCGCACCCTACGGGCCAGGGGGGCTATAGATTGCGCCAGATCAACTGCAACCCAGCCAGCAGAATGCCCAGCCGGGCGATACGGTAGAACCACAGGTGGTTGACCCGCGATTGCAGCCACAGGCCGCTCCACACGCCCAGTGGCACGATGGGCGCGAGCATCAGGCTGAGCAGCAGATTGTCCCGGGTGAACTGGCCCAGCGCCGCGTAGGGAAACAGTTTGGCGGCGTTGGTGAGCAGGAAGAACAGGTTGATGGTGGCGACGAAACGCACCTTGTCCAACTGCTGCGGCAACAGGTGCATCATCACCGGCGGCCCGCCCGCGTGGGCGACAAAGCTGGTGAAGCCGGCCAGGCTCGACAGCAGTGTGCCGCGCCCCTTGTGCAGTGGGCGTGGCGCCTGGTTGCCAAGCACCAGACCGAGCCCGACGAAGGTGATGGCAATGGCGCCGATCAGCAGGCCGATGGCGCGTTCGTCGAACAAGCCGAATGTCATCGAGCCGATGGCGATGCCGATCACCGCGCCCGGCAGCATGACCTTGAGATTGGCCATATCCCACTTGCCCCAGTAAGCCTTGAGGCCCACGACATCGGCCAGACAGAGAATTGGCAGCATCACCGCCACCGCCTGTTTCGGCGAAGTGGCCAGCGCCAGCAGCGGCACGGCGATACCACCCAGAGCGCCGCCGAAGCCGCCCTTGGACAGCCCGGTGAGAAACACCGCCGGCAAGGCGAACAGAAGGAAATCGTGCAGAGTCATGGGCTTGGCGTAACGCTACGGAAGGGCGCAGGTTAGCAGCCGCCAGTGTCTGTGTGGCTTTTTTACTCGACCTCTGTGTCTGTCTGCTGTGGGGGGAGGCTGCTCTAATGCCGGCTCACTCAACCCGAGGTTCGTGCTAATGACTCCCAAGGATTTGCTGCTGGCGCTGCTGGTGATCATCGTCTGGGGGCTGAACTTCGTGGTGATCAAGGTCGGCCTGCACGGCATGCCACCGATGCTGATGGGCGCTCTGCGTTTCATGCTCGCGGCCTTTCCGGCGATTCTTTTCGTGCGTCGGCCGCAGGTGCCGCTGCGCTGGATGCTGGCCTATGGCATGACCATTTCGCTGGGGCAGTTCGCCTTTCTCTTCTATGCCATGTATGTCGGCATGCCGGCTGGTCTGGCGTCGCTGGTGCTGCAGTCGCAGGCCTTCTTCACCCTGTTCTTCGCCGCGCTGTTTCTCGGTGAGCGGCTGCGTGGCAGCAACCTGTTCGGCTTGCTGGTGGCGGCCAGCGGCCTGGTGTTGATCGGCCTGCAGGGCGGGCAGGCGATGACCCTGGCCGGCTTCGCCCTGACCATTGCCGCAGCCTCGATGTGGGCGCTGGGCAACGTGGTCACACGCAAGCTGGGCAAGGTCAATCTGGTCGGTCTGGTGGTCTGGGGCAGCCTGATACCGCCGCTGCCATTTCTGGCGTTATCACTGTGGCTGGAAGGGCCGGAGCTGATCACTCAGTCGCTGCGTACCCTCAGCCTGGACTCGCTGCTGGTGCTGGCCTACCTGGCGTTCGGCGCCACCATTCTCGGTTACGGGCTATGGAGCCGCCTGCTGTCGCGTTATCCGGCCAGCCAGGTGGCGCCATTCTCGCTGTTGGTGCCGGTGGTGGGCATCAGCTCCTCGGCGCTGCTGCTGGGCGAACGTCTCGGCAGCTTGCAGATGGTCGGCGCTGCGCTGGTCATGGCCGGGCTGCTGATCAACGTCTGGGGCGGGCGTTTGCTTGATGGTTGGCGCCAGCGCTCGACGGGTACTGCCTAACCCAAGACAGGCGGTGCGCCTGCTGGCTCAGGCCTCGGGGCGTTTTTCCGGCAGGCGTTCGAGAATCTGATCCAGGCGTTGCTGGATGCGTTGGTCGATCTTCTCGTGCAGGCGCATGATTTCCAGTTCGGCGCGCAGGTTCACTTCGAAGTCCAGGCGCGCAGCCAGGCGATCCTTCGTCGCCTGGCGGTTCTGGCTCATCATGATGATCGGCGCCTGGATGGCTGCCACGGTCGACAGCATCAGGTTGAGGAAGATGTAAGGGTAGGGGTCGAAGGCCATGCCGAAGTGCGACAGCACGTCGGTGTTGAGCAGCATCCAGCCGAGCATGGTCAGCGAGAAGCAGATGATGAAGGTCCATGAGCCGCCGACAGCCGCGACCCTGTCCGATAGTCGTTCGCCGAAGCTCGACTGTTCATCCGAAGCATCGGCAACGTCACGGCTGATAGGCCGGCGCTGGCGAATCTGTTCGAGCACATGGCTTTCTTCAGGCTCGAGTTCGTGGATTGCCTTGCCAAGCAGGTTTTGGGCGAGTTGTTGCAGCGGGTGGGATGTATTCATCTGGGCGGCTCGCAAGAGGACGTAGCGAGATGCTGAACCGGATGAGCGCTGCTGTCACGAGGGGTGCAACTAAACCGAAGAGTCGCTAGCGCGGCTCTTCGGCTTGGGCAGGTCAGTCCTGGCGGCTGGTGACTTCCAGCAGGTGATAGCCGAACTGGGTCTTTACCGGGCCCTGCACCACGCCTACCGGCGCGCTGAAGACGACGGTGTCGAATTCCTTGACCATCTGGCCGGGGCCGAACGAGCCCAGGTCGCCGCCGCTGCGGCCAGACGGGCAGGAAGAGTTGTCTTTGGCCAGTTGGGCGAAGTCGGCACCGCCTTCGATGGCGGCTTTCAGTTCGTTGCACTTGTCTTCGCTGGCAACCAGGATGTGGCGGGCAGTGGCGCGGGCCATGGGAGTACCTCCTATCAATGAAGGTGCAGAGCCTAGCGCAATCGCCTCGACAAGCAAACGGTCGGCCGTTCGTCCATTTGTCAGGAGTCGCCTCGGCGTCTGGCGTGTCCCATTTTCTGTGAGCGGGCATTTGCCCTGAACTCAGGTTTCACTGAGGAGACTTGCAGATGAACACCCTGAGCATCGACGGTTGGCGCAAGGCCGACAATGACAGCAAATCCATCCCCATCGGGACCCTGCAGTTCTATGTCAGTGAGGCTGAACATCTGCGCCTGGAACAGGCCGAGGAGCAGCTGCAACGCAGCGGGCTCAGGGACACGATGATCGACGCCGACATGCAGACGTTGGAGCTGATCATGCCGGACGGCTTCGGCCCGCTGAGCGAATGCAAATGGCGCGTATACATCGGCGGCGAGGAGGGGCGTGGCCAGTTTCATCTGGTCGGCTACAGCGCCGAGGACGGCTGCCTGATCTACAGCAATGCGGTGATGGTCGATCTGCTGGGGTGAGTGGCACTGGCAAAGCTTTGCCCTGCGGTGGCAAGCCCATGCCGCGAGGTCGTGTGAAAGGCGCGTATTTACTGGTCTGCAGCGGCTGGCCCGGAATCTGCTTTGCATGAGGCGAACGGATTTCGCGGAGGCCTCATGACCAGTATCAACAACAGCATGCCTGCCATGCTCAGCTACTACGGCAATCAGCTCAACACTCGTTCGAGTTCGGCCAGTGGCGAAACAGGCGACCAGGCCAGTCAGGACCCGCTGGCCGATCTGCGGCGTTTCGCCAAGCAGGTGGTGGCACGCAGTGAGGGCGGACTGCTGCGTGCGATGAATGGCGGCGCGGCGCAGCCCGGCAACACGGTGCAGCGCAGTGGCGACAGTCAGCCAGCGACACCTTCGGTGATCCAATTACCGGACGTGACGCAACTCGATCGCGACGATGCCGCCACGCTCCTGGCGCAGGTACAGAAGATGGTGGACGCCGGCATGGATGGCAGTGTGCGCATCTCCGGCTACAACGGCGACAAGCAGACCGACTCGCTGGAAACCTACCGTCAGTGGCTGCAGGAAAGGGGCGGGCTCAGCGTCTACGTCTGATCCGCACCTGTTCAGCCCAGAGCGGGCTCTACGTCCTCTCGGGTAATCACCCGGTTGCGTCCGGAGCGTTTGGCCGCGTAGGTGCGCCTGTCCGCCGCCAGCATCAGTTTGTCCAGTGATTGCCCATCCAGCCCGAAACAGGCCACGCCAGCGCTCAGCGTCATGGACAGTGTGCTCTCATCCACCGCCAGCGGCTGCGTAGCCAGACGTTCGCGCAGGCTCTCGGCGATTTCCCTGGCTTGCGTCGCCTTGCTGCCTGGCAGCAGCACGGCAAACTCCTCGCCACCCAGGCGGCAGAGCAGGTCATTGACGCGCAAACGCTGCGCCAGCACCGTGGCGAAGTGAACCAGGGCGCGGTCGCCGACCTCGTGGCCGAAGCGGTCGTTGATCTGCTTGAAGTGATCGATATCGATGAATATCAGCGAAAGCGGGGTGCCATTGCGCAGCGCACGGGCGCGCTCGCGCTCGAATACCTCGGCCAGCTTCAGCCGGTTTGGCAAGCCGGTCAGGGAGTCAGTGCTCGCCTGCTCGGTCAGGCGCTGCTCGTTGAGAAGGCGGCTGCGCTCGTAGATGTGCGCGAAGATCATCACCGCCAGGCTGGCCAGGCCAAGATTGGCGATAATCTCGACGTTTTGTAGCAATTGATCGGAAGCAAACCGCCGGCTGAAGACGAACAGGCCGATGCCGACGAACAGCAGCGAGCCGTACATGCCCAGGCGCAGCCCCAGCAGCAGGTAGCAGATGATCGGAATCGACTGTATCCAGGCGAACACCGCGAAGGTGGTGTGGGTCTGAGCCAGCGCCAAAATCATGATGCTGAAGAACGGCAGCAGGTAAACCGCGGTCAATAGCTGCAGGTTGCGCGTTCGGTCGACGATGGTCAGCAGATACAGCGACACTGCGGCGTAGCCGACCTCCAGGCTGGCCAGGAGCCAGTTGTCGTGCAGCAAATTGACTACCGAGAAGAACAAACCACCGCTCAAAGTGATCCATAGCAAGGCTTTGAGGACCAGGCGACGATGTTGTTCGTTCTTGGCGAAGTAACCGGGCATCAGTGTTCTCGAGCGTGCGAGGCAAGTGCCTACATTGTTCGATGACGTTAGATGCCGTCATGCAGGAACCCTGCCGTTCGGCCGCGATGCCGGTGAGCGCAGGCGTTCGATAGGACTAGGAAACCGGCCATGATCCAGCGCCGGGCGTTGCGTCAGAATCACGACGTTATTTGGGAGAGGGCTGTATGACAACAATAATGGACAGATCAGGATGGCAACGTTGCCTGCTGGCGCTGCTGCTGATGAGCGTATGGAGCGCGGCCCAGGCCGCCGAGGATCTTGCCTTGATCGAGACGATCAACGCCTATCGCAGCGAGGTGCAGCGTTGCGGCGTGCAGGCCTCCGAGCCATTGCCACCGTTGACCAACGACCCACGCCTGATTCTTCCCGCCGACGGTACTGCGGATCTGCAGGATTCTCTGAGCGCCGCCGGTTACCCGCTGGTCAACGTACAGGCCATCACGCTTTCCGGCCCGCGTAATGCGCAGGCCGCCATGCAGGCGTTGAGCGAGAGTTTCTGCCGCGTGTTGCTCGATCCGCAGTTCATCGATGTCGGTGTCAGTCAGCAGGATCGCGACTGGCGCATCGTGCTTGCACGGCCGCTGCTCAGTGGGCGCCTGCAAACCTGGCAGACGGAGGGGGAAAGCCTGCTGCTGCTGATCAACTCGGCCCGCGCCGAGGCCCGCCAATGCGGAGACCAGCGCTTTGCTGCCACCGCGCCGCTGGTATGGAGCGCCGAGCTGGGTAGCGCTGCCGAGAGCCACAGCCGGGCCATGGCCAACGGCAACTTCTTCGCCCATCAGGGGCGTGACGGCCTCACGCCGGGTGATCGCGCGGAGCTGGCAGGCTATGGCGGGACCAAGGTTGGCGAGAACATCGCCGCAGCGCTGGATACTACCGCCAAGGTGGTCGAGGGCTGGCTGGCCAGCTCCGGACACTGCGCCAACATCATGAATCCGGAGTTCAGCGAGCTGGGCGCTGCCTATGCCAACGACCCGCAGAGCGATGCCGGCATCTACTGGACAGCGCTGTTCGGCGGGCAATGAACGAGCGGCGTCAGGCGACGCTGAACACCTGGGCCAGGTGCTGTTCGTAGCGCGCCACGTCGCGCTCGATGTTCGGCACTTTCATCACATCGTTGCAGATGAAGGTGGGCAGGGCGCTCATACCGAGGAATTCATGGGCCTTGTGGAAGGGGAAGTACACCGCGTCCACGCCTTTGCCTTCGAAGAAGTCGGTCGGGTCTTCGAAGGCCTGCACCGGGGCGTTCCAGGTCAGCGACAGCATGTACTGCTTGCCCTGGATCAGCCCGCCGCTGCCGTACTTCTGCGAGGCGTCGGAGCGGGTACGGCCGTCGTTGGCATAGAGGCTGCCGTGGCCGGCGGTGAATACCTCGTCCAGATACTTCTTCACCGTCCAGGGGGCGCCCATCCACCAGCCGGGCATCTGGTAGATCACCACGTCGGCCCAGAGGAATTTCTGTACTTCTTCTTCCACGTCGTAGCCGCCATCGATGAAGGTGGTCTTGACGTCGAAACCGGCGCGGTCGAGGAAGGCCACTGCAGCGTCGTGCAGGGTAGCGTTGTACTGGCCGTGGGAGTGGGCGAACGCTTTGCCGCCGTTGAGCAGGAGGATCTTTTTCATGGGGGGTCTCCAAAAATGTGGTGGCAGGTTATCGGGCCCTGCGCGTGCGAAACACCCCGAAGCGGTCAAATCATTGTTGACTGAAAATCATGAAAAATTGGTTCAGTCCTGCGTTAGGGTGAGGCGTCTTCCGTCCGCAAGGGACTTTTCCATGTACGGTTTCATCCTTCACGCCCACACCAGACCCGCGCAGGCCGAGGCCTTCGAGCAACTGTTCCGTGCTTACGTCGAACCCAGCCGCGCCGAGCCCGGCTGCATCGAATATCACATGCTGCGTGACGCTCAGGACCCGTCCCTGTTCATCTTCTACGAGGTGTGGGCGTCCAAGGAGGCGCTGGCCGAGCACACGGCGTTGCCGCACATGCGCGAGTTCCATGACAAGCGCATGGACTACCTGCGTCGTGATTTCGAGATTCGTGAAATCGAGATGCTCAGCCCGGCACGTTGAGTGAGTCGCTGAACGTCCGGTGCGCCCGGCGCACGCTACGGAGCACGTCGCTCTTGTAGGGTGCGCCGCGCGCACCAAGGCCCAAGCGATGCCGAGTGGCGACTCGAACTTGAGCCGGGAACACTGGCGCAGCGGCAGTTCACTCCGGCCCGGGAACTGCGGGCGCAGGCCTCTTTCTACCCATCTGCTTGCTGGCCATGCTCATCAGGCGTTGAAAGGTGGGGCAATCAAGGTGGTTGTCGGCCGGGCACCGCGCCGCATGGCGCAGCCCATCGCGAATGGCAGACAGGCGGCGAATGGTGTGATCCAACTGCTCTGCTTTGAGCTCCAGTTGCTCACGGTCGATGGCAGGACCGCCCTCGGCGGCCAGCATCTCGGCGATAGCGTCCAGTGAGAAGCCGGCAGTGCGCCCGAGTGCGATCAGCGACAGGCGCTGTAGAACCGACTCGGCGAAGACCCGCTTCAAGCCATTGCGCCCGATGGAGTGGATCAGCCCTTTTTCTTCGTAGTAACGCAAGGTCGAGGCCGGTAGGCCTGACCAGCGCGCGACCTTGCCGATATCCAGCTCTTTCATTGCTTGACCTCAAGTCGACTTTAACTGGCAGCCTTGTTTTGAAGGTTCCCCGGATAGGTTAGATGGAGGTGTGTATGGCAGTCGAGATCATCATGCTGGGTATTGGCGCAACGCTGTTGATGGACCTGTGGGCGCTGGCGCGCAAGCGCTGGTTCGGTGTGGCGGCGTTGGATTACGCCTGGGGCGGGCGTTGGCTGGGGCACATGCGTCATGGCCAGTTTCGCCATGCTGCGATTGGCAAGGCGCCCACACTGCGCGGTGAACGTGCGCTGGGCTGGGGCGTTCATTACCTGACCGGACTGATATTCGCCGCGCTATTCCTGGTCTGGGTTGGTGAAGCCTGGCTGCAACGTCCTACGCTCGCACCGGCTCTGGCCTTTGGTGCGCTCAGCGTAGCTGCACCCCTGCTGCTGATGCAGCCGGCGTTCGGCATGGGCGTGGCTGCCTCACGCATGCCGCGGCCCTGGCAGGTACGCGTGCGTGCGTTACTGACCCATCTGGTATTCGGCCTGGGCCTGTACCTGATGGGCCTGTTGGCTCAGTGGCTATAACCCGGCTTCTGGCGAATGGTCTTGAGCAGATCGTCCGGGCTGATGTGGCCGACCACCTGGGTGGCGGCGCTGCCTGGGTGTGGCAGGTCGAGGATGTGGCCCTTCATCTTGCCGATCACGTGCATCTCGCACGGTTTGCAGTCGAACTTCAGGGTCAGTACTTCATCACCATGGACGAGTTGCATCGGCGCGACCTTGGTGCGTACGCCGGTCACGCCCTTGGCCTGCTTGGGGCACAGGTTGAAGGAGAAACGCAGACAGTGCTTGGTGATCATCACCGGCACTTCGCCGGTTTCCTCGTGGGCCTCATAGGCCGCGTCGATCAGCTGCACGCCATGGCGATGGTAGAAGTCGCGCGCCTTCTGGTTGTAGACGTTGTAGAGGAACGACAGGTGCGACTCCGGGTACACCGGCGCCGGGTCGGTTTCGGCCTTGCGGCTACCACGCGGATGAGCGGCGACGCGGGCTTCGGTCAGCGCCTCGATGGCCTCGCGGCGTAGCGCCTTGAGCTGCGAGTTGGGCACGAAGAACGCCTGCGGTGCATCCAGCGTCACGCCCTGGGCGTGATAGATGGTGGTGCCGAGCTGGGTAAGCAGGTCGCGCAGGCCGTCGAGCGCCTGTTCCGGCTTGTTGGCGGCGCCGAACGGGCCGGGTAGGGCGACTTCGACGCTGATGCCTTCTTCGCTGGTGGCGGTGAGCTTGAGTGCAGCTTCGCGCAGCTCGGCCTTCCAGCTCACGCCGATGCGGCGTTCGGCGCTGGTGCGTTGCAGCGCCTGCTGCCAGTTGTGGTCGAGGTTGCGGCTCAGCGGATGGTTGGGGCGCAGACGGAACAGGCCCTCGGGCATCTCGTTGGGCTCGACGCGGTAGCGATAGCGCTTTTCGCCATCGTCCTCGAACTCACCTTTCAACTCGGCGATATTGGCGCGAAAACCCACCACCTCGCGCTTGACCAGCACGTTGAGACCGTCGCCATTGGACAGCGGCTCATGGGTGACGGCGATCAGATCGCGCTTGTTGACCTTCTCGACGTGACCAACAGAAAGCCCGGTAAAGGTCGGCGAATCGAAGGCACCGATATCGACCTTGCGCTCGGTGACGAAGTAGTCGGTGCTGCCACGATGGAAGGTCTTGTCCGGGTCGGGCACGAAGAAATGCGCGGTACGGCCGCTGGAGGCGCGGGCCAGGTCCGGGCGGTCTTCGAGAATGGCATCGAGCTCGCGGCGGTAGTGGGCGGTGATGTTCTTCACGTAGGCCACATCCTTGTAGCGGCCCTCGATCTTGAACGAGCGCACGCCGGCCTCGACCAGGGCGCGCAGGTTGGCGCTCTGGTTGTTGTCCTTCATCGACAGCAGGTGTTTTTCATAGGCGATCACGCCGCCTTGTTCATCCTTGAGCGTGTAGGGCAGGCGGCAAGCCTGGGAGCAGTCGCCACGGTTGGCACTGCGCCCGGTCTGCGCGTGGGAGATGTTGCACTGACCGGAGAAGGCCACGCACAGCGCGCCGTGGATGAAGAACTCGATGGCCGCGTCTGTGGCATCGGCAATCTGGCGGATCTCCTGCAGGTTCAGCTCGCGCGCCAGCACCAGCTGGGAGAAGCCGGCCTGGTCGAGAAACCTGGCGCGCTCCAGCGTGCGGATATCGGTCTGAGTGCTGGCATGCAGCTCGATGGGCGGAATATCCAGCTCCATCACCCCCATGTCCTGCACGATCAGCGCATCCACGCCCGCGTCGTAGAACTGGTGGATCAGCGTGCGCGCCGGCTCCAGCTCATCGTCATGCAGGATGGTGTTGATCGTGGTGAACACCCGCGCGTGGTAACGCCGGGCGAACTCCACCAGACCGGCGATCTCGCTCACCTCGTTACAGGCATTGTGCCGCGCGCCGAAGCTCGGGCCGCCGATATAGACGGCGTCGGCGCCATGCAGAATGGCCTCGCGGGCGATTTCGACATCACGCGCAGGGCTGAGCAGTTCCAGGTGGTTCTTGGGCAGGGACATGGTGTTTTCTTTTATCAGGCTGGCACACGGGCAAGGCGCGCATTGTACCGGGCTGTTGCCCTGTGGGCACTCGCCAGATGCCGGACGGCGCTGGCAACTCGTCCCGATGGCTGTACAGTAGCGGCCTTTTTCAGGCGGAGGCGTGGCGATGGACAACAGAGGGTTGGAGAAGCTCGATCAGTGGCTGCTCAAGTACGGCAACGATGACTCGATCCTGTCCGCCAGCGAGCTGGACGGTTATTTCGCCGCCATCGTCTCCGGCCCGCGCCAGGTCGCGCCGGCCGTCTGGTATTCGGCGATCTGGGCCGGCCAGCCGCCGCAATGGCCCAGCGACAAGGATGGTGAGCGTTTCATGAAGCTGGCGGTGGAGCTGATGAGCGAGGCGGCCTACATGCTCAGCGAGGAGCCAGATGACTATGAGGCGATCTTCCTGGCCGACAACAACGGCAAGGGCGAGAAGCTGATCGTCTCGGAATGGTGCGCGGGCTACCTGCGCGGCGCTACGGTTGCCGGTTGGCTGGAGCAAGCACTGCCCGAGTCGGTGGCGGCCGCTTTGACGCTGATCACCCTGCACGGTGATGAGAGCGGTAATGCGACGCTCAAGACCATGTCCGACGCCGAATACGATGCCAGCACGGCGATGATCGAGCCGGCTGCCGTCGAGCTCTACCAATACTGGCAAGAGAACCTGGACCCGGTGTTACCGGTGCGCCGCGAGGAGGCCAAGGTCGGTCGCAATGACCCGTGCACCTGCGGCAGCGGCAAGAAATACAAGCAGTGCTGCATGCGTTGACCTGCAGTCAGCATGCCTGACGAGCGAGCCCCTGTGTCGTGTTCAACTGCAGCACGGGTCCTCGCTCATGGCCAGCAGCTCCGGCCGGGTGCCGAAAACCTGCATCACGTCATTCACCGACATCCACCAGTCGTCGTGCCACTTGATTACACGCAGGCGCTTGTCCGCCGTGCGCAACTGCCGATAGCTGGGCAGACTCGAGCTGCTGAACAGGTGCGGTAGCAAGACTTGGCAGAGCCAGCTACGTAGACGCTCGGCACGTGGGCTGGTGCTGCTCAGGCTCAGGCGTAGCAAGTTCTCCAGATCGATCATGGCTTGGGGCGTTTCCTCGTTGCCGAAAAGAATGCCCTCCGGCCGGCAGTGGAGCAGCAGGGCGGCTTCTTCGTCCGCCAGGTCCAGCGCCTGGCAAACGGCCTGTGCGGCGAACCAGAAGCGGCCGTCCGCAGCGCGCCGCACGGTGAGACGGATGTCTTCGAAGACGGGGTTGATCGGACTGCTCATGTAGCCCTCCCTGGTGCGTGAAACAACGGCCTGTTGAGTGAGATGAAACCATGAATTTCATTTAATATACAACAGACTGTTCAATCAAGCATGGAAGCGGAATTTAACGTCCGCGACCATGACCGAGAAAACCGAATTCGCCCAGCGCCTGCGTAGCGCCATGATTGCCGCTGGATATCCAGACCGCCCCGCCGTGCTCGAGCGCGAGTTCAATTCGCGTTACTGGGGCCGCTCCGTGACCTTCCAGGCCGTTTCCCGCTGGTTGCGTGGTGAGGCGATTCCCTCGCAGGACAAATTGCAGGTGCTCGCGGAGTGGCTGCGTATCGAACCGCAGGTACTGCGCTTTGGCGAACAGGCCGGCGCTGCCGTACGCGAGCAACGTGGCCGTTGGGAAGATCCCAAGTTCTATCAGGAACGCGAGGTGATCGAGGCCTTTCTGGCTTTGCCTGCAGCACAGCGCAAGGTGGTGCGCGAAGTGGTGATGGCCCTGGCTGTTGCAGCCAAGGCCGAGAAGAAACCCGGCGAGCACTGAACGGGTATTCCCGGGTTCAGGCGCTGCTGGCCAGCGTTACTGACGCGGTGCGGTGCTGGTTTCGGCCGCCGCAGACCAGATGCGATAGCGCACTTCCACGTCGTTCGGCGCGTAGATCACCAGCGGCAGCTTGCTGTTGTAACGCACCAGTTGCGGCTCACCGCCGACACGCACGAAGGCCTGCTTGCGGCTGCCGTCCGGGCAGGCCATCAGGGTGCTCATCGCCGGGCCGACCTGGCCCAGTTCGTAGTAGTTATAGCCCCAGCCTTCCACGGTCTTTTCCTGCCACTGACCGCCCAGGCGTTGCTGGTTGCAATCCACCTCCAGGGTCTTGCCGGCGATGATCTCCACCTTGTGCTCGGCTTCATTGGCCTGTTCGGGCAGCTCGATCACGTGCCGTGCATAGCCGTCGGCAGCGGCGGGGTAGGGCTTGAGCGCTTCGGATGGGGCGGCGCAGGCAGCCAGGGGCAGCGCGCAGGCGAGGGTAAGCAGTGGCAGTGTGAGTCGGGCCATGATGATTCCGTGCTGTAGGCCCATGGGGGCCGTCCGTTATAGGGGGCCGCCGGGTGGCGGAGCAGCACAGACCCTTGTGGACAGGCGCAAGTTCCCTTGCGAGTCGAGCAGGTTGAAGGCCGGCAGCGGTTGCCAGGGCTGTCACCGCCGCCAGCGTATCGGCATCAGGCGAAGACGAAGTACTTGCGCACGGTTTCCACCACTTCCCAGGTGCCCTTCATGCCGGGCTCGACCACGAAGATATCGCCGGCCTTGAGATGAATCGGCTCCATGCCGTCGGGGGTGATGATGCAGTAGCCTTCCTGGAAGTGGCAGTACTCCCACTTCACGTACTCCACGCGCCATTTGCCGGGCGTGCAGATCCAGGTGCCCATGATCTTGCTGCCATCATCGGAGGTGTAGGCATTGAGGTTGACGGTGTGCGGGTCACCCTCGATGCGTTCCCACTTGCAGGCATCGACGACGGGCATCGGCTGGGTATCGCGCAGAACGGTGATCGGTTTGTTGGCCATGGGGCGCTCCGGTGAATGATCAAAGGGGCGTTCACCATAGAGCGGGGGCGGGGCGGTCGATTGCCTGGGGTCGACACGGGGCTACTCATTCGCGCAGTGCGCGTGGGGCTTTCTATCTCTGAAAAAACCAAGGCCGGCTTATCAGGCCAGCCTTGTGGGGCTGCGCTTGCCATCGAGTCATATGACGTTCTCGATCAGGTCATCAGGAAGATGTCAGGCGGTGCGGCTTTTGATCAGACGATCGGAGCCACCTTCGGCAACGCGATTCTGGATCAGACGGTCGGAGCCACCTTCGGCAACGCGGTTCTGGATCAGGCGATCAGAACCACCTTCGGCAACGCGATTCTGGATCAGACGATCGGAGCCACCTTCGGCGATGCGATTCTGGATCAGACGATCGGAGCCACCTTCGGTAACGCGATTCTGGATCAGACGATCGGAGCCACCTTCGGCAACGCGATTCTGGATCAGACGGTCGGAGCCACCTTCGGCAACGCGGTTCTGGATCAGACGATCAGAGCCACCTTCGGCAACGCGGTTCTGGATCAGGCGATCAGAACCACCTTCAGCAACGCGGCTTTCGATCAGGCGGTCAGAGCCACCTTCGGCGACTACAGGTTGGGTGGAGGAGGCGGCGAATACGTTGGCTGCCAGTACGGAGAAAGCGAAGCTGAGGATGAGTTGGCGTTTCATGGTGTTTTGCTCCAGCGGTGTTGTGGTTGGGTATGGAGCAGATGGTACGCACTGGATTTTTTCAGAGAACTTCATTGGCATGATGGTGAAAATCGATGCCACTGATGCTTGCTGGAATGACCGAGATAGAGGGGTTAAAGCGTATGCGGGAGGGTTTTGCCCGAACCCGAGGCATAGCAGGCCACGGCCGGATCGGCCGTGGCGCATGGGTTACTTGATGAAAGTGGCGCCGCGCGTGTTGACGTACAAGGAGTAGATGGAGTGGCTGCTCGCCATGAACAGGCGGTTGCCTTTGCTACCACCGAAACACAGGTTGGCGCAGCGCTCCGGCAGGTAGACGTGGCCGATGGCCTTGCCTTCGGTATTGAACACGCGCACACCGTCCAGCTCTTCCGGTTTGCCCTTGGGCGAGCCGTTGCTGCCCCAGCCGCACCAGAGGTTGCCGGCCTCGTCGCATTTGATGCCGTCCAGTGCGCCGGTGGCGCCGCCATCGATATGTTTGCGGCGCGCGCCCAGCGTGCCGTCGGCGTTCACTGCATAGGCCCAGACCAGGCGATTGGGCTTGGCACGGCCCTCGACCACGTAGAGCGTCTGCTCGTCCGGGGAAAAACACAGGCCATTCGGGCCAGCGAGATCGTCGATCACCTGGGTGACTTTCAACGTCTGCCCGTCGATCCGGTAAACACCATGCGGTAGCTCGATCTGCACCTTGTGGCCTTCATATTCATTGCCGGCCTGGAAGGGCGGGTCGGTGAACCACACTGAGCCGTCGCGCTTGACCACGATATCGTTGGGCGAGTTGAAGCGTTTGCCCTCGAAGTTGTCGGCCAGCACGGTGATGCTGCCGTCAGGTTCTGTGCGGGTGATGCGCCGGCCCAAGCCCTGGTTGGTGGAGCCTTCGCAAGCGATCAGGCGACCTTCGTTGTCGCGGGTCAGGCCGTTGGAATAATTCGAGGACTCGCGGTAAACGCCCAGCGACTGGCTGATTTCGTCCCAGCGCATGATGCGGTTGTTGGGAATGTCACTGACCAGCAGGTAGCGACCATCGCCAACCCACACCGGGCCCTCGGCCCAACGCAGGCCGGTGGCGACCTTCTCGACGCTGGCATTGAACAGGCGCAGATCAAGAAAACTGTCGTCGAGCACTTCCACCGAGGGATCTGGATAGCGCAGGTTCAGCGGCTCGCCCGCGTGCGCCAGTTGCGGCAGCAGAGAGGCAGCGCTGGCGGCGGCAGCGGAATAAACCAGCGACTGCTTGAGAAAATGACGGCGTGAGCCGTCGAGGCGTTGTTCGTCATTCATCGTGAGGTTCCTTGTTGTTCTTGTTGATCGCAGATGCGACCTGATGAACTTATACGATGTATGACGACTGTAAAAGTGCTTCAATTCTGCCATGAGCGCCTAACAGTCCAGAATCATCTGTCTGCACCGATACTGTCTGGCTCGTGCGCCGGGTGAGTGCGGCGTTGACTCGGTTATGTCGTATGATGACTGGCGCGAGGTGCCTCCTTTCCCGGATGAGCGTGGCCGATTCAAGGCACGCCGCGTCAAGTCAATTCTCGGCGGCATCGGTCATGAGCTATGATGCGCGCCCTTCGTCCTCGCGCTCCTGTCATCATGTCCGGCAACGCCCTCTATACCGACCTGTCGGGCTACTACGATCTGATGTGCGCGGACATCGACTACGCCGCGCAGAGCCATTGCGTACAGCGCCTGCAGCAGTTGTTCGGCAACGGCGGCAAGCGCCACCTCGATCTGGCCTGCGGCACCGGCCCGCATGTGCGCCACTTTCTCGATGCCGGCTACGCCAGCAGCGGCCTGGACATCAACCAGCCGATGCTCGACCGGGCCGCCCAGCGCTGCCCCGAGGCATGCTTTGCCCGGCAGGACATGTGCGGTTTTCAAGCCGACGAGCCGCTGGACCTGATCACCTGCTTTCTCTACTCCATCCACTACAGCGCCAGCATCGAACGGCTCAAGGCCTGCATCGCCAGCGTGCACGGCGCCCTGGCTGCTGGCGGGGTGTTCTGCTTCAACGCGGTGGACAAGCAGCACATCGACAATGCCTCGTTCGTTTCCCACCGCGCACAGCATGCCGAAGGGCAGTTCTGCTTCAGCTCCGGCTGGTACTACAGCGGTGAAGGCGAACAGCAGGCGTTGCGCCTGCGCATCGAACGCAGCGTCGCCGAGCAGACCGAGGTCTGGAACGACGAACACCCGATGGTGGCGGTGAACTTCGCCGAATTGCAGAGCCTGCTGGCGCCGTATTTCGAGGTGCAGGTGCTGGAGCACGACTATCAGCGGCTGGCCCAGTGGGATGGGAGCGCTGGCAACGCGCTGTTTGCCTGCGTCAAGCGCTGAAGTTACCGTGCTCAGCCAATGGCCTGAGTGATCAGCGCGAACTGCTCGACTCCTTCACTGGCCTGGGGCGCCTCGCCGCGGGCCATTTGCGCGACGCTGTCGACCTGGGCCAGGCCCTGGCTGCTCAACCAGTCGCCCAGGCCGCTGTCTGCGCCGATGTCGAGGCGCACGAATTCACCGCCCAGTGGCGCCAGCAGGCTGCCTATCAGGTGTTGCGCCTGTTGCAGGTTCTGCGCCACCACCGGGCCGATCACCCGGCCCCGGCCGAACGGGCGCTGCATGGCGAAGGCGCACAGCTGGCCGTCCTGCTCGAGAACGACGCTGCGTTCCAGCACGCCACGCAGGTCATCGAGCACCCGGGTGCGGTCCAGGCCGCTGCCGGCGTTTGCCAGTTTCAGCAAGCTTGGCCAGTCACGGTCGTCGGCGTCACGGCAGGTGGTGCCGGCCGGCAGGGGCGGGCAGGGCTGGGGCGTCACCGTGCCCTGATGCTGGTGCACCCGGCCGAACTCGACGAAGCCCTGGCTGATGTACAGCGGTGCGCCGGCCAGGGTGGCGTTGAGTATCGGCGTGGTCGAACCGCAGGCTTGCAGGGCCTGCTCCATCAGTTTGCGGCCGATGCCCTGGCCCTGATAGTCGTCGCTGACGATGACCAGGCCGATGGTGGCAAATTCGCCCTGCAGGCAGGCGAAGGCGGTGCCGACCAGGCGCCCGTTGTCCTCGACGACGAAACCTTCGGCCACGCGTTGCAGCATGGCCCAGTCCTCCAGGCGATGGGGCCACTTGAGCAACAGCGACAGGGCATGGGCCGCCGGCACGTCGGCGGCGGTCATCGGGCGGTAGACGAGTGCAGGGTTCTGCGCAGCAGGCATGATGGCTCTCCGTGGTGGTGCCGCACGCGGTCGGGGTGCGGTCGCTGGCGCTTGTATCCCATCTGCGGCCAGGCCTGACAATAGCGGCCGGGCAATTCGGTGGATTGCATCGGTTTGCCCGGCAAAGGCCGCAGCTAATGCTCGCGCGGCTAGCCAAGTCCGCAGCAAATTGCGGCTGTTTTTCCCTAGCATGGAATGCCCGCCGGGCAGCCTTCTCGCCGTTGCCCAGGCTACTTCTGGCGCGCCCGCGCCGTCGACTGGAGAACTCCGATGTCACACCCCAACGCTTTGCTGCTGGCCCGTGCCGACGGCCGCCCTGCCAGCGATTTTGCTCCTGCCGCCCTCGGCCACGATGACCCCTTCGGCGCGGTGCGGCGCATCGCCTATCGGGGCGATGACGGCGTCAGCGCCGGTATCGTCCAGGGCGCCGTGGATTGCGCCGTCGAACATTATCCCCACGTCGAGACCCTGGTGGTGCATGCCGGGCGGGTCAGCCTGCAGAGCGAGCAGCACACCCTCGAACTGGCGGTCGGCGACAGCGTGGTGATCGGCCATGGCACGGCGCTGCGTATCCAGACGTCGGCCGACAGCCTGTGGGCGTTCTGCGCTTACCAGCAAGCCAGCGCCGCGGCCCAGCCAGGGCTGACGCCACTGCCGGCCTATGCACCGCTCAACCCGTCGCTGCCCCCAGACGAGCAGATTCTGCTCGGCCCGGCGCCGCAGTGCCGTTCCCACAATGCCTATGCCGACACGGCCGCCAACCTGCTGATCGGGGTCTGGGATTCGACCCCCTACGCACGCCGCAGCCGCCCGCACAAGGTGCACGAACTGATGTACCTGATCGAAGGCAGCGTGACCCTGAGCCTCGAAGGCGGCGCGCAGCTGACGGTCAACACCGGCGACAGCGTATTCGTGCCCCTGGGCGTGCCGTGCGCCTGGACGAGCAGCGTGTACGTGCGCAAGTTCTACGTGGTCAAGTAAGGGGTTGAGGCTGGCGCCCCTCTCGCCTTGGGTGGGGCGCGCAGCGCGACGAGCCAGGCGCAGGTTTTGCCTGCGCCTGGGTGTTTTCAGAACTCCGACACCTTGCCCCAGGCACCCTTGTTCAGGCGGGCCAGGCTGTACTGGCGGTGGTCGACGAAGGGCGTCTTCCCCTGGGCCATTTCGGCGATCAGGCGGCCGGCGCCAGGGCCGATGCCGAAGCCGTGGCCGGAAAAGCCGGCGGCGAGGATGAAACCAGGCAGGTTCTGCGCCTCGTCGATCACCGGCACGCCGTCCGGAGTACTGTCGATGTAGCCGGCCCAGCCGGCCTGCATCGGCACGCTGCTCAGGGCCGGCAGCAGGCGGCGGGCACGGGCCAGGGTGTCGCGCAGGATGGCCTCCGAAGGCCGTGGGTCGAGGATGCGCACCCGCTCCATGGGGGTGGGCTTGTCCAGCGCCCATTTGCTGCGGGTTTCGTGGCCGGATTGCCAGCCCTGCAGATCGCCTGGCGAGAGCATCTGCCAGCGCTTGGCGAACATCGGCAGGAAGTAGGAGGCGAAGCGCAGTTGCTGGGGCGTCGGGTCGACGCAGGCGCGCCCGGAAATGGCCAGGGTATAGCCGCCGTCGCCGCGCCGGGTGACGGTTACCTGACTGGTGTGCAGGGTGTCGGGAATGCCCTGTACCCCGGGCATCACCGACAGAATGGTGGAGCGTATCGAGGCCTGGGGAAAGCGGATGCCCAGTTGCGCGCAGAACGAGGAGGCCCAGGCGCCGCCGGCCATCACCACCTGACGGGTCTTGATCACGCCTTTTTCGGTGATCACCGCGCTGACATGCCCGGACTCGGTCTCGACACCCCGCGCTGCGCAGAATTGATGCACCGTACCGCCGTGCTTGAGCACGCCCTTGGCGATCAGCGGGGCGGCGCGGGCCGGGTCGGCGATGCCGTCGGACGGCGAGAACACCCCACCAATCCACGGCTTGCCGGTGGCGGCGCCGCGTTGCGTGGCCTCGGCACCGCTGAGCATATGGGTGGTGACACCTTGGGTGATGGCGAAGTCGCGCCATTTGGCCCAGCCATCCAGCTCGGCCTGGTCGTCCGACAGGTAGAACAGCCCGCAGCGACGAAAGCCCAGGTCTTCGCCCAGCTCGGCGCTGATTTCTTCCCACAGATCGAGGCTCTTGGTCGACAGTGGCAGCTCGCGCGCGTCGCGGTTCTGCTGGCGGCACCAGCCCCAGTTGCGGCTCGATTGCTCGGCACCGATGCGGCCTTTTTCCAGCAGGGCGACCTTGAGGCCGTCGCGGGCAAGGAAGTAGGCGGCACAAGCGCCGATGATGCCGCCGCCGATGACCACGATATCGGCGCTCTCGGGCAACTCCGCCGTGGACTGCATGGTGATCAAGGGAGCCGGCATGCTGTTTCTCCTGGCCTGCAAGGGGGTAGGGGGGATGGTGCGGCGGGTGGCCGCCGCCGTCGCAGCACAGGGTCGCGACGATACGGGCGGCAGCGCCGTCGTGCTGGCTATAGTAGGCGGCTGGCGCGGCGCAAGGCTGTCGTATTGTTCCCACGCAATCGCAGAATCGGGCGTTTTCGCGGCGGGACGCGGAAGTTTATGCTGCGGCGCTGCGCTTGTGGCCATGGCTGCCTGGCCAGTGTTGCTCGTGCTGGCGTGGTGAGGTGGAGCGTTAGCTGTCGCCAGGCGCGTTAAAAACGCAACGCAGATGGTGCAGCGGGCCGCTATGCGAAATTTTCTGCCGGGCGTTCAGCGGCATACTGATTCACGGCAAACCGGCCGTTGAGAACTGCCTGCCGATGGCAGGCAATCACGACCGCCGTAATCAGCGAATAGCGAGGCCGTGCAGATGAAAACCCTGCTGCTCAATAAAACACAAGTCGCCAGCTTGATCTCCATGGCAGAGGTTATAGGCGCGGTGGAGGAGGCCTACAAGGCGTTCAGCAGTGGGCAGGTGGTGCAGCCCGATTACATCGGCATCCATCTGCCCGAGCCGCGCGGTGGCGAGATCGACTTCAAGGTCGGCTACTGCCAGACCAATGAACTCATCTCGATGAAGGCCTCCTCGGGGGGCTTTGTCGATAACCCGACCGTCCATGGCGTGCCCAACGGTATGGGCAGCGTGCTGTTGTTCGATGCCAGGAGCTGCGCGCTGATCTGCGTGATGGACGGCAGCCTGCTCACCGGCCTGCGCACGGGAGCCTCCGGCGCCGTCTCGGTCAAGGCCCTGGCGCGCAAGAACGCCCGCACGATCACCTGCATCGGCACCGGGAACCAGGCGCGCATGCAGATTCGCGCCATCGGCGAGGTGATGCACATCGAGGCGATCCACGCCTGGAGTCGAACCCCGGAAAGTTGCCTGCGCTTCAAGGCCGATATCGAGGCAGAATTGGCTATCCCGGTGATCATCGCCGAGTCCAAGCAGGCGGCGGTGGAGCAAGCCGACATCCTGATCACCACCACCCGTGGCAAGGGGCCGCTGGTGGAAGCCGGCTGGGTAAAACCCGGCACCCATATCGTCGCCATCGGCACGGATATGCGCGGCAAGCAGGAGTTCGAGCCGGATATATTCCGGCACGCCAAGATCGTCAACGATTCGATCTCGCAGTGCATCGACAAAGGGGAAACCTGGCACCCGCTGAATGCCGGGATCATCGGCCTGAACGATATCCACGGCGAGCTCGGCGAGATTCTGCTGGGCACCAAACCCGGCCGGGAGAGCGACGAAGAAATCACTATTTTCGATTCCACCGGCATGGCCATCCAGGACAACACCACGGCCGAGAAAATCTATCGCAATGCGTTGGCGAACGACCTTGGTAGCTTCTTCGCATTTGTCTAGCAGAGTGATTTTCCGGCGTTATGAACAGAGGACACGAGATGCTCGAGCACCCCACCATCGCGGATATTCGCCAGGCCCGGCAGCGGCTCAAGCCGCATATCCGCCATACGCCGCTGCTGCGCGCCGAGAAGCTGGAGAACGCGGTGGGCTGCCAGCTCTATCTCAAGCCCGAAACCCTGCAGATCACCGGCGCGTTCAAGATTCGCGGCGCCCTCAACAAGACCCTCTCGCTGCCCCGTGAACAGATCGCCAAGGGCATCATCGCCACCTCGTCCGGCAACCACGCCCAGGGGCTCGCCTATGCGGCGCGCATGCTTGGCGTGAAGGCCATTCTGGTACTGCCGGTGACCACGCCGAAGATCAAGATCGCCAATACCCAGGCCCTGGGCGCCGAGGTGATTCTCTTCGATGGCGACACCGCCGCGCGCTGGAAGAGGGTGTACGAGATCGCCGAGGAAAACGGCTACGTGCCGGTGCATGCCTTCGAGGATCCCCTGGTGATGGCCGGTCAGGGCACCATTGGCTGCGAGATCCTCGACGACCTGGCGGATGTCGATACCGTCATCATTCCCATGGGCGGCGGCGGGCTGATTTCCGGCATCGCCACCGCCATCAAGGAAACCCGGCCTTCGGTGCGCGTGGTCGGCGCCGAACCGGCCCTGACCCCCAAGTACTACCACAGCCGCCTGAACAAGCAGCGCACCACGCTGCCCTTGCTCAACACCATTGCCGACGGCTTGCGCATCAGCGTGCCGGGGCAGAACCCCTATCCGATCATCGAGCGCTACGTCGACGAGATCGTGCTGGTCGAGGACGAGCACATCGTCCAGGGCATGCGCGCCCTGGCCAAGGACGCCAAGCTGATCGCCGAACCGGCTGCATCGATCGGCATCGGTGCGCTGCTGGCGGGCGTGGTCAAGGTGCGGCCGGATGAAAAGGTCTGCGTGGTACTGACCGGCGGCAACTGGGACCTGGGCGACTTGGCCGAGATCTACCAGGGCCGTGAGTAGCGGCGACCCGTGTCCGGCGTTGCGGTCGATTGCATAAGGCCGGGCGCGAAAGACCGCAGCTAATGCTTGCGCAGGGCTGCAAGTCCGCAGCATGTATCGGGCAATTTTTTCTAGGATGGAGGCCTGGCCATGCCAGGCACCGGGCAGGTGCCTGGCTCTTTTCTGGAGTGCTTTATGAATAGCTTCGACCCCAGCAGCGTGTCCGTGCGCAGCGCCCATTTCATCGGCGGCCATTATCGCAGTGGCGAGCCAGGGCTGGAGGTGTCGCGTCCTTCCGATGGCCAGGCCTACGCGCAATTGCCGATTGCCGATGCGGCGCTGGTCGACGAGGCGGTGGAGAATGCCTGGCAGGCGTTTCGCCAGAGTGACTGGGCCAGCCGCCCACCGCGCGAGCGCTGCCGGGTGCTGCGCCGCTGGGCCGATCTGATCGAGGCCGACGCCGCGACCCTGGCGCCGCTGGAGTCGGTAGGCTCGACCCGTCCGCACAAGGACGTTCTGGCCTGGGATATCCCCTATGTCGCCGAAGTGCTGCGCTTCTTCGCCGAACTGGCGGACAAGCACGGCGGCCAGGTGGCGGCTACCCAGCATGATCGTCTGGGCATGCAGATCGCCGAGCCCTATGGGGTGATCGGCGCCATCGCACCCTGGAATTTCCCCCTGAGCATGGCCAACTGGAAGGTGGCGCCGGCCCTGGCCGCCGGCAATGCGGTGGTGCTCAAGCCGTCCGAACTGACGCCGTTCTCGGCCCTGCGTTACGCCGAACTGGCGGTGCAGGCCGGCCTGCCGCCAGGCATCTTCAACGTGGTGCAGGGCGACGGCCGGCTGACCGGCGATGCGCTGTGCCGGCATCCGCGCATCAGCAAGGTGACGTTCACCGGCTCCACCGCCACCGGCTCGAGCATCATGGCGGCCTGCGCCACCTACGGCCCCAAGCCGGTGACCCTGGAGCTAGGTGGCAAGAGCCCGCAACTGGTGTTCGCCGATATTCCCGACCTGCACAAGACCGCCCGTAGCGTGGCCGCGGCCATCACCGGCAACGCGGGCCAGGTGTGCGTCTCCGGCTCGCGGCTGATCATCGAGCGCAGCATTCTCGAACCCTTCGTCGAGTGCCTGCAAGGCCACTTCCGTGAGCTGCGCCCCGGCCCGACCTGGTCGGCGCAGACCAGCCTGGCGCCGATCATTTCCGACCAGCAGGCCGAGCGCATCGATGCCATCGTGCAGCGCTCGCGCCAGGCCGGTGCCGAGGTGCTTGCAGGCGGTGGGCGGATCGACGGCCTCGGTGGCGCCTACTACCAGCCCACCTTGCTCGGTGTGGCGGACAGCGGCAACCCGGCGGTGCTCGAGGAGATCTTCGGCCCGGTGCTGACCATCCAGACCTTCGACGACGAACAACAGGCCCTGCAGTTGGCCGAGCACCCCACCTACGGTCTGGCGGCGGGGGTGCACACCGCCGACCTCAACCGCGCCCTGCGGCTGATTCGGGGCCTGGAGGTGGGTACCGTGTGGGTCAACCGTTACGGGCGCAGCGACGACCACATATTACCCACCGGCGGCTACAAGCGCTCGGGCATCGGCAAGGACCTGGGCAGCGAGGCATTCGCCGCCAATCTGCGCCACAAGAGCGTGCTGATCGACATCGGTTGATTATGCTGCGTGCTGACCCCCGCGGGCGCCCTTGAAGGCGCCCGTTTTGCGTTTCAGGGCTCCCAAAAGGCGCATGTTCTCTGGCTTTGCCCGCTTTGAGGGCAGCCCGCAAAGTCTGCTGAGTGCGGCCCGTAAAACGGCTTTTTGTGTCGAGCCAGGCGTGCTTTTAACCTCATCTGCTGGGATCACGGTGCTGTAATGATCGGGCAGTGCAGCGCGACGTCAGTGTTCCCGAGCGGAGTCGATGTTGACTGCAATAACCTCAACAAGACATCAGGACTGCGCCATGAGCTTTCTTCGCCCCAAATACATCACCTTCGACTGCTACGGCACCTTGACCAACTTTCAGATGGGCCCGCTGACCCGTGAGCTGTTCGCCGACCGCGTGCCGGCTGCGCAGATGGATGAGTTCGTCAAGGATTTCGCGCAGTATCGCCTGGATCAGGTGATGGGCGACTGGCGCCCCTACGATGAAATTCTCAAGACCGCCCTGGCCCGTGTGTGCAAGCGCTGGGGCGTCGAATACCGTGGCGAAGGCCAGCTCTACTACGATGCCGTGCCGACCTGGGGCCCGCATGCCGACGTCACCGCCGGCCTGGCCAAGATCGCCGACAAGATCCCCCTGGTGATCCTCTCCAACGCCATGGACGAGCAGATCATGTCCAACGTCGACAAGCTCGGCGTGCCGTTCCACAAGGTCTACACCGCGCAGCAGGCCCAGGCCTACAAACCGCGCCTGCAGGCCTTCGAGTACCTGCTCGACAACCTCGGTTGCGGCCCCGAAGACCTGCTGCACGTGTCCTCCAGCTTCCGCTATGACCTGATGTCGGCCGACGACATGAAGATCAAGCACAAGGCCTTCGTCGCCCGTGGCCACGAACAGCCGGGCAACACCTGCTACCGCTACAACCAGATCGCCGACATCGGCGGCTTGCCGGCCCTGGTCGGCCTCTGATCGCCCGCTTGCGCGAGGAGCTGCAGATGCATAGCGATTCCTACTGGCTCGATACGGCACCGGCGTTCACCGCCGCGCAAACGGGCGACCTGCCGGCGCGGGTCGACGTGGTGGTGGTCGGTGGCGGCTTCACCGGCTTGTCGGCGGCGCGTGCGCTGGCCATGAAAGGCGCCAGCGTTGCCGTGCTGGAGGCCGGCCGGGTGATCGGCGAGGCCTCCGGGCGCAACGGCGGGCATTGCAGTACCGGCGTTGCCCATGACTACGCCGGGCTGAGCGCCAGCCTCGGCAGCGAGCGCGCCCGGCGTTACTACCAGGCTTACGAAAGCGCGGTGCACAGCGTGGTCAGCCTGGTGGAGCAGGAGCGCATCGCCTGCGACCTGACCCGCAACGGCAAGCTCAAGCTGGCCGCCAAGGCCCAGCACTACGAAGGCCTGGCGCGTACCTGCGAGCTGATTCGCCGCGAAGTGGATGCCGAGGTGGAGCTGCTGTCGGCCGAGCAGGTGCGCGGCGAGGTCGATTCGGCCGGGTTCCATGGCGGTCTGCTGCAGCGCAACGGCGTGCAGATGCACATTGGCCGCTTCGGCATCGGCCTGGCCGAAGCCGCGGCGCGCCACGGTGCGCTGATCTACGAGCGCACCACCATGCAGGGCTATCGGTCAGAGGCCGGTGGCTACCGGGTCGACACCAGCCGCGGCAGTCTGCAGGCCGGCCAGGTGTTGATGGCCACCGGCGCCAGCCAGCACGGTGGCCTGGGTTGGTATCGGCGGCGCATCGTGCCGGTGGGCAGTTTCATCATCGCCACCGAGCGCCTGCCCGACGCCATGCTCGACCGCCTGCTACCGCAACGCCGCTCGTACGTCACCAGCCGCATCATCGGCAACTACTTCCGCCTCACCCCGGACAATCGCCTGTTGCTGGGCGGGCGTGCACGCTTCGCCATGTCTGGCGGCAACTCCGACTTCAAGAGCGGCAAGGTGCTGCAGGCGGCGATGGTGCAGATGTTCCCGCAGTTGGCCGAGGTCAAGATCGACTACTGCTGGGGTGGCCTGGTGGACATGACCTCCGACCGCCTGCCGCGCGCCGGCCAGCATGGCGGCGTGTTCCATTCCATGGGCTACAGCGGCCATGGCGTGCAGATGTCGGTACACATGGGCCAGGTGATGGCCGAGGTGATGGACGGCAAGGCCGAGGCCAATCCCTGGGGCGAGCTGGACTGGCCGGCGATTCCCGGGCATTTCGGCAAACCCTGGTTCCTGCCGGTGGTGGGGGTTTACTACCGCCTTCAGGACTATCTGCACTAAGCGCATGACAAGAACAACAATGGCACCACCGTCGTTTGCGTTACCCGGTCGCTCCGCTTAGCCGTGAGCATTCGAGCCTTCCCTTTTCGACAGGTAGAACGATATGACTGACAACAAGAACATCCCCGGCACTCAACTGATCAGCGGCGAGCAGAGTCAGCGCATTTTCGAGGGGCTCAACCGCGGTATGTCGCGCCGCGATGCCCTGCGCATGCTGGGCCTGGCGGGCATTGCCGCGGCGGGGGCCGGCAGCCTGTTCGGCCCGGCTGGCCAGGTGCTGGCGGCGGGCGCAGGCGAGGGCAGCGTCAAGGGCAAGCGGGGCGGGCGCATCAAGGTGGCCAGTGCCACCAGTTCCACCGCCGATACCCTCGACCCGGCCAAGGGCTCGAACTATACCGATTACTGTCGGCACAACATGTTCTACAACGGCCTGACCTCGCTGGACGAGCAACTGGTGCCGCGCATGGCGTTGGCCGAGTCGTTCGACACCAGCGACGCGCTGAACTGGAACATCAAGTTGCGCAAGGATGTCCTGTTCCATGACGGCAAGCCGCTAACCTCGGCCGACGTGGTCTACTCCCTGACCCGCCACAAGCTGCCCCAGGTGGGCTCCAAGGCGCTGAGCATCGCCCAGCAGTTCGAGGAGGTGAAGGCCAGCGGCCCCCATGAGGTACAGATTCGCCTGGTCAGCCCCAATGCCGACCTGCCGGCGATTCTCGGCACCACGCATTTTCTCATCGTGCGTGATGGCACCAGCGACTTCGCCACCGCCAACGGCACCGGGCCGTTCACCTGCGCCGAGTTCCAGCCGGGTGTGCGTTCGATCGCCAAGCGCAACGAGAACTACTGGAAAGCGGGCCTGCCGTACCTCGACGAAATCGAGTTCTTCTCCATTCCCGACGAGTCGGCGCGCATCAGTGCGCTGCTGGCCGGTGACGTGGACCTGATCAACCCGGTCAGTCCGCGCTCGGTCTCGCGACTCAAGAGCAACAGCAACGTCAACCTGATGGAGTCGCCCACCGGCGGTTACACCAACCTGGTGATGCGCGATGAGCTGGGCCCGGTGCAGAACCCGGATTTCGTCCTGGCCATGAAGCACCTGCTCGATCGCAAGCAGATCAACCGTGTGGCGTTTCGCGGCTACGGTGCGATCGCCAACGACCAGCCTATTGCCGCCAGCAACCATTACTTCTCCGCCGATATCCCACAGCGCGAGTTTGACCTGGACAAGGCCAAATTCCACTTCAAGAAGTCTGGCATGGCCGGGCGTTCCCTGCCGCTGGTGGCTTCCGAGGCGGCCACCGGCTCCCAGGACATCGCCCAATTGCTGCAGCTTTCCGGCCAGCAGATCGGCCTCAAGCTGGATATCAAACGAGTACCGGCAGACGGCTACTGGTCCAACCACTGGATGAAGCACCCCTTGGGCTTTGGTTCAGTCAATGCGCGGCCCACCGCGGACCTGATGTTCAGCCTGTTCTACCAGTCCACGGCGACGATGAACGAGTCGGGCTGGAACAACCCGCGCTTCGATGAGCTGCTGCTCGCCGCGCGCGGCGAAACCGACGACGCCAAGCGCAAGCAGATGTACGGCGAGATGCAGATGCTGGTGCACGAGCACTGCGGCGTGGGCATTCCGCAGTTCAGCAGCAGCCTCGATGGCCACAGCGCCAAGCTCAAGGGCCTGGCGCCGCACCCGCTGGGTGGCCTGATGGGCTACATGTTTGCCGAGAACGTCTGGCTGGACGCTTGAGTGCTGCCTCGATAAACCCGCCGCCGCCGGTGCAGTTTGCCGGCGGTGCGCCAAGAACAAGAAGGGCCTGGATATGAACGGCACCATTGCGCGCCTTGTAGTGGGACGGCTGGGTATCGGCGTGGTCACGCTGCTGATCGTCTCGCTGGTGGTGTTTTTCCTCACCAGTTTGTTGCCCGGCGATGCCGTGCAGGAAATGCTCGGCCAGGAGGCCACCCCCGAAGCGGTGGCGGCCCTGCGCGCGCAGCTCGGGCTGGATCAGCCGGTGTACCTGCGTTACCTGCACTGGCTGGGCGGGCTGCTCAGTGGCAGCCCGGGCCTGTCGATGGTCAACGGCATGCCGGTGGGCGAGTTGATCGCCAGCCGCTTGCCCAACACCCTGAGCCTGGCGGCCATCACCGCGCTGGTCTCGGTGCCGATCGCGCTGACCATCGGCATCCTCTCGGCCATGTACCGCGGCTCGAAGTTCGACCGCTACAGCAACATGCTGACGGTGTTCGCGGTCTCGGTGCCGGAGTTCCTGATCGCCACCATCGCCGTGCTGATCTTCGCGGTGAAGCTGGGCTGGCTGTCGGCGCTGTCACGCAGCGTTGACGTGCACAGTTTCGGCGAGCTGCTGCGCGTCTACGCCATGCCGGTGATGACCCTGTGCTGCGTGCTGATCGCCCAGATGGCGCGCATGACCCGCGCCGCGGTGATCGACCAGCTCAGCTCGCCCTACGTGGAAATGGCCGTGCTCAAGGGCGCCCGGCCGATTCGTGTGGTGCTGCGCCATGCGCTGCCCAACGCCATCGGGCCGATCGCCAACGCCGTAGCCCTGAGCCTGTCGTACCTGCTCGGCGGCGTGGTCATCGTCGAGTCGATCTTCAACTATCCAGGCATCGCCACGCTGATCGTCAATGGCGTGATCACCCGCGACATGCCGCTGGTACAAGCCTGCGTGATGCTGTTTTGCCTGGGGTTTCTGGTGCTGGTGCTGCTGGCCGACCTCTGCGCCATCCTTTCCAACCCGAGGCTGCGTAAATGAAACCGAACCCTGTTTCCACGCAAACCCAGGTAGCTGTGCCCACCGTCGATGCGACCCTGCCGCCCAGCGCGCCGCGCAAACGCCGCCTGGCCCTGTCCGGCGCCGGCATCGTCGGTTTGCTGCTGGTGTTGTTCTGGGCCGTGATGGCCGTGGCGGGCCCCTGGCTGGCGCCCCATGACCCCAACGCACTGGTTGCCGATGACTTCTTCGGCTCCCTGAGCCTGGAGTACCCGCTGGGTACCGATTACCTGGGCCGCGACATTCTCAGCCGCTTGTTGCAGGGTGCGCCGTACACCATTGGCGTGGCCCTGTTGGCCACCGTGCTGGCCTGCGCCGCCGGGGTGGTGCTGGCCTTGGTGGCGGCCGCGTCCGGCGGCTGGCTGGACGCCCTGATCAGCCGTACCCAGGATGCCCTGATCGCCATTCCCAACAAGATCTTCGCCTTGCTGATGGTGGCCTCGTTCGGCTCCTCGGTGCCACTGCTGCTGGTCATGGCGGCCTTTGCCTACATGCCGGGCTCGTTTCGCATCGCCCGCGCCGTGGCGGTGAACCTGATGACCATGGATTTCGTCCGGGTCGCCCGCACCCGGGGCGAGGGCATGGCCTACATCATCTTCGTCGAGGTGCTGCCCAACATGCTGCGCCCGGTGCTCACCGACTTCGGCCTGCGCTTCGTCTACGTGGTGCTGCTGCTCAGCGCCATGAGCTTTCTCGGCCTGGGCATCCAGCCGCCGGACGCCGACTGGGGGTCGCTGGTGCGCGAAAACATTCAGGGCCTGGGCGAGGGCGCCCCAGCCGTACTGGCTCCGGCATTGGCCATCGCCAGCCTGACCATGGGCGTCAACCTGCTGATCGACAGCATCGGCGGGCGAACCCGGCACGGGACGGAGAAGTGAGATGAACCAGATCGTCAAGGTAAGCGGCCTGCGTGTGGCCGCACGCAATGACCAGGGCATCGACGTGCCCATCGTGCACGGTGCCGAATTCAGCCTCAACAAGGGCGAAGTGCTGGCGTTGATCGGCGAGTCCGGCTCGGGCAAGAGCACCATTGCCCTGTCGCTGATGGGCTATGCCCGCAGCGGCTGCCGCATCGTCGGCGGCTCGGTAAAAATCGGCGATGTCGATGTGCTCAAACTCTCCAACAGCGAGCTGGCCAAGCTGCGCGGGCGCACCGTGGCCTACATCGCGCAGAGCGCGGCGGCGGCCTTCAACCCCGCCAAGAGCATCATGGAGCAGGTGATCGAGAGCGCCCTGATCCATGGCGTGCTGACCCGCAAGCAGGCCCAGGACAAAGCCGTGGAGCTGTTCCGCGCCCTGGCCCTGCCCGATCCCGAGCGCATCGGCGCGCGCTATCCGCACCAGGTCTCGGGCGGCCAGTTGCAGCGCCTGATGGCGGCCATGGCACTGATCACCGACCCGGCCCTGGTGATCCTCGACGAGCCGACCACGGCCCTCGACGTGACCACCCAGATCGAAGTGCTGCGCGCCTTCAAGCAGGTGGTGCGCGAGCGCGACACCACGGCCATCTACGTGTCCCACGACCTGGCGGTGGTGGCGCAGATGGCCGACCGCATCATCGTCCTGCGCGACGGCCAGATCCAGGAGCACGAAAGCACCGAGCAGATTCTGCGCGCCCCCCAGCACCCCTATACGCAAAGCCTGCTGGCGGCGATGAAGCCGGTGGTGCACAGCGGCGTCAGTGATCACCAGATCACCCCGGAAGAAGATGGCCTGTTGCTCGACGTGCGCGGCCTGGAAATCTGCTACGGCCTGAAGAAAGTGCTGCACGACGTCGACCTCAAGGTGCGTCGTGGCGAAGCGGTGGGCGTGATCGGCGAGTCCGGCTCCGGCAAGACCACCCTGGCCCAGGCCATCGCCGGCCTGACCGCCCCCTCGGCCGGGCAGATCCTGCTCGATGGCCAGGCTCTCAGCCCGTCCCTGGACGGGCGCAGCCGCGAGCAGTTCCGGCGCATCCAGTACGTGTTCCAGAACGCCGACACCGCGCTCAACCCCAAGCACGACATCGAGGACATCCTGGCCCGCCCGCTGCGCTTCTACCACGGCATGAAGGGCGCCCAGCAGCAACGGCGCATGGCCCAGTTGCTGGACCTGGTGCAGTTGCCGGCGGGGATCGCCCAGCGTCGCCCCGGCGAACTGTCCGGTGGCCAGAAGCAGCGCATCAACCTGGCCAGGGCGTTGGCCGCCGAGCCCGACCTGATCCTCTGCGACGAGGTCACCTCGGCCCTGGATACCGTGGTCGGCGCGGCGATCCTTGAGCTGCTGCGCGAACTGCGCCGCGAGCTGGGGGTGTCCTACCTGTTCATCAGCCACGACATTTCCACGGTACGCGCCTTGTGCGACGACATCGTGGTGATGTACAGCGGCCACAAGGTGGAAGCCGGCTCCCAGCAGTCCTTTGCCGAGGCGCCGTTCCACCCCTACACCGACTTGTTGATCAATTCGGTGCCCGAACTGCGCCAGGGCTGGCTGGAAAGCTGCGGCGCCAATTACGGCGCGCTGCCGGCGATCAGTGCGCCGGCCGCAGGCGTCAAGCTGTGCCCGTTCCTCAACCGCTGCCCGGTACGTGTCGACGGGCTGTGCAACCGCAGCATGCCGCCGCGCGGGGTCATCCTCGGTGGCAGCGAGGTGCTCTGCCACCGCAGCAGCGCCGAGTTGCAGCAGGCCCAGCAGGGCGCGAGCAGCCGCAAAATCGTCGAGGCCTATGCATGAGAGCCCGTGCGCTGGACATCTTCAAACGCCTGATCGCCTTCGACACCGTATCTTCGGAACCGAACCTGGCGCTGATCGACTATGTGCGCGAGCTGCTGGCGAGCAAGGGCATCGAGTCGCTGATCGTCAAGGACGAAAGCGGGCGCAAGGCCAACCTGTTCGCCAGCGTCGGCCCGTGCGAGGTGCCGGGCATTCTGTTGTCCGGGCACACCGACGTGGTGCCGGCCGCTGGCCAGGCCTGGACGTTGCCGGCCTTCGAGCTGACCCAGCGCGACGGGCGCCTGTATGGCCGCGGCAGTTGCGACATGAAGGGCTTTATCGCCCTGGCCGTCGACGCCATGCTCACGGCGGCCGACAGCCCCCTGAGCCGGCCGCTGCAACTGGCTCTGTCCCATGACGAGGAAATCGGTTGCGTCGGCGTGCGCCGTCTGCTCGACGTGCTGCACCTGGCGCCGGTACGGCCGATGCTGTGCATCGTTGGTGAGCCGACGGGCATGCAGTTCGTCCTCGGCCACAAGGGCAAGGGCTCCTACCGCGCCCTGTGCCGTGGCCAGGAGGCCCACTCCTCGCTGGCTCCGCGCTCGGCCAACGCCATCCACCTGGCCTGTGATTTCATCGCTGCCCTGCGTCAGGGCCAGCAGCACCTGCAACGCCACGGCGCCCAGGATGCCGCCTACGATGTGCCCTACAGCACCGTGCACGTGGGCCAGATCGCCGGCGGCCGGGCCCTGAACATCGTGCCCAACCTGTGCACCCTGGACTTCGAGGTGCGCAACCTGCCGGCCGATGACCTCGACGGCTTCATCGAGCAGATGCGCGAGCAGGCCGAGGTGATTGCCGCCGAGGCCAAGCGCCTGTCCAGCGTGGCGGCCATCGAGATCGACACCCTCAACGTCTACCCCGGCCTGGACACCCATCCCAGCGTCGAAGCCGTACGCTTTCTGCAAGCCTTCGCCGCGCCGGGCACGGGCACCGCCAAGGTGTCGTTCGGCACCGAAGGTGGCCTGTTCACCCAGCGCCTGGACGTGCCGGTGGTGGTCTGCGGGCCGGGCTCCATCGAGCAGGCGCACAAGCCCGACGAGTTCGTGGAGCTGAGCCAGATGGACGCCGGCGAGCGTTTTCTCGATGGCCTGCTGGGCTCGTTGCGCAGCTGAAACCCGGGCCTCGACGGGCGCGGCAGAGCCTGCCGTGGCGGGGCGATTTTCAGCATCCGTCACCGTGCGGCGCGGGCTTTCAGCATCCTCGTCTGCGGTTCCTGAATAGACTGAAAAGCATCTCTAACGCGGAGTCCATCATGTTGAAGAATCGTTTGCAGGATCCCGGCCTGCTGGCCGAGCTGGCCTATATCGACGGGCAGTGGCAGGGCGCCGACGACGGCGCCACCCTGGAGGTGATCAACCCGGCCACTGGCCAGTGCATCGCCCGGGTGCCGGCCTTGCAGGCGAGCGAAACCCGCCGCGCCATCGAAGCCGCCGAGCGCGCCTGGCCGGCCTGGCGCGCGCGCCCGGCCGCCGAACGGGCAGCGCTGCTGGAGTGCTGGTATCAGGCCATGCTCGACAACCTCGATGACCTGGCCCTGATCATGACCTGCGAGCAGGGCAAGCCCCTGGCCGAAGCCCAGGGCGAGATCCGCTATGGCGCCAGCTTCGTCAAATGGTTCGCCGAAGAGGCGCGCCGCGTGTATGGCGAAACCATTCCCGCGCCCAGTGGCGACCGCCGCCTGATGACCCTCAAGCAGCCGGTGGGGGTGTGCGCGGCGATTACCCCGTGGAACTTCCCCAACGCCATGATCACCCGCAAGTGCGCACCGGCCCTGGCTGCCGGTTGCCCGATCGTGGTCAAACCGTCCGAACTGACCCCGCTGTCGGCCCTGGCCCTGGCGGTGCTGGCCGAGCGCGTGGGCATTCCGGCCGGGGTGTTCAACGTACTCACCGGCCTGCCGGCGGGTATCGGTGAAGAACTCACCGGCAACCCCACGGTGCGCAAGATTTCCTTCACCGGCTCCACCGCCGTTGGCCGCCTGCTGATGCGCCAGAGCGCCGAGCAGATCAAGCGCCTGAGCCTGGAGCTGGGCGGCAATGCGCCGTTCATCGTGTTCGACGACGCCGACCTCGAGCAGGCGATTGCCGGGGTGATGCAGAGCAAGTTCCGCAACGCCGGGCAGACCTGCGTGTGCGCCAACCGCATCCTGGTGCAGGACGGCATCTACGAGCGCTTCGCCGCACGTCTGGTGGAAGAGGTGGGCAAGCTCAAGGTCGGCGACGGCCTGCAGGCAGGCACCAGCATCGGCCCGCTGATCAACGCCGCGGCGGTGAGCAAGGTCGCCCGGCATATCGACGATGCCCTCAGCCAGGGCGCGCAGCTGCTCTGCGGCGGCCTGCCGAGCGGTGACGGGCAGTTCGTGCAGCCCACCGTGCTGGGCGATGCCAACCCGGACATGCTGCTGGCCAACGAAGAAACCTTCGGCCCGGTCGCCCCGCTGATGCGCTTCTCCACCGAAGAAGAAGCGCTGGCCATGGCCAACGCCACTCCCTACGGCCTGGGCGCCTACTTCTTCACCCAGGACATGCGCCGCTCCTGGCGCTTCGGCGAGGCGCTGGAGTTCGGCATGGTCGGCCTCAACACCGGGCTGATCTCCATGGAGGTGGCGCCGTTCGGCGGCGTCAAGCAGTCGGGGCTGGGTCGTGAGGGCTCCAAGTACGGCCTCGACGAGTACCTGGAAATCAAGGCATTTCATATTGGCGGCCTGCTGGGCGCGTGAGGTGAGGCATGAGCAAAACCTACAAAATCGCCGCCATCGCCGGTGATGGCATAGGCCAGGAAGTGATGCCCGAGGGGCTGCGGGTGCTGGAACAGGCCGCCGCCAAGTGGAACCTGGACCTGCACATCGAAGTATTCGAGTGGGCCAACTGCGACTACTACCTGCAGCACGGGCAGATGATGCCCGATGACTGGTTTGAGCAGCTCAAGGGCTTCGACGCCATCTACTTCGGCGCCGTCGGCTGGCCGGACAAGGTGCCCGATCACATCTCCCTGTGGGGCTCGCTGCTCAAGTTCCGTCGCGACTTCGACCAGTACGTGAACATCCGCCCGGTGCGCCTGTTCCCCGGCGTGCCATGCCCGCTGGCCGGCCGTGAGCCGGGCGACATCGATTTCGTGGTGATCCGCGAGAACACCGAGGGCGAGTATTCCTCGGTGGGTGGCAAGATGTTCGAAGGCACCGAGCACGAGTTCGTGCTGCAGGAGTCGGTGTTCACCCGCCGCGGTGTGGACCGCATTCTCAAGTTCGCCTTCGACCTGGCGCAGAGCCGGCCACGCAAGCGCCTGACCGCCGCCACCAAGTCCAACGGCATCTCCATCAGCATGCCCTACTGGGACGAGCGCACCGCACTGATGGCCGCCCAGTACCCCGAGGTCAGCTGGGACAAGCAGCACATCGACATTCTCTGTGCGCGCTTCGTGCTGCAGCCCGATCGTTTCGACGTGGTGGTGGCCTCCAACCTGTTCGGCGACATCCTCTCCGACCTGGGCCCGGCCTGCGCCGGCACCATCGGCATCGCGCCGTCGGCCAACCTCGACCCCGAACGGCGCTTCCCGTCGCTGTTCGAGCCGGTGCACGGTTCGGCGCCGGACATCTTCGGCCGCAACATCGCCAACCCCATCGCGATGATCTGGTCGGGGGCGTTGATGCTGGAGTTCCTCGGTGGTGGCGATGAGCGCTACCGCGCCGCCCACGATGGCATTCTCAAGGCCATCGAGCAGGTCATCGCCGCCGGGCCGATCACCCCGGATCTCGGCGGCCAGGGCTCGACCCAGGATGTCGGTAAGGCGATTGCGGCGTTGCTCTGAATTCTGCGAGTTGTGTTGTCACCCTTTGAGCCCGCTTATACAGCGGGCTTTTTTTGCGCGCGATATCCGCTGCTCAGCCCTCCGTAGGGTGCGCCGTGGGCACCGGGGCAGTTGAGGGCATTGGGGCAAATTCATTAACGTGTCGATCTTACGCCCTGGTTTCGCCCCTCACGGGCGACTCACTTTCTTTGCTTGTGCAAAGAAAGTAAGCAAAGAAACACACCCCTACATACGGCCCCGGCTGCGCCGGGGTTCCCTCGTTCCATCACCGCTCCAGGGGCACGCCACGAAGGGCCGTCCCTGGCCCATCGTGGCTCTCGCGACATCCATGTCGCTCAACCCCTTCCACGGCGATTCCACTCGGCCTCCTGAAGGGGACTTGGGCGTCGCCTGTACCATCGCAGTTGAAGAGCAAAAGCAAAGGCATAGAGGCCGCCAATTTCAATTTTGCGGAGATTACGCAAGCTCGCGCGCCGGCCCCTGGGGCGAGGGGAGTTGAGCGAAGCGAAACCCGGAAATGGATAGTGCTAAGCAGGTAAGCAGCACATACACACAAACTTGCCAGCCCGGTATCAAACCGCCTCTCCCCGCAAAAGGCGCAGAACCGTTCGCCGCAGGGCCACCTTGGCCGAGCAGCGCGCAATCGGCTGCCACCGACCCATAGTCGCCGCTCCCTTAGTAACCCCGCTGCCGATCAACCTGCCCGAGCATCGGCTCGCCGCGCTGATGACGACGGATATTGTCCAGCAGCCCGCCGAAGGCGCTGTCCGGCTGGGTCATCGCCGCGATATGCGGAGTCAGCAGAATCTGCGGATGATCCCAGAACGGGTGCTCCGGCTTGGCCGGCTCCTGCTCCAGCACGTCGAGCACCGCCGCGCTGAGCTGGCCGCTGGCCAGGGCCTCGAGCAGATCCTGCTCCACCAGGTGGGCGCCGCGGCCCATATTGACCAGGGCGGCGCCTTTGGGCAGCTGGGCGAACAGCTGGCGGTCGAGAATCCCCTGGGTCTGCTCGGTCAGCGGCAGCACGCAGAGCAGGATGTCGCATTGGCCGAGGAAGGCCGGCAGTTGTTCGCTGCCGGCGAAGCAGGTGACGCCGGGGATCTGGTGCTGGCTGCGCGCCCAGCCGGACAGGGCGAAGCCGTAAGGCTGCAGGGTGGCGAGTATCTGCTTCGCCTGCAGGCCGAGGCCCATGACCCCGACCCGGCGTTTGTGGGGGGGCAGCAGCGGGTGCGCCTGCCAGCGTCGTTCGGCCTGTTGCTGGCGGTAGCGCAGCATGTCGCGGTGCAGGCCGAGCACGGCGAAGCTGGCGTACTCGCACATGCCCTGGGTGATGCCGGGATCGAGCAGGCGAACCACCGGCAGATTCTGCGGCAGGCGGCTGAGGTCGAGCTGATCGACGCCCGCCGACAGGGCGAACAGCACCTGCAGATTCGGCAGCAGTTCATGCAGGTTTTCCGGCGCCTGCCAGGCCGCCAGATAGCGGATCTCGGTGGGGTCGCCGAGCTCCGGCCAGGCGCGCCATGGGATGTCGGGCGCCTGTTCGGCGAACAGCGTTCGCCAGCGCTCGCCGCGCAGCGGGTCGGCTTTGTAGAGCAGGGCCATGGCGTTTTCTCCTATCGGCAAAAGCCGCCAGTGTGCCGCAATGGCGGAGCAGTAAATATCGAAATGGCCGCGTACGCCGCAACATGGCGGCCTGTCTGGTGGCCAATCCGGCAGATTCCAGGCCGTGGCCGATTCTGCCGTTTGCCGGGAGCAAAACAGTCGATCCGTATTTCTCGGCGGCCAAGTTCGGCTTAGAACTTTGCCGCGATTACTTAACCTGATCGCATCGCAGCCCCCTGGCTGCCAGGCTCACCATGGGACATGTCATGAACAGCAAATGCGAAGAAACCCCTTACCTGCTGCAACAGCGTGAACGCTTCGTGCCACGCGGCCTGCTTACCGCCCATCCGTTGGTCATCGAGCGCGCCCAGGGTGCCGAAGTCTGGGATGTGGACGGCAAGCGCTACCTGGATTTCGTGGGCGGCATCGGCGTCATGAACATCGGCCACAACCACCCGCAGGTGATTGCAGCGGTACAGGCGCAATTGCAGAAGGTCACCCATGCCTGCTTCCAGGTGGTGGCCTACCGCCCCTACCTGGATCTGGTACAGCGCCTGAGCGAGCTGGTCGCCGGCGATAGCGGCATCGCCCACAAGGCGGCGCTGTTCACCTCCGGCGCCGAGGCGGTGGAGAACGCGGTGAAGATCGCCCGCGCCCATACCCAGCGCCCGGCGGTGATCGCCTTTCGCGGTGGCTTCCATGGCCGTACCTTGCTTGGCACCACCCTGACCGGTATGAGCCAGCCCTACAAACAGAACTTCGGCCTGGCCCCCGACGTGTTCCATACCCCGTACCCCAACGCCTATCGCGGCTTCACCGGCGACATGGCCCTGGCCGCGTTGCACGAGCTGTTCGCCACCCAGGTGGCGCCGGATCGCGTGGCGGCCATCGTCATCGAGCCGGTGCAGGGCGATGGCGGCTTCCTCACCGCGCCGCCGGAGTTCCTCCAGGCACTGCGGGCGCTCACCGAGCAGCACGGCATCGTGCTGATCCTCGATGAAGTGCAGGCCGGCTTCGGCCGTACCGGCACCTGGTTCGGCTTCCAGCATGCCGGCATCCAGCCGGATCTGGTCACCGTGGCCAAGAGCCTGGCCGCCGGCATGCCCATCTCCGGGGTGGTCGGCCGCGCCGAGATCATGGACGCCGCCGCGCCCGGCGGGTTGGGTGGCACCTACGGTGGCAACGCCCTGGCCTGCGCCGCCGCCCTGGCGGTGATCGACACCTATGAGCGCGAGCAACTGATGGCCCGTGGCGAGCAACTCGGCCAACGCCTGCGCGAAGGGCTGCAGGCCTTGCAGGCACGCTACCCGCAGATCGGCGACGTGCGCGGCAGCGGCTTCATGCTGGCCATGGAGCTGGTCAAGGACGACGCCGCGCGCAGCCCCGATGCCGAGCTCAACCAGCGCATCATCGACGAGGCGCGCAAGGGCGGCCTGCTGGTGATCAAGTGCGGCATATACCGCAACGTGCTGCGCTTCCTGGCGCCGCTGGTTACCGAGCCGGCGCAGATCGACGAAGCACTGGCGATTCTCGACGGCGCCTTGCAGCGCGCACTGCACTGAGCCGGCCCGGGCCATTGTCGCCGCGGCGCCAATGGCCCCTCATTGACTGCCGCGCGGGAGATTTTTGGCCATGGAACTGACGGACTATCGTGCTCTGCTGATCGACTGTGACGAGGTGCTGGTCGACCGCGACTCGGGTATCTGGAGCGCCTTGCAACCCTTGCTGGCGCAACACAAGCAGCCGCCTGAGCGCGACGAGGTGCTGGGCCTGTTCCGGCAGATCGCCCAGGCCCTGGCGCCACGCTTCGACGAACTGGGCTTCGGCGGCTCGCTGTGCTTCGCCCACCGCCAGTTGGCGCAGTGGCTGGGCCTGGAGGCCAGCTGGGAGGAGGGCATGGCGTTCGCCCGCTCGGCACGTGACTGGCCGTTGTTCGAGGATGCTCCCGGCGCGCTGCTGTACCTGCGCAAGTTCTACCGCATCCTGGTATACGGTGATCGCGACAGCGCCGACCGCGATGCCCTGTGCGAGCGCCTGGGCATCGCCAGCGAGGACCTGTTCTCCCAGGCTGGCAACCCCTTGAGCGACCCGGCGTGGCTGCAGGCCAACGAGCTGCAGCTCAAGGAACTGCTGGTGATCACCTGCGCCTCGGCCAGCCCCACGGCGCCGGTGGACATGTGCCTGGTGCGGCGCAGCGAAAGTGCCCATGCCCAGCCTTGCCTGGCGTCCTTCTGTGCGAGCAGCATGGCGGATGTGGTCGCGTTGCATCAGTTGTCTTTGCGGGGCTGAGTTTGCTAGAAAGGCGCACGCGTATTCGAGAGGTGGGTGATGGAAGGTGGAGTTAAGCTGGACCGGATCGACATCAACATCCTGGTCGAGTTACAGAAGGATGGTCGCATCACCAACGTCAGCCTGGCCGACGCCGTGGGCCTATCGGCCAGCCCTTGCCTGCAACGGGTCAAGCGCCTCGAAGCGGCCGGCTACATCTCCGGCTACAACGCCCACCTCAACCTGGCCAAGATCACCGAATCGGTGACGGTGTTCACCGAGATCACCCTCAGCGACCACAAGCGCGAGGACTTCGCCAAGTTCGAGTCCAATATCCGCCTGGTTGATGAAGTGCTCGAATGCCACCTGATCAGCGGCGGCTACGACTACCTGGTGCGCTTCATGACTCGCAGCATCCAGCACTACCAGGAAGTCATGGAAGGCCTGCTGGACAAGAACATCGGCATCTCCAAGTACTTCAGCTACATCGTCATCAAATCCCCGGTGCACAAGGACGGCGTGCCCCTGCGCAAACTGTTGAGCCAGTAGTAGAGCCTGCGGCCCGTCATCGCGCCAGCAGCGCGGCGCGCGGGCGCAGGGTCAGCCCTGCATGCACCACCAGGGTGGCGATCACCAGCGCGCCGCCGTAGAGCGCCGCGTAGCTGGGCGTTTCCTGCAGGAAGTACCAGACCCACAACGTACCCAGCACGCTTTCCAGCAGGTAGAACAGTGCCACTTCCGCCGAGGGCAGATAGCGCGTGGCGCTATTGATCAGCAGCGTGGCCAGTGGCATCTGCACCAGCCCCATGATGGCCAGCACCCAGTAGCTGGAAGCCTCCAGGCCGAACGGCTGGGCCTTGGGCCAGGCGATCAGCGCCGCGGCCAGGCCGCCAAGGGCGATCAGCGGCATGCGCTCCAGGGCCGGGTGGCGGCGCAGCAGGGTCAGGTTGGCGCCCACCGCTGCCGAGGACAGCAGGGCATAGCCATTGCCCGCCAGATCGGTCGGCGTGAAGGCGCCGGCGAACACCACCATGATCCCCAGCGCCGCCACGCCAATCGCCAGCCAGGTATGCAGGGCCACCTGCTCGCCGAGGAAGAAGCGGGTGAACAGTGCGGCGAACAACGGCGCCGTGCAGAGGATGATCACCACATTGGCGACCTGGGTATGCAGGATCGCCAGGACGAAGAAGATCGAGATAAACGCCAGCAGCAGGGCCGAGCCGGCGCTCAGTAGCGGATGCGCCATCACGCTGGTGCGGCTTCTGGCCGAGAGCGAGAATACGCCCAGCGCCAGAAACATCAGCAGGCCGCGCCAGAACACGATGCTCCAGCCATCGGCCTGGGCCAGGCGCACCAGCAGACCATCGAAACTGAGTAGGGCGATGCCGCTGGTGACGAGCAGCAGACCGCGGGCTGAATCCTTCATCCTTGTATCCTCGACGTGCCGCTGGCGGGAATCTTTTGCTTGCCTGGGCCTTGCCTTGAAGTGGGTGCACAGCCAGACGCTGCATCGATGATGACCCCGGTTTCTAGCGCAGACCTGCCCAGAAACGCCTCAGGTGCTGCGGTTAGCGACCTGCCCGTCGCGTCAAGGAGCTGACCAGTAGGGGCAACTCAGGCGTGCAGATACAGAACCGCCCGCTGGGTGAGATGGGAGGAGCAATTGGCGCGCTGCTGGAAGCTGCCGGGCATCGGTTGCGAGTGTGCATGCGCGATGCCGGATAACCGCCGGAGGTGAGGACGCTCAGCGGTTCATGAAACCCCTACGCCTGGCATAGGGGGCATCGCCTCAATGCAGCGAGTGAGAAGGCAGGCGGTTGTCGACCAGCTGTTGTGCCTGCAGGGCAAGCATGTCGAGGTGCGCGTCGCGCTGCTTTTCCGCCTGCTGCATGGCGCGCTGGCCGTGCTGCTTGAGCAGGTAGGCGTGAATCTGCCTGACCTCCGTGGAGGCGAACACCGGCGCCAGGTCCACGACTGCCACCATGCCGCCGGAGCGATAGTCGCGGCTGTTCATCAGCACCTGTGCGCCTTGAGCGGCCAGCACCTGCAAGCCCAGGACCTCGAACAGCGGCACCTTGCTCGCCACGCAGGCCAGCTCCAAGTGCGGACGATGCGCCAGCACGCGTTGTAACAGCGCCCGGCCGATGCCCAGGCGCCTGTGCTTGGCGTGCACCGCCAGGTAGGCGAGGGTGCAGGCGGCTGCGTCATCCGGGCTGGGCAAATACAGGGCAAAACCCAGCACGCGGGCCGGGTCTTCATCGTCCAGTGCCAGCAGCAACTGCACTGGGCCTTCGGCCTCGCCGTTCATGCTCTGCAGGTGCAAGTGCACCTCATAGCCGATCACATACTGGTACAGCTGATACAGCGGGTTGCTCGGCAGCAGCGGCACCGCGCTGATATCGCCGAAGTCGTCCACCACCATCTGCAGCACCTGGCTCTTCAGGGACTCGGGCGGCGGGCTGCTGAGATGGGAAAGGGTGAACATCGGCAGTTGGGCTCCGCGGGGCAAGGGTGTGGGCCGGGGATTGTAACCCGCAGGCTGGGTTTCTCGATTCGGGGTTACGTCATCGAGCGAGCAGGGGGCAGGCTGCATGCGGGCTGTGCGTCTCATCCACCTGCGGGCAACGGCTTGCGGGTTACGTGTCGGTGGCAGCAGCGAAGTGGGGTGCCTTTTCGTCAATCTGCAGCGTGTAGGTCCGCTCGGGGCGTTGGCCGACGCACTGCGTGCCATGGGTGCCTGCGGAGAGATGAATTTCATCGGTGCCCGACGGGTCGGCGTGGCGCTGATCAGGCCGTAGTCGTCGCGCTCTTGACGCTCGATGTTGTCCTGATACCGGCATGATGGTTCTGCCCGAGCCGTTTGCTTCTCAATAGTAGAAGTCTTCCGCTGCATGCTTTCTCTGCCGGGTCAGCGCCCAGAACGACAGGCCCAGCAACAGGAGGATCGCTGTCGAGCAGCCCATGAAGACCTTCGCGTCTGCATCGCTGGCCTCGTAAGCAGCTTGGGTCATCTTGATCGACGGTGACCACGTGGAGTGGATCACGGGGATCCTGTCGTTGATGGCGTATGCAGCAGGGTCGTGTTGCCGATTCTGGGTGTAGGTAGCCGTGAACGATGTGCCGTCGGCGTCATAGCGGTAGGTGATTATGTTCAGGTCGGGGTTAGGCGTGTTTTGTATGTCGGTAATGCGTGCTTGGGCCTGCTGATTGCCGAGCAGCATGAAGAGAGCGGTCGCGCCGTGGTTGCTCATGAGCGCGAGAATGGCGAGGGGCACGATCGCGATCAGCGACAGTGTGGAGAGCGTGGTGAGGAAGTCTCTTTTTTCTTCCCGTGGGTAATACATGCGATGGCATCCGTTATTTCAAGGTGAAGTCAGGCGGGCGTTGAGCTGCGATTTTCCATCAGTTGGCTGATGCAGCGGTTATCCGGCTATTTGACTGGAGGTAATAGGCATCCCACAGCTTGTTGCGGAATTTGTTGGTCGGGTCGACGTGCTTTTTCAGCGCGAAGAACGCCTCGGCGCGGGGATAGGCGGCGAGGAACTGCTCGCGACTGGCGTGGATTTGATACGGCAGGTAGTAGCTGCCTTGGTGAGCGATGGCCAGATCGATCAGCTGTCGTGTCCAGTCGCCTACGGCGGCGCGCTCGCTGGGCGAGACGCCCTGGCGGTAGTAGATCACCAGCGCGAAGGTGTCTTCGCGGGCCCAGGCCAGCAGCGTACCTGGGTCGGCTTTGGCATGGCGGATGGAGATATTGGCGACCTTGACCTTGTGCGCTTTGAGCACATCTCTCATGCCCGCGACAAAACGCTCCAGCTGGGCTTCGGGGACGAAATACTCCTGCAGCACGTAGCTGTAGTCGGGGCCGGAAACAGGCTGTAGCTCGCGCACATCCAGGCTGGCCTCATGGTTGCGCCACTGCACTTGCGGGCGCTTGAGCAGCAGCGGGTCGACGACGCTTTCACGTACCTTTGCGCCGCCATTGCTGCTGGCAACTGCCAGCGCGGCGCGCATGGCTTTGTAATCGCGGTCCAGCGGTACCAGGCGCTGCGTGACGGTCAGCGGTGCGTCCGTACGCAGGTAGGACACGGCACGAACGCTGTCGTAATCGTCGGTGTAGAGAATGCCGTTGTGCATCACCATGTCCGGGTTGTCGACCACCTGGCTGGCGAAGAACTGCGCATAGTCGCTGAGCGGCATGAGCTGCGTCTGACGCATCAGCTTGCTGTTCTCCGCCAGCGGCAGGGTAGCTTCAACGATGACGCCGAGCCCGCCATAACCGCCTATGGCGCCATAGAACAGTTCCGGGTTGTGCGTGGGGCTGGCTTCCACCACCTGGCCGTCGGCCAACACCAGACGCAACGAGCGAACGCCGAGAACCAACGGCCCCTGGCCGACATAACGGCCATGGGCGTTGACGCTGAGTGCGCCGCCGACAGTGAAATTGGCGTAGGACTGCATGATTTGCGGCGACAGGCCGTGTGGGTCGATGTATTCGAGTATTTCGCGCCAGGTGATGCCGGCCTGCACGCGGATTTCCCGGCGCTGCGCGGAAAACTCCAGCACCTTGTTGAACTGGCGCATATCCAGTTGCAGGGCCTGCTCGGTGGCGGTCTGCCCGCCCATGCTGTAGCGTCCGCCGCCAATGGCGATGGGGCCGGCATGCCCGCGAACGGCCGCAACGATCTGCTCCAGTTCGGTAGGCGCCAGCACCTGCGCCACTTCGATGGGGTTCATGCCGGTGACGTCGTTGACGGTTTCGATGGCCTGCGCGGCCTGGCACAGGAGCAGGGTAAGGAGCAGGGCGATGCGCATGGAGCTTCCTTGTTCGCAGCGGAGAAAGAATGGCTTGGCTGATAGTGCGTCGTGGCGTGTTCAGGTGGCAATCGGCAGTGGCCACTTCTGTGCTTCAGTCGCGTGCTCCTTCGCTTCATCATCGTTGCGCAGTGCCGACCGGCTGCTGCCCGCTAATCCGTACCCTGATCTCTTGCCAGCTCAACAGCGAGCTGTGCGTCAGCTGCGGGCTGGTGCGAGAGAAAATCCGTAAGTGGCATGGCATGAAGCGGCCCGAGAAGATGGCCGCCGTGCAGGGGGCTGCGGCGCGGCTGAAGGCGTTAAAGAAATACTTCTAGGTATCAAATGAAAAGAATTATCATACGCGCCCGTTAATCAATCACCACTGTCTGGATGCGTGCTGAGATGTTCTCCCTTTCGCGACTAACCCCCGTTTCGCTGGGCTTTTCCCTTCTACTGACGGCCGGCTTCGCCTGCGCCGCCCCGGCCAACCTGCCTGAGACTGTGGTCTATGGCGATGTCGACGAGGAGGCCGATAGCCCACGGGTCAAGGAGGTCAGTACCGCCACCCGCACTGCCACGCCGGTGCGCTACGTGCCCCAGGCCATCGACGCACTGAAGACGAGCAATGTGCTGAACTATGGCACCAATGATCTGGGCAAGGCGCTCAGCGGCCTGCCCAACGTCAGCAGCGGGGCGGATACCCGCTTCGACAGCCTGCGCATCCGCGGCTTCGATGCCAGCAACGACTTCTACCTGGACGGCGTGCGTGACGACAGCCAGTACGTGCGCGACCTGCACAACATCGAACGTATCGAGGTGCTCAAGGGGCCGGCAGCCGTGCTCTACGGGCGTGGTAGCCAGGGCGGTATCGTCAATCGCATCAGCAAGGCGCCCGAAGCCGGGCGCCGTTCCACGCTCGAGGCGCAAGGCAGCAGTGAAGACCTGCGCAGCCTGTATGCCGACCTCAGCGCCGACCCCACCGACACCATCAGCCTGCGCCTGAACATGGGCAATGAGGACAGCAACAGCTTCCGTGATGGCGTCTCCAGCCATCGCCAACTGTTCGCGCCGTCCATGAGCTGGCAACTGACGCCTGAGCTGAACTGGCTGGTGCAATACGAATACAGCCGCTTCGACCGCACCCCGGATCGCGGTATTCCCGGCGTTGGCGGGCGCCCGGCGGACGTCAAGCGCGGCACTACCTATGGCGATGACCGCGACTACATTGACGACACCACGCAATCACTGCGCTCCAGGCTCACCTACGAATTGAATGACAACTGGCAACTGCGTCATACCGCCAGCCTGTTCAAGCTCGACAGCGACTTCGACAACACCTACCTGACCGGCTTCAACGCTGCGACCCAGCGCGTGACCCGGCAGCGCTGGCAGCAGGATCTGCGTACTCAAAACCTGTTCAACAACCTGGAGGCCGAAGGCACCGTCGACACCTTCGGCTTCGAGCATCGCCTGCTGACCGGTGTGGAAATCGGCAGCCAGCGTCGTGACCCGAAGCTCTATAGCGCGCTCTCCGTCGCCCAGGGCGGCCAGGCCGTACCCACGCTCGACCTGTACAACCCGGACCGCAGCCAGAGTCACCGGGGCGCCATGACCCTTTCCAGCAACAACCACACCGAAGTCGAAAGCCGTGGCATCTACGTGCAGGATCAACTGCGTATCAATGACCAATGGCAACTGCTGGCCGGCCTGCGTTACGACGAATTCGAGGTGGCCACCACCAACAAGCTGCGCAACCTCAAGGAAGACCGCAGCAGCTACGGCCTCAGCCCCCGCGCCGGTATCGTCTGGACGCCGCTGCAGCATCACTCCTTCTACGCCTCCTGGAGCAAGACCTTCTCTCCGGTCGGCGGTGGTCTGATCGGCATCACCCCGGGCGCCTCGGGCAATGGCAACGAACTCGAGCCAGAACAGACCCGGCAGAAGGAAGTCGGCATCAAGAGCGACTGGCTGGACGAGCGCCTGAGCACCACCCTGGCCGTATACGAGCTGGAACTGTACAACCGCCGCACCACTGACCCGAACGACCCGACCCTGACCATCCTCACCGGCCTGCAGCGCTCGCGCGGTATCGAATTGACTGCCACCGGCCGATTGGTCGGCAACTGGTACCTGCGCGGTGGCATCGGCCTGCAGGACGCCAGCATCGTCAAGGACAACAACGGCCTGGAAGGCAACCGCGTCAGCAATGTCGCCAAGCGCAATGGCAGCCTGTTCATCACCTGGAAGCCCGAGCTGGGCTGGTACGCCGAAACCGGCGTGACCCTGGTGGGCGAGCGCTTTGCCGACAACCAGAACACCACCGTACTGCCTGGCTATGGCGCCTGGGACGCCCTGGCAGGCTACCGCCACAAGGACTGGGACGTACGCGCGGCGCTGAACAACATCACCGACCGCACCTACTACAGCTCCGCCACCAGCGCCGGGCAGATCCGCCTGGGCGAGCCGCGTAACCTGGTGGTCAGCGCCAGCTATTCGTTCTGATCGGGCGAGAGCCCCTGTCCCGCGTTGATCGTTCCCACGCCGAGTGTGGGAACGATCAATTCTCCGAGCTGCTCGGGTAACATGGCGTCGCCCCGAACTCAGATCCAGAAGTACCTTATGCCATCGCCAAAACGGAAGTTCTCAGGCATCGAGCGCGAGCTGATCCGTACCCTGACCCTTGCCTGCGAAACGGCGAAAAGTGAAATCGTCGGCTTCCAGTGGCTGACCCATGACGTGGACTACGAGCGGTTTCCGCAGAGCCTATGCGTGACCTGGATGTTCGACAGCGAAGCGAGTAGAGCGCGCGCACTCGCCAGCCCGGACAAGGCGCGAATGCTGGCGCTGACGCAGGCCGCTTTCGATGAGGTGGGCATCAGCGTTTCCAGCATCGCTGAACATGTGGCGTTTTCGCTCGAGCAGCAGGCAAGGGGCAAGCGTGGCCAAGGACATTGAGAACCCCTGCGTGTCGCTGTGCCAGCTCAACAGCGAGCTGTGCGTCAGTTGCGGGCGCACGTGCGAGGAAATCCGCAAATGGCGTGGCATGAAGCGGCCCGAGAAGATGGCCACCGTGCAGAAGGCCGCGGTGCGGGTGAAGGCGCTTGCCAAGAAGAAAAGCAAAGGCTAGCGAGAGGTTGCTGGTTCCCACGCAGTGCGGGGGAACCAGCAGGCGTCGATCAGTTGTTCAGGTAGCGCGCGGCCACCTGATCGATGAAGCCTTCCTTGCGCATCTGATCCAGAGCGCTTTGCAGTTTCTGCACGACGTCATCCGGAGTTTCCTTGTTCATCGCCAGATAGAGTTGTGTGCTGCTTATGGAAAAGGCCACTTCCAGCTTGCCGATACCGGCCTTGCTGGCCTCGTAGTTGCCTGCCGGGTTGGTGGTCGCCCACAGGTCAAATTCACCGGCTTGTAGCTTGGCTGGCGCGTTGCTCAAGACGTTCTTCACAGTGAAGTTTCGCGTTGCCAGATACTGGCTGACACTGGTGCCGGCGACCGAGCCAACGCTGTACTTGTGGACGTCGTCTAGGCTGTGCAACACGATGGGGTTACTGGGCATCTTCAGTAGCACCAGCTGAATTTCACTCAATGGCCCGACCCACTTGAAGCGCGACTCGCGGTCTGCCGTGCGGCTGAGCGAGTACACGGCAAAGTCGGGTTGCTTTTCGGCCATCTCTTGCAAGCGGCTCCAGGGGAACCGCAGTGTCATCTGGTACGGCACCTCGGCACGCTTGAACATCTCGACCACTACTTCCTTGTCTATCCCTTCGATACCGTCTTCGCGCTCGAAGTTCTTGCCATTGGCCGACATGCTGAATGGCGGATAATTCTGCGTCAGGATCTGAACCACACTGGCCGCCTGGGCGGTACCAGCGAACAGGGGCAGTAGCGCGAATGCTACGTGGCGGATTGTCTTGTTAAGCATGGGCAGTTCCTTATGACCTTCGTTATCGTGACGTGAACGTTCTGGGGTGCGCCTTTCCAATTTGTGGCGTGAGGTTGATGCCGAGCGAATGGATTCCGCGGCGTGCCTTTTTCACGCGGAGTCTGGTTCGATGAAGCGATAGGCATGCAGCGCTCACGCAACAAGGTTCATCAGCACAACCTGCTCTCGGCCGAGGTGTGGTGCCAGTTGGGCGGGCATTGTTCGGTAAACGCGAGTGGGCAGCAGCTGTTGGATGAATGTCAGGAGGTTTGCATCACACCTTCCAGCTCTGTAATCGCCAGCAGAGTGACTAAGTGATCGTGCCCACGCTCCGCGCGGGAATGCAGCCAGTCACGCTCTGCATCACGAGTACCTGCGCTCTACCTCGATCAGCCTTGTGCGCCCGTTTGGCAAAGCGCAGTCGCTCCAGCAAAGGCTCTGCTCCCCGAGCTAGATGATCGATGATCTTCATTCCAGCACCGTGCAGAAAGCGGCGGTGCGGGTGAAGGCGCTTGCCAGGAAGAAAGCAAAGGCTAGCGAGTAATCGGCGACTACAGCGCAGGCTGGAAGACGATCTGTTCGAGGCGCTATTCAACGATACGCAGGTGGTAAGTGCGCTCGGCGCTCAGCCCCACGCACTGGGTTCCATAGGTTCCCACCGAAATGTGAACCTGATGAAGGCCCGCCTGGCTTGGGATTCCCGCGATCAGTGCCTGCGCCTCACGATCCTGATGCTCGATCCGCAGGCCTGCCGGCAGCGGCGTCTTGTCGCTGATATAGAAACCATGCACGGGCGTTGTAGCCTTGCTGAACTCGATGCGCTGTCTGTAAGGCATACCCACCTGGCCGTCCGGCAGGTGCTCGGGCAGGAGTAGAGGCTCTACCCTGGCGGCGCAGCCGATGAGCGTACTTCCGAGCAGCAAGGTCTCGCAGCCGGCGAGCAGAACGCAGAGCAAGACGCTCGATAGTGTTCTAAGCAGCATGAGCATCCATTGAGTCATGTCTGGTCCTCATCTCTCTCGCCCCAATTCTGCGCTGCAGGTTTCGGCCGGACAGGCGTTTCAGGCGGTGTCCTTTCATTTGCGCACACCGCCCGCATCTATCAGTGGGCCTGTTCGCCGAAGAGGTAGTCCACAGCCACAAGGCGATCCAGCGAATTGCCATAGTGGAAGGTGAATGGGCGTCCGGCCGCGATGACCCGCTCCAGGCAGGCCGACTCGAACTTGCCAAGGTCGGTGGTGGTCGCACCGCCGCTGTGTACGACATCACCCAGCTCACCGAAGAAGAACTCCAGCTCATCGGCTTGCTTGTTACGGGCATTGGGGCTGGTGATCAGCTTGTATGTGTAGTGGCCATCAGCGACTGCCTGATCGAGATCGCTCTTTCCAATACTCACGGACGAAGGCAGGCGGAAGCTCTGTAGCCCGAGAAGTTGATTGAGCATGCTGGTGCTGCTGCTTTCGCCGGGGAGATTTAGCTGGTAATCGATGTGCGGCAGGGGGCTTTCCAGTCCCAACGTGACCTGGCAGCGCACCTGGCTGGACTCGTACAGGCGGATACCTGGCTTTTCCTGCTCTTGATAGGTCAGGCGCGGTGTGTCGAAGGCGCTGATGCGGCTGGTGAACAGCGGGCGCATCTTGTTGGCCTTCTCCTGCAGCATTCTGGCGGTGCTGGAGAGTGAATCACCCTCGGCCTGCTCCAGCTCCTGATGCTTGATGTGCAGCCGTACCTGCTGCGCCTCGGTGCGGGCTTTGAGCATATCGTTGAAGTAGCTGGTCAGGCTGGCTTGCTGTTGCTGGCCCAGGGCATCCTCCGGGAGGGAGACGGCTACCACCTTGCCACTGTCGCGCGTGCTGAGCGTCGCCTGGCTGCTGTCGATGCCTGCGTTTTTCAGGCCATCGAGGATCGCGCGCTCGTATGCGGCGTCAATTCCCCAGCCGCTGGTAACGGGCTGCTCGAAATGCAGAACCAGGCGTTCTTCCTTGCAGGCACCAAGTAATGCCAGGGAGCCAAGCAGCATGATGCGACGAATGTTCATTGGACCTCTCCTTAGGTCTGAAAATGGGCTGCGCATGATAGCGCTCGTCTCACGCAGGGAAAGGGAACCGCTCCACGACTGTGGCATTGCCGCGAAGCGTGGAGAGGATCGAAAACCCTAGAGGAGGGTGACCAAGGAAATAAATCTGCTCTCTTTTCTAATGCTCTGGGGATGTTTATAAATCCAATACGTGATAATGCGTCGGCCGCTGATATTCTTTTTGAGTCCATTATTGGTTAATTTGACGGTGGCTGTAGTGCCTAGATATCTGTGGTTGATTATCGTGTCGTTATTTTTCGGGTGTACAAGGGATCACAATGCCCCTGTTGCAGATATTGATTATCTTGAGCTCGCTCGGGAGCCGGGAGCTGAGCTTTATGGGGTGAAATTTTCATCGAATATTGATTTCTTGAGTATTTTCGAAAAGGGCAAGAAGCCCATAAGCAGTATGCTCCGTTGCTCGCTTGAGGGCGATGAAGTTTCAATTGATCGTGATGCTGATCGATATATAGCTGAGGGCTTGGTCTCTATCGAGCAGCCGCTAAGGGAGAATGAAGTTTTCATCTACTCCGCTGCATTGATGCTTGATGAGAATCTCAACGAGGGCCGTAGCAGTCGTATGCTGAGAGCCGACGAGTTACGGCGCATTCTGCAGGGCAAGCAGTTCGTGCCTTGCGTGTATACGGCGACCGCGTTTGGCTTCAAGGCTTATCGTTCAGCAACCATGCGGGTGCCGGTTGCAGACATTTTCCGGGAAGTGGGCATTCAGTGATCGCTGCGGAGTTGGCGCATCAGGTAGCTGTCGTGATCAGGTATCTAACGCTGGCTATGTTGCCGTTCTTTCTGGGGTGCGCCAAAGACCATCACATCCCGCCTGCCAAACTGGGTTATCTCGGGTTTTCCAGACAGAGCGTCAATAGTTATCAGCTCCGCTTTACCGCTGATGCCGATCTTCTGAATATTTTCAAACCCGAAGACTCTCCCGTGGGTGGGATGTTGCGTTGTTCGCTCGTTGGTGATGCGGTGCCCAATGAACACAGCTCTGAGCGGTATGTAGCCAAAGGGCTGGTTTCCTCTCTTGCCGCAGGGCCAACTGTCTCCCGCTTCGTCTTTCACTCGTCGCTCATGTTCGTTGAGAACCTCAATGAGGGGCGTAGCCAGCGGGTTCTGGATGAGCCGGAATTGCGAGAGATACTGGTTTTCAGGCAGTCAGTGCTCTGTGTTTATTGGGCGACAGCATACGGTTTCAAAACGTATCGCTCCGGCGTCTTACGGGTGCCCAGCGCAGAAATCCTGCGCGAGCTGGATAAGTAGCGCGTCAGGTGGATGACCTTGTGATCATCTATTCGGCGGTATCTTGGAGGTTATCCGGGTTGCTCGCTTTAGTAGTAATTTGACAAACCATTGTTGCTCTTGCTGGAGTATCATTTTGTTTGTAAAAAACTATCCTCTCGGAAAATAATCCCAGAAGCCAGCTACCACATACAGCGTAGAATGTTGTGTTGTCTAATCTCGTGGATTTGCTCTTTATAACGTATATGAGCTGAATATCTGAGGCTTGTAACTTTATTTCTCGCTTCTTGGGTGGCTCTTGTTTCAAATTGTATTCAGTCAGATCATTTTCTTTCATCCATTTTATTATTGCAGATCTGAATTTGTTTTCCTTGGCTAACATAACGAATCTTGGCGGCATTTCAATCAATACAAAAAGAATCGCTGTAGAATAAAATCCTATATTGTCATTCCATATTGCGATCATTTTTCCTACAATTACTGCGGCAATGAATATTGAAAATGTTCTGATCATTTCCGCTTCCCTCTGGTGCATACTGATTTTTGAGCGACGCAGAGCGTCGGGGACTACGTTCCCACGCGGAGCGAGGGGGGGCGCAGCGAAACCCGGATGCCGGGTGCGTTTTCTCTTTGGTTACTTTCTACGCGAGTAAAGAGAAACGGAGCGCTGCGGAGTAACAGCCGCAGGCTGGCCCGCAGGGCGAGCGAAGCGAGTCAAGTGACTCGCCGTAAGGGCGAAACCGGTATTGGAAGGAGGCGATAAATCGTGCTCTACCCCCCGATTACCCACGCTGCGAAATTTCTAGCTCGTCATCCACTATCTCAAGTTGTAACTGCAAAGGCGGTTGAGTGCTGAACTCCATGATTCTTTGAATTAATTCGTCCAATTCACTGGTGGTCATTCCTTGCTCTTCAAGGTAGTAGCGATAACCCGCCAGATCTTCTTTTTTTAATGGGGCTGATGCCAGGAGCCAAATGCTGTCTTCTTGCAGTAGGTTTTTAGCATCTATGGGGGCATGTCCTATGAAAGGGGTAAGCTGCAGGATCTCATCTTTCGTAGGCCTGGTGGTGAACGTCTCTTTGAAGATGGCAGCGTGGTAAGCGTACCGGTTGAAATCCAGCAGACGGAATACTCGATACTGATTATCTTCTTTCGTGAGGTAGTAAGCGCCCCACTGAATGTCAATGTCCATCGCTGTTCCCTCATCTTTTTCTGCAAGACAGTTCAGCGAGTAAAGCATGGCACCTAACAGGGTAAGGGTTAGGCTCATTCTTTTCCAAATCTTCAAGTGCATAGCAGCGTCTTCCATGGTTATTCAACTCGTTGCAATCATCGCTATCATGCGATCCCACGCTTTGCGTGGGCACGCCTTCCGAGGACGCTCCGCGTCCTGTTCTATCTGTGGCAGAGATTAGCTGACTTATTGATCGACGCGGAGCGTGGGAACGATCAAAACGTCATAGGCTGAATTGTGCGATCACATCGTCTGATGACATGACCTCAGCATATTCGGCACCCAGTATGGCCAAAGTCAGCTCGTGCACGGTCGAAGCATCCCAACAGGTTCCACCTGGCCCAATGACAGGCACGGCAGTCGTGGCATCTAATGGGAGGATGATGCTGTACCCGAGCGCTTTGCCTGCGCGGACGGTGGCATCCATGCTGTTGTGAATCACAACGCCCGTCAGGACTATGCGATTTGCGTTCATTTCCTTCAGCGCGGTATCCAACTGGGTGCCTATGAACGCGCAGTTTTCATGCTTGATGATGACGGCTTCGCCCTCTATCGGCGCGACTTCCTGTTTGATGCCATTCCAGGGGCCGTGAAGGTAATAGCTGGAGGTGGGCGTCTTTTCATCGTGCTTTACGTGAAGCACGGGCCAGCCATTCGAGCGCCAGAATTGCAGGAGACGTTGGATGACGGACAGGTAACCGGGGTTACTCTTGCCATCCCAGACTGGCTGGTCGATGGCGTCCTGAACGTCGAGGATGATCAAGGGGATTGGGCTGGGTATGTCCGGCATTTGGTGTCGTCTCCTTACGATGAAGGGGCAGTGTGCTGCAGTGTTTTTCTATCAACAACCATGGCAGCTCGATAGCTCCAGTGCTTCGGTGTGGTGGCCAGCCAAAGGAGGTTGATCGCAGGTCGATGATGCTTTTTCATCCACGGCTGGTGGTGATTGTCTGCGGGGCTGCCTTTCGGCGTGAACTCGCCGCTTCTACGTTGTTGCTGATACCGGTTCCGCCCTTACGGCGGCTCACTTTTGGCAGACGTCCGGATGGCCGGCGATCGTGTCCCATTGAGTGGTGTAACTGCCATTGTTCTGGCAGTTGAGTTTGCGGGGGCTTAGCTGATCACAGCAGGCAGCCGAGCGGTTTGATTGTCACTGAGAGATTGCAGTCCCTCAAGCTGCA
>Ga0209911_100112_pt1 | contig 59438 bp, 43 predicted proteins | sample FECB21metaG_FD_188301 | JGI IMG/M metagenome (GOLD analysis project Ga0209911, IMG submission 188301) | Cyanobacterial communities from the Joint Genome Institute, California, USA - FECB-21 (SPAdes) (version 2) | ecosystem: Environmental > Aquatic > Thermal springs > Hot (42-90C) > Microbial mats...
CTATTCCCTATTCCCTATTCCCTATTCCCTATTCCCTATTCCCTATTCCCTATTCCCTATTCCCTATTCCCTATTCCCTATTCCCTATTCCCTATTCCCTATTCCCTATTCCCTATTCCCTATTACAAATAATTTTCCGTAATTTCGCCATCTTCCAAAAATGCTACATTGTCAGCAAAACTTTGAATTCGAGAATCATGAGTTACCATGACAACGGTGCTTCCACCTTCTTTAGCTAAATTACACAATAATTCAATCACAGCTTGTCCGTTATGAGAATCTAGTGCGGCAGTTGGTTCATCTGCCATAATTAATTGGGGATTTCCTGCTAAAGCACGTGCGATCGCAATTCGTTGTTTTTGTCCACCAGACAAATCGCGGGGAAGCAGGTGGGCTTTATTGGCTAATCCTACCATATCCAATAATTCTAAAGCCTGATGAGTGGCGGATTTTCCTTTAATACCTTTGATTTCCAACGCGACTTGGACATTTTCTACTGCATTTAAAGCACCAAACAGGTTAAAACCTTGAAAAATAAAACCAATATGATCTCTTCTAAACCGAGATAATTTTTTCCGAGACATCCGCGTAATTTCTTCCCCCAAAAGATGCACTTTCCCACTTGTAGGAGTCAAAATCCCTGCCAAAATCGATAGTAAAGTGGTTTTTCCCGAACCCGAATGTCCCATTAACAGTTGAATGGTACCCTTGCTTACATCCAAATCGATTCCTTTGAGTGCCACGTAACGCTGTCTGCCAGATTGATATACCATTTCTATTCCTCTAGCAGAAATAGCAGAGGTTTTCAATTTACTTACATCAATAGACTTTGAATCAGAATTATTCCAACTGTCGATTCTGTTCGTCACTATACATTGATTTTGGGAAATAGTCATTTCTTTTAAGGAAGGATATTGATTTTCAGGCTTTTGGCAAATTAATACGTAAATTTACTTATATACTTTCAGGATGACAACTAAAATTAACTCTTAAGATAGAACAGTTTATCGAGGGAATATACTATGCTTTGAATACAATTGCCGGATCAACTTTGCTGACTTTCTGAATGGCAAATAAAGCCGAACCAACACACATCAAAACAGTTACGCCGAAAACTCCCACGGCTGTTAATGGAGTAATCAAAATCACAATGCCTTGAGTTGCTAGCGTCCAAGCTCCTAAACCCCAGCACAGTAACATTCCGGGAATGTATCCCAGAATTGCCATCCACAGAGCTTGCTCGATGATGATGCCGTATATGACTTTATTGGACGCTCCCATTGCTTTGAGTGTTCCGAATTCTTTGAGATGGTCAGCGACCGCAGAGTATAATATCTGACCAACAATTACCACTCCCACAACTATACCGACACCGGCACCCAAGCCTAAAATAAACCCGATCCCCGTTGACTGCTGCCAAAAGACACGTATCTTTTGAGACAACTCTGCGGTGGTATATGCTTTAGTTTCCGGGAAGGTAGCTTCTAAACGTTTTTTGAGTTGTGGGATATTTTCACCGGGTTGTGCTTGAATCAATACGTAAGATATGGGGCTATTTAAGCTTAATGTTGGTGGTGGTTCGTTGGCAGATTGTTGTTTTTGAGCATTAGTATCTCTTTGATAAACATTGCGACATTGCAGTTCATCACCGACCCAGGTACAGTTAACATTAGTAGTCACGCTAGCATTGACATAAGCATTTGCAGTTTCCAAGGAAGTGAATAGTACTTCGCTCGAAACAACTGATTGAGTATTTTTGGTGAACCCGACTACCTGAACTGGTAAAGAGCCAACTTGAGCGGTATCACCGATTTGTTTGACTTTGAGAGACTTTAAGTTGCTTTTATCAACAATTACCGTATAAGGGTTTCTCAGAGATTTTACATCACCTTCAACCATATCTCCGGGTACAAATAGCTGTCCGGTGGGAGAAAATCCGTATAACTTGACTAAATTAAGTTTGCCATTGGTTACATTCCATCTCGCAGAACCTTGGAGCAAAGCTTCAGCTCGTCTTACACCATCAACTTTTCTCGCTCTTACGGCATAATCAAATAGCAGTTGTTGAGTGAGTTCGAGGTGTACCATCTTATCTGATGCTAACCAGATATCGGCTCGAGAATTTTCTACTAAAGTTACGGTAGAACGAATAACGCCATTGAATACCCCAGTTTGGATAGTCACTAAGCTGACAGCAAACATAATTCCTGCTTGAGCAACTAAAAACCGGGGAATATCTTCAAATAAGTTTTTGCGAGCAATAGAAACCATGAACAGATTTACCAAGAAAATTTATTTTAAAAGCAATTTACTTTTTACCGTGAATTGATACAATACTAGTAATAAGTACTTAAGCAAAATTATTTATATAATTACTACTCAGTTATATTACTGTTCCCTTTTGCCTATTCCCTATTCCCTGCCTAAAAGAAATGTCTAATTAATGAAGGCATAGGTACTTAATTATGAATAAAAATTGATGAATATGCTGATTTTTTTATTTTATATTAGATTCTATGAAAATTTTTGAGAAAAAATCATTTTTATCGATGTTTAAGTAATTTTTTATCGTAAATCGACTAATAAAAAAGACAAACTCTAACAGAATAATATCTATTATCAATGAATTCAATTAATTAAAAATATGGAACTTTTTGATAGTCGTCAAGTCAAGAAAAAATTTTATCTCACACAATTAATTTTCATGTTAAATTACTGCATCCAACATTTATAGAACTTAGGCAATATGTGGCTGAAACTTTTTGCTTCGGGGTAATTCATGAATTAACCTTACTCTCCTCTTCGTTTTGCGTAAGTCCTGATTTAAGGACTGTAGGTTAAATTGCAAAAGTTCCGGAGATAAGTAAACTGTGTACGAAAATCGATAAAATATTCGTACATATGTACCCTAATCGTGAAACTACTTAAAATATCATAAGTTCTTTTATTGTAGGTTAGCTCTCTCGACAGACGGGGATATGAGTAATAATATTTTCCTCACTCTAGAACTTTAGTTAGTTTTAAATAGTTTTGTAAAGTCGCTTCAAGGATTGTTTATATTTACTTAATAATTTTTCTGAGGATTAAATGGTAAATTTCACCCAAGCTTTATTGATTAATGCGGCAAAATTATCAAAAGCAAATTTTGTCCGCAAAACCTGTAAACCGACAATTGTTCAAGAGCAATTTTTGCTGTCGCTGCTCAAAGCTTATCAAGAAACCGAGTTTGGAAAACAGTATCGATTTTCAGAAATTAAAAGTGTCGAGCAGTTCCGAGAACGTCTACCAATTCTACCTTACAGCAGTTACGAACCTTACTTAGAGCGTATTGCCCAGGGAGAACAAAATATTCTCACACCGGATCCGGTTATTTACCTGAATTTAACGAGCGGTTCCACTGGTAAACAAAAATTAATTCCAGTCACCCGACAATCTCGGAAAATTTTGAATCGTAATAATCAGGTTAGCATGGGTTTTGTTGCTGAAGCCGCGCAAAAACGGGGTCTACCGATTGGTACAATACTTTTAACAAGTTCGGTACAATTATACGGACGTACCAGCGGTGGAATTAATTATGGTCCTGTTAGTGTTGGTGATTTACGTCTGAATAGTTTTCTTTATCAGCAAGTATTTGCGCTTCCTTATGAAGCTTTACAACCAGAAGATAGTTTAGCACGTCATTACGTTTGTTTGCTTTTTGCGTTACAAAATCCGTCTTTGAGAATTATTGCTTCCAATTTCCCGGTTTTAGCCTTACAACTGTGTCAATATTTAGAATCTCAAGCTTTAGAATTGATTGAAGATGTAGAACAAGGAACTATTGCTCCGTGGTTGAATTTGAAACCGGAACTAAGAGCAAAATTAGAACATAAATTATCTCCATCCCCGAAACGAGCTGCTCAACTACGTCAAATTTTACAAGACCAGGGAAGACTTACACCAAAATCGGTTTGGCCAAATCTTTCATTTATTACTACTGCTCGTGGTGGGACATCAAACTTTTATCTACAAAAATTTCCCGAATATTTTGGTGATACCCCGATTTTTGGGGGAGTTTATTCTTCTGCTGAAGGTACTTTTGGTATTTATCCCGATTTTAATGATGATGGGGCAATTTTAGCGATTCAAACTGGTTTCTTTGAATTTATCCCCGAAGAGGAATGGAGTGTTTCGCAACCAAAAACACTTTTAGCTGATGAAGTAGAAGTAGGAAAATATTACCGCATTTTGATGTCTAACTACAACGGTTTGTATCGTTACGATATTGGAGATGTGGTAGAAGTTGTCGGTTGGTACCAAAAAACTCCCTTAATTACATTCCGACATCGTTTGGGTGGTATGTTATCTTCAACAACAGAAAAAACTACTGAATTTCATGTTATTCAAGTAATGCAGCAGTTAGAAAAGCAATTTAATTTATCTTTAGAAAACTTTTGTATTACTTTATCTGAAGATGATATTCCCCCTCATTATTTAGTAAATATTGAATTAGCATCAGGTCATATCCTGAATAATCCCCAAGAATTTATCATTGAATTCGACCGTTTGTTAAAAGAAACTCATATTTCTTATGCAGCGAAAAGACTAACTCAAGTTCCACCACCCCGGTTAAGAATTATGGCTACGGGAAGTTTTGATATTATTCGACAACGGCTGTTAAACACAGGAATTCCGGCTTCGCAATTGAAGTTTCCTCACATCAGCGATGATAGACAATTTCTCGCTGGATTAACTGTTGAGCAAGAAATAACGCTATTAGAAGTTAATCATTAATACTAATTTAATCTGATATTTAGAGAAATAATGTTAGAAATTGGTATAGTAGAAATTCGTTGTATAGACGTAGCATTACTACGTCTTTTATTGAGTTATGAGTGATTTGTTTCCTATTCTCAAACTAAATCCTTGAAATTTTATATCTTCAAAATATGCCAAACTTAGCTAAAACAGCCGTCACACAATTAGAGAAATTACTCACCAAAGATGGTTGGTTAGAAACGTTAGTTGCTAATAATTCTAAGATAGGAAATTCTATCTTTTTTGATGTTGAAAAATTCCCTTGGGCTAAAGATTTAGAAGCTAATTGGATGGTGATTCGCAAAGAATTAGAACAAGTGCTTGAAAGAGTAGACGAATTACCAAATTTTCAGGATATTTCTCAGCGTCAATATCGTATTGCTAATGATAATCTCTGGAAAACTTATTTTTTCTACGCATTCGGATTTAAAGCTACTAAAAATTGCGAAAGATGTCCGGAAACTACTAAATTGATTGAACAAATACCAGGAATGAAGGTGGCATTTTTCTCGATTCTGGCACCCGGTAAACATATTCCTAGACATCGTGGTAAACTCAAAACTTTAATTCGCTATCATTTAGGTTTAATTGTTCCAGAACCCAAAGAAAAATGCAAAATTCAAATAGCAGATGAAATTCGATATTGGGAAGAAGGTAAAAGTTTAATTTTCGACGATACTTTTTATCATGAAGTTTGGAATGATACGGATGGATATCGAGTAGTTTTATTTTTAGATATTGCTCGTCCTTTAAAATTTCCTCTTTCTGTGGTTAGTTCTTTAGCTAATAAATTAATTACTGCTTCTCCCATCGTTCAAGAAGCGAAAGCTAATCATAAGTCTTGGGAAAATAATTTTGAAAAAGATAATAAAGGGAGTAGGGAGTAGGGAGCAATTTCAAAGAAGTCGGGTTTTTTGAAATTTACAACTGTGTAACAAGTACGTATTGTAAAAACCCGATTTCTCACCCAACCTTCTCAAAAACAGTCATACTCAAAAACAGTCATATTTTGCTTTTTCAAGGGCTTTACTTTGCTTGATACTCAAAAATGTAGTTACTAAAGATACTGCTGCACCTACAAAAAATACCGCGATTCCACCATTCGTCCAAACTGGACCAAGAAAAATTGGTGAGAAAAATTGCCCTAAATTACTTGCTCCTGTACCAATTGCTAAAACGCTAGAACGTACTTCTGGAGGATTCGATTTTGATAACGCATCGTATAAATTAGGCATAACAATACCGAATCCCATACCGAAAACAATCGCCGTGGGCAGAATCAAATAAATTTGTTCCACAAACGGTATAGTTATTAATGTGACTGCCATTAGGATAAACCCTAGGGCGATCGCCTTTGCACTTCCTAAACGTTTTGCTAATTTGCTCGCACCCACCGCAGAAATCACAGCCGCACCAATGGCTCGCGATGCCAAAATTAGCCCATTAAGTACTGTATCGGCTGCGATTGATCGTTTAAAATGCAGAGGAGCGTAGACAATTACTACATAAAAAATGGCGGATGTCAAGGCTAAGGCTGTAAATAAAGTTAAAGTACTGGGAGATTTCAAGCTTTGAATAAGCTGGTCTTTTTGATTTAGACCGATGGACAAGGTACTTTGACGCTTTCCCTTTGGTAATATTAAATAGGCAATGAGGGCGGCTGGTAAACCTAAGCCATACAGAAAAAAGGTAAATTGCCAATTGATTGAACCAAGTAAACCACCAAGAATCGGAAAAATAATGCTGGCGATCGCCAATGCACTGGTTGTATAACCAAGGATGCGGGTTCGTCTTTCTCCTTCGTACATACTGCTGAGAATACCGATACTAGCAGCAGCAACTCCTCCACTCGCAGCCCCCAATAATGCTCGTGATATTAATAAAGGAGTAAAACTCTGCATCAAGCCTCCAATACTGCCGAAAATTGCGTAGCAAACCAGTGATGGAATTAGCACCTTGACTTTCCCAATCCGGTCGGCGAGAATCCCAAAAATGGGACTAAATAAAAAGATTGTCAAACAATGCATACTCACTAATGTACCTGCCCAACGGGGGTCGATGGCAAGTTGATCTTTGATTTCCGGCATTATTGGTGATACAAGACTTCCCGTCATCGTGGTTAAGCTACCGCAAACAAGTAATACCAGTAATGTCGGAATTTGCTTGCGATTTTCTTTAGCTAGAAGCGACATAAATTATATAAAAATTCCTAAATAAATTTATCAGCCTTAAAAGTACACTAACCCAACTCATTGATCGTGAATAGGCAATTAGGAGAACAAAATCCCCTGCAAAGAAATCATGCAAGGGAAAATGGTACCTTAGTATTTGAATTATTTAAAGCTGTAACTGTTCCGCTGAAAAATCTCTAAGAGACTTCCAAATAAAAAAACATCCATTTTAGGTAGTGCGAGCATCTTGCTCGCTACTATAAGCGAGCAAGATGCTCGCACTACGGTAATTGGATAAATTAAATTATTTTTTGGAAGTCCCTAAGCAATTAAAGATTGATTAAACTCTACTTGCTGATATTTTTGTGAAACATTCAACTTGCGGTAATCAGCGATTTGTCCCTCAATTTCATTTTTGACAATTTGACGGTATTCAATATGATGCTCTAAAAGAGCGCACATAGATATATAAGATACTAATACTTTAGGGTTATGCTTAAGTATTAAGAAGAGTTGAATCCAGAATTGAAAGCGTGTATTACGTTTAATCCCCTGTCGCCAAATTATAATTAATAGCGCTTTTAATTCGATTAATTTCAGCATCTGGAACTTTTTCTGATAAGTTCGAGGTTCCATTTCCAAATAATGGCGATAAACTCGTCCCAGGAATTTCTTTGGTTCGTATAATTCCCAGAAACAGTTTACATATTCGGAAGCTAATTCTTCTATGGGACGAGTCGGAATAAAGTTAGTTAAGGAAGTTGTTTGATTCCCCGTGTTCCCTTTTTGATCAATCTCTAATAAACGTCCTTCTTTTTCCAATCGATGCCATAATGCCGTATTTGGCAAAGCTTGTAGCAAACCAAACATTGCATTTGGAATTGCAGTCGTCTCCACAAAATCAATAATGCGATCGCCAGCCCCGGCTTTTTCACCATCGAAACCGAGAATAAAGCCAGCCATCACTCGCAAACCTTTACGATTAATTTTTTGGACAGCTTCTGCCAGTGAATTGCGGGTATTTTGATGCTTTTTAGTTAGTGATAAACTATCTGTATCGGGGGTTTCAATTCCCAAAAATACGGAGCTAAAGTTAGCAGCAATCATCAAATCGAGGAGTTCCTCATCTTCTGCTAAATCGACTGAAGCTTCCGTTTGTAAGCTGAATGGATAACCGCGCTCTACCATCCAGGGAATCAGTTCTTTGAGTAAAAGCTTGACATTACGTTTATTGCCGATGAAATTATCATCCACCATAAACACCGAATTTCGCCAGCCTAAATCATAGAGTGTTTGTAATTCCCCAAGCAGTTGGGCTGGATTTTTAGTACGCGGTTTGCGTCCGTAAAGCACAATGATATCGCAAAACTCACACTGAAACGGACAACCGCGAGAAAACTGCACCGACATCATGTCGTAAGCGCTCATCTCAAGCAAATCATATCGGGGTATCGGTGTATTAGTAATATCGGGTTTTTCACCATCAGAGCGAAATATTCCCGAAGTTTCCCCTCTTCGCAGTGCACCTATTTATACATTCATTACACAAAGGGTTATAATTTTTTACAATCGAAGAATATTCATAGTTATGGATTCAAAATATAAACATTAAATTTATGTATAAAAATATGAGAATAAGAAATGATTAGTCAGGTTAATTTGCGTGTAAAAACTGAAATTACAAAAGAAATAGTTATAGAAAACACTTGGATTGTTTAAGTGTTAACGAGAAATAAGTGAATATGTAAGAACGTAAAAGTGTCATAATACACTCGACATTTCGTCAAAATCAGATAAAACTATAAAATCAAAGTCATAATCGGGTAATCAAAAATCAAAATGCTTAAAATCTGAACCTTTTTTTGAAATTTGGCTTGTTTTACAAAAGGTTCTTGCTTAATTACTGAGAAGTTTGTAAATTTCTAATAAGATTGTCGGCAAGTTTTAAAGAATCGGACGCAAATCTTTTGTCGTAATTGCTTATATAGTTAATTGGTTATACCAGGAGTGCCTTGATGGAAATAACTCCAATTCTGAAAAGCCAAACCGTTCAGAATCGGGTGCGAGAAGTTGGGATAAATCCTAATTATTGGTATCCCGCAGCTTGGACTGATCAACTAAAACCAAATCAAGTAATACCCGTAGTCATCTGGAATTCGGCGATCGCGCTTTACCGTTCCCAAGATGGTCAAGTTTACGCCATAGAAGATGCTTGTCCACATAAAGGTATTCCTTTGCACAAAGGCGATGTTACGGGAGATAATATCACCTGTCCTTACCACGGTTGGCAATTTAACGGTAATGGAGAATGTACGAACATTCCCTACTTTCCCAAAGACCAAAAATTGCCCTGCGCGAAAGCACTTAGCTATGCTGTGCGAGAAAAGTATAATATAATCTGGATTTTCCCAGGAGCCATAGAAGATGCGGAAAATGTGGAATTACCTTCAGTTCCAGAGTATGATGACCCAGATTGGCTAGCTATTCCGATACCGGGACATTTTCAAGCTCATTTTTCCATTTGTAATGAAAATACAATGGACGTGTTTCACGGTTACTTACATCAAAACTTGCAAGGCTGGTTTGATCCAGAATTAGTAAGTTTACAAGCCACAGAAACATCAGTTGAAGCTGAATACAAAGTATCTTATCAAGGGTGGATGACCAAATTTTTCGGATTTAGTGATGCTGGGAACGAAGTTACAACACGTACTGTCACAATTAGATATAAATATCCTCATTACCATAGTTCTTTAGAAGGAGTTTCTTCCATCTATTTAATGCGTCAACCAGTAGGGACACAATTAACAAAATCTTTTTCCTTACTATTTATCAAAATTCGTCTCCCTCAATGGTTTGTTAAACCGTTACAAAAACCCATAGCAAAAATAATTTGGTGGTTCGTTTTGAAAAGTTTTCTCGATCAAGATGTAGAGATGATTGAAAGCGAACAACGTACTTATTTAGCTAACCCCCAAAGACGTTATGTAGAAATTAATCCAGCAATTATCGCTCTACAGCGGGTAATTGTCGGTCAATATGAAAAATTTATGCAACAATCTAAAAAACTATCCAATGGCAACAATGGGAACTACGCATCTTCATCTACAATTGTCAAGTCAAATTTAAGTTCTACTTAGTTAGTTTTGACCATCTGGTATAACAGATTGGTGCAGAACAAGGAACGTAATTTTCAACCGCAAACATATATTAAAAACCAATTGTTAAATTTTAGGTGAGAGGAGCTATTGTGGAAGTTGTAGAAGAGTATATGCAGGGACTTTATCAAAGTGGTCTCTACCCGGATAAACTCATTTGTCATCACAAACATGGAAATTTAGTCGAAGTTGAAAATCCTACCGATGGTCAGCGATATAAACTTTTGACATTTTGCACTAATGATGTGTTGGGGTTAACTCAGTCGGAAAAAGTTAAGCAAGCGGCGATTGATGCAATTGTGCAGTATGGTACTTCTAATAGTTCTTGTTCTGTATTAAGCGGTAGAATTGATTTGCATCGTCAATTAGAGCAAGAGATTTCCGCTTTTAAACATTTACCCCATACTCATCTATTCCTTAATGCTTGGATGGCAATGCAAGCACTAATAGATGGCTTTTGCCATTTAGCGATTAATCTTCCTGGCTTTCACAATACCAGAGAAACTTTGATTTTGACTGATGTTCTCAATCATGGCTGTATAGTTTCTGCCGTTACTAATGCTAGTAATCGTTCCGGGAAGATGTTTAGTCATAGTCCCGCAGTCCGTGTAAAAGCTTACCGTCATTGTGATGTAAATGACTTAGCGCGGAAATTACGCCGCTACGCTCAGCCGAATGATCGCATTCTGGTAGTTTCCGATGCGGTATTTTCAATGGATGGTGATATTGCCCCATTACCAGAGATGTTGGACGTTTTAGAAAACTATCCTGGTAGCATCATTGTCATGGATGAAGCTCATGCTAGTGGTGCAATTGGTGCCAAAGGTGGAGGTATATACGACCACTTTGGTATTACCCCTCAGCAGGTACTGGATAGGGGAATGGTACCATTGATTATGACTACTTTCTCGAAATTTGCAGCTTCCGCAGGTGCCGCAATCAGCAGTCATATGCCAGAAATGATTGACTTGCTCGATGTTTCCCCGACTTCTATCGGTACAATATCCCTTCCTCCAGCAACAGCAGCAGCAGCATTAGAAAGTATTCGTCAGGTTCAGCAAAATCCCGAATTAGTCGAGACTCTGCAAGCCAATACCCGTTATTTGCGATCGCGATTAATTGAACATGATTTTGCCGCAATCGGCGAAACTAATGTTATACCCGTATTAATGCCACCGGAGCTAAATCCGAAACAATTCTGTCGTCACTTGATGGAACATCACGGTATTTGGGTATCTGCGATTTGGTTTATTGCCAAACCCCGTTTAAGAATTACTGCCAATGCGCTTCATACTAAAGAAGAGATGGATAATTTGGTAGAAGCAATGGTAGAAACACGGGAACTTTTGTATAAACCTGCAACTGTTGCTACTGCTTAATTGTTGAAGTTATAGAAGCCCGGTTTTTCAAAAAGCCGGGTTTTTACGATCAATTTGACAGTTGACAGTTGACAGTGGACAGTTACCAATTAGCCATTACCCATTCCCCAAAATAATTTATTTACCAATACAAAATTTACTAAAAATTCTATCTAAAATAGATTCGGTTACTTCTTCTCCGGTAATTTCTCCTAAAGCATTAATTGCACCTCTTAAGTCTATTGTCCAAAAATCAAAGGGTAGTTGTTGCTCGATTGTTAATTGAACTTGCTCTAAAGATGTTTTCGCTTTGATTAATGCAGCAGCTTGACGTTGGTTAATTGCTAAATCCATATCTGACGCTTCTATATTTTCCATTTTCACTTGTTCTAAAATCGCTGTTTCTAATGCTTCAATTCCTTGATTTTTTGCTGCTGCCGTTAGAATTTGAGATTTTAAATTTGGGATTTTAGATTGAATATCTTTTGTTTCCCAAACTTCTACTAAATCAATTTTATTAATTACTAATATTATTGGACGATGTTTTATTTGTTCGTAAATTTCTTCATCTTCCTTTGTCCATCCTGTGGTTGCGTCGATGGTAAATAATACTAAATCTGCTGCTTTTGCGGCATTCCGGGAACGCTCGACCCCAATCTTTTCTACAAAGTCTTGTGTATCGCGGATACCTGCTGTATCTAATACTTGTACGGGAATACCACCAACTACTAACTGTGATTCAACTACATCACGAGTGGTTCCTGGTAAATCGGTGACAATAGCGCGATCGCAACGGCTCCAAGCGTTGAGTAAGCTTGATTTTCCCACATTTGGACGACCGACAATCGCCACTTTTAAACCCGTGCGTAATAGTTCCCCTTGATCGGCAGTTGCGATTAATTTGGCGATTTTTGCAGAAACGTTTTTAATTTCTGATATGATACTATTACCATCCAGCAGGGGTAAGTCCTCCTCAAAATCGATTCTGGCTTCAATCTCGGCAACGATATCCAAACATTTACCGCGTAACTGACGGATAGAATCGGCTAATTTTCCTTGCAAACCAGCCAGTGCAGTTTGAGCCGCTTGAGGAGATTTGGCACCGACTAAATCGGAAATGCTTTCTGCTTGGGATAAATCAATTCTTCCATTTAAAAAGGCTCTGAGGGTAAATTCTCCGGGTTGTGCGAGTCGTGCGCCTTGTTCCAGACACAATTTTAGTACCTGTTGTACTGCGATGATTCCCCCGTGACAGTGGAATTCTATAACATCCTCACGAGTGTAGGAACGAGGAGCTTTCATGATTAACAGTAGCGCTTCATCTACCAACAGTTGTGTTTGGGGATGACGAATATAACCGTAGAGAATCCGGTGAGATTCAATTACTTGTTTACCTGGTGCGTGAAAAATAGATTCAGCAATTTGTAACGCTTGAGAGCCAGACACCCGCACAATACCCACACTACCCTGTTGGGGTACAACAGCTGTTGCGATCGCCGCAATAGTTCCGGTTGTAGCAAAGATTTGAGACATTTAAGTTAAAATTGGTAATTGGTAATTGGTAATGGGTAATTAAAATCCACGTAATCCGTGTAATCCTTTTTAATCCGTGATTAGAATTGGTAATTGAAAGAAATCTCAACTCCTAACTCCTAACTCCTCACTGATAATTTCCGTCCTCCGATAGTGCTTCATTTTCAATCCAAAATCTAAAATCTAAAATCCAAAATCGGAATGCGCGTTAATATTTATCCAGAAGCTAATATCTGTTTTATAAAAGTATTAGTAAAGAGGGGAGTTCACTATGGAAGAACAAAAAATTAATTGCGCTCAAGCTTGTGTTAATGGTTGTGTTTTGGGAGATAAATGTCCCAATATTGAGTATAGAGACCAAGCATCACAGTTTATTCAAGATACTTCTTTAGAAAAAATGCTCGAAATTGCTGAAATTGCGAGGATGAAAAAGTTATCAGAACCGCCTAAATGGGTAATTCCCGATGAAATTTAGTTAATTTAGCTTAATTTTAGGACAGGTCTCTCGTACCTGTCACTAATTCATCTTATAAATCATTAATATCTATATTTAATTCTCTTAATTTTGCGGCTAAAAGTTCTGCACGTCGAGCTTCTCTATCAGCACGTTGAGCTTCTTGATTAGCACGTTGAGCTTCTTGATTAGCACGTTGAGCTTCTTGATTAGCACGTTGAGCCTCTTGATTAGCACGTTGAGCTTCCTGTTGTGCTAATTCTTCAGGAGTGGGAATCAGTTCACCATCATTGTTAAAAAAACGTAACTTTTCTGCATAAATTCCCAGAAATAAACTTAATTGCTGACTCCATAACCAACCTTGAGGATTTGGTTGCAGGGGCTGATATTCGCCATCAACTAAATGAAATCCCTTGAATTCTAAACTATTCGGGTCAAACCAGAAATAATCTGGAGTCCGAAAAATATCTTGATAAATTTGCTTTTTTAAATCTCGATCTGTTGCTGCTGTGGAATCTGAAAGTACTTCTATAATTACATTGGGATACTTACCACCTTCTTCCCAAACTACCCAACTTTTACGCGCCTTGCGTTCAGTTCCTAATACCGCAAAAAAATCTGGTCCGCGAAACTTCTCTGACTTGAGTTGACGCGGGCTGTAATAAATCGTCAGATTACCTGCAACATAAAAGTCATTGCGGTTTTGCCACAATAGCTCTAGACACTGTATCAGCAGAATCATCTGCCGTAAATGTAAATCGCTTTCCAAAGGTGGTTCGTCACTATATATATCTCCTGGGGGAAATATAACATCAATTGGGGTTTCTAAATTAGGGGTTTCTAAGTTGGTAACAGACATGGTAGCAAGTCTTGAACTGCTATAAGTCTAGCTTAGGGTGCGATTAGAAGATTAATCGACTTTGACTCTGAACCGAATAAAACCAAAATTTGTACCAAGGGTATGGTTGATAGTACCGAGATTGACAATTACTGTACCTGTGGAATTATCTTGATTGGGACAGAAGTTATTCGCAGGAAGTTGAGTTCCTGGAGCAAAAAAATTACCATTATCACCATCAGTATTATTCGTATTAGCTGTAACTGTATTTGCTAAATTCACAGAAATACCCATACCGGAACCAAAGCTATTGGGAACAAAACTGGTTCCCCTAGGAATGGGATCGCAAAATCTGACGTTTTCTACTGGTCGATTACCATCCGCAAGGAAATACATCGTGTATTCTACTTCGTCACCGATTTCTAAAGGTAATTGGGGACTGATATCGAATACTCCTACTGGTGAAAGTTGAAACCAACCGGGTAAATTGTCAATAGGATCGTTGGGGTCATCGATCAGAGAATCAAAGTTAATCCCGCTGATGGGAACGCCGTTTCTGTATACGTTGGTAATCCTTTTGAGCCCTCGTAAACGCTCCGGTTCGGTGGGAACTGGGGAACCGACTATTACTTCTTCACCAATTGTTGCTGCATCATAATTTACACTTGTTGTTCCGTCTGGTGTGGTACGAGTCGGGTCGAGATAAGTGGCAATTGCGGGATTATTATATTCCCCATTCGGAACATTTTGATCAATATTGGTAGTAAAAGTAATCGCAACACTACCACCACTAGTAATATTAAAAGTACCGAAATTGGCAACAGTTGCACCATCAATTGGATTACTAATAGTAGTACGAGTTGCCCCACCGTTTAAAATAATTGTGGGATTAGTAGAACCATCAAAAGTAAAACCGTTGGGTAAAGGGTCAGATATATTAACATTGGTTGCCGTAGATAAATTGGCAGCATTGGCAACTGTAATAGTATAGGTGGCTTTCCCTGGCTTGATAACTGGGGATTGCGTAGAAGTAGTTTTAGTAATAGTTAATTGTGGTAGACATTCCGCACCGGAACTAGCACCATTAATACGGACGATATTATTCGTAGTACCATTACTACCTGAAGTTGCACCAAAGTTGAGATTAGGATTCACAGGATTGCCACCAGCACCTGGTAAACCACCATTAGCATTCACCACAGCACCAGGACTACTGAAGATAACACCACCACCACCACCACCACCGGGACCGTGGAGATTATTCGCTACTGAATCACCACCTTTACCACCATTAGCAGTTATCGTCAGACCTGCAAGGCTATTATTAGCAGCTGATACTACTACACTACCACCAGCACCACCACCACCGGCTCCATCCACACCGACATTTAAAGCATTGGCACCATTAGCATTAATAATACCGTTACCGCTAACACTACCAGTACGAATTAAAGCCATACCACCACCCGCAGCACCACTACTTGCTAGACCATTAGGAAGACTTCCAGAACCATCATTAGTTGTTCCCGCTCCTCCTCCTCCTCCCAATACTAAACGGTTGCTTGTAGAGGGAAAATCCGCACCCCCAAAACCACCAATAAATAATCGAGAGCTAAAGCTTCTACCACCCAAACCACCACCCCCAGCGTTACCACCACCACCACCGCCGGTATTTTCACCGTTAGGAAAGCGGAATTGTCCCAAAGGGTCTCCATCTGTACCACCACCACCAGCATTACCCGGCGCTCCACGAGCCGAGGAACCGTTGGGATAACCTTCAAAACCAGTATTTTCTAGAGTATTATTTGTAGAATTAAATATATATCTGGGTGTACCGGCAGTACCTTCACCTTTAGAACCGTTAGTATCATCTGTTGATAAAGTTCTGTAATCAGTTTGTCTATAACCAGTGGAAGCAGCGGCTCCCCGCAGTTGTCGTCCTGCACCTCCACGGAAACCGATTCCGCTAATATCTACAGTTGCGCCGCCTAAGTTTAAGTTACCAGCAACATCATAAACTAAAATACCACCACTAGAACCATTCCAAGGACTTGCTGTCAATCCTGAATTGATCGTGGCACTGGAATATTGCGGTACGCGAATTACCTGATAAGTTCTTTGTCCTTGGGTAGCAAAAGCAGCATTGCTGTAGGAATTAATTAGTCCTCCTCCTGTACCCGTACCTTGAATTGTCACCGAACCACCAGCGACTGCTCCGGTAGCAACAACGTATTCATAATTACCAGCGGTAAAATTAGCGTTATTCAGATTACCACTAGCACCAGTTGGTGATGGGGGTGTAAAGTTGGACAGATTATCATCAGAACCACCAGGTTGACCATCTCCGTAAGAGTTCGTGTTACTCGAATCAATATCCGCTCCCTGCATTTGGATAATTAATAATAAATCCCCCGGTTGAATTGGTGTTGATGAACCTGTGGGAGTTCCTACAGGGATGGAAGTTGCACCAGCGTTTACATTTGCTGTACCAGGATAATAAGTATTAATAATGCCACTTACATTATTCCCCGGTCCATCTTGACCAGGAACAGCGCATAATCTGGTTGTAGTCTGGGCTACAACTTGAGAAAAATTTGCTTCAACCACTAACAATAAGCTTTGATAGCTACAAGTTGTAAGTAATAAGATCAAACTACGAATTAGTTTAGATTTAGATTTAAATGATGATTTCATAATTAGTTGACAGTTGACAATTACTAACTCCTAACTCCTAACCCCTAACTCCTAACCCCTAACCCCTAACTCCTAACCCCTAACTCCTAACCCCTAACCCCTAACTCCTAACCCCCTAACTCCTAACTCCTAACTCCTAACTCCTAACTCCTAACTCCTAACTCCTAACTTTTAACCTTTGATCTGTTAAAGATTCTTGTTGCTGTGGTGGTGCTACTTTTTGTCTGCCAAAACCACCAAATAGCTCATTCACCTTGAAGCTGACGTTGAGATAGGGACCTCCTGTAGATCGATAACCTGTAAAATCGCGATCGTCGCCGCTACCGAAGGCATAACCGACACCAACTCTAAAATCTGGTGTGAGGTAATATCCAGTTTCTACGGCTATTCCAAATTCGTTGTAATCTTCTGTTGGTTGACCAATCCAGCGTCCTTCAATCGCTAAATCGGTACGATATCCTAATTGATAACTTGCCCGTAATTGTGCTAGGTTGAGGCTACTATTTTTAGTAAAATTATTTGCCAAGTAACTATTGCTGTTACGCAAAGCATATTTACCGTATAATTCCCATCGCCAACTGGGTGCGTAAATGGCTTCTGCTGAAAACAGATGGTCGATGGAACTATTTCCACTACCGGATAATAATGTATCGGGTGTGATGGAAGGGTTTTGTCGATATTCGTATTTGAGTAAAGCGTTGAATTTATCGCTGTTGGGGTCACGATATGCTAAACCAACGCGGAGGTTGGCTGTATCTGCTAATCCCTCTAATAATTGATTTGCTCCACCGGCTTGTTTATACCGTAGTGCTGCGGTTAACGCTGGCGAAATTTTACCTGCTAATCCTGCGGTAATTACTGTATTGTTTCCCCGATCGCTATCACGATATTCAAAGCTAGCATTAGCGTTGAAGTTGGGATTATCAGTGTATTCCATGCCGATGCTGTAAGTACTTCCTTGAAATAAACCTAGGGAAGAAGCAGTTTGTCCGGTTGCATAGGGTTGGGCAAATCTGATACCTGTGGCAGTATTACCGAAAATATCTTTAAATATCCGTTCGTAACCTAAATCTAGTTTGAATCCAGGTGCAAGACGAAGACGGTGATTTAAGCCTATGGAACCTTGATCGTTCATGCCGTCGATACCGGAAAGCACTGAATAGCGTCCGTTGATTGTGGTATCTTCTGAAAGTCTATGTTCGACGAGAGTATCTAAACTGGTAATATTATTACCTTTTAACAAGCCACCATCAAAGAATTGATGCGCTAATCGCATTGTTACACCAGGATACAAACCCCAATCTAAACCGAGGGTGGTACGGTTGGGATAAAGAGGATCGCTTTCGTTGAGATTTAGTTCGTTTTGAGCGCGGAAGTTTAAACTCTCTGTTAATGGAATGTTAAGGCTCGATATTAGTTGATTAGCGGTTCCCTCAAATTGGTTATTAACTCTGTCTTCACGGGAACGATTGACATATTCAACTTTTAAATCTGACTGACCAATTTTTTGCTGAATTCCTGCTTTAAGTGTAGATAAAGAGTTATCAATTTTACTTCCTGGTGTCGGTAACGGTTGGGGGTTGAATAAGTCAAAAAATTGGGTTTGTTCGGCGGCCGCAATACCGAAATTTTCTTCGTGGTCATAACCCACCTGGAGCCTAGTCGTATCGGTAATTTTAGCCGTAATATCTGCACCATAACGAGTTTGTCCGGGTGCAAAACTCCAGGTGGCATTATTGGCAAAATTTTCTGTCACCGAACGGTAATAAGCTTGTCCTTGAAAACTTTCACCAATGTTGCTATTTGCTTCTATACGGTAAGCAGAACCACTGACATCACCAAAATTGAAAGTATTATGTTGCGATCGCGCATATTCCCCAATGATGGAACCCGATGCCAAGGGAGCGTAGAAATCGATTCCATATAGTTGAAAATCCTGCGCTCCTTGGTTTTCTTTTAAATAACTAGCTGCCAAAAATGCTGTATTATCAACATTACTATTGCCATTCCTCAAGTTATATTGCAGTCTACCACCATAAAGTTGACCGTCTTCGCCAGCTTCGTTTTGATAAGTTACTATAATCCGATTCACTAAACTTGCTTGTAAAGGATTTAATTCGGTAGCAAGAATCGGACGACGGAATAAAATTGTTCCTCTGTCATAATCGATTTCATAATCGGAAGCGCGATATAAAGGTTGACGTTTAATTACCGTACCGGGACGATTAATTTCTTCTGATTCAATAAACACGCTTTCACTACCGGGAATTACTGAGCGACGAGAAACAAAATAGTAACCGCTAGTTCCGTTGGGAGTAATCGTATCTCGTTGAAAACCTGGGATATTATTGGCAAATAATCCAGTTACTTGTAAATTACCGATATTAAAGTTGCTTTTAAAGCCGTGGAGTTGTCTGGTGGTAGCAGTATAAAGTTGGGATTGTCTGGCAAATTCTTGAGTATTGTAATCACCCCACATCAAATAATCTGGCTCCGCTCCTTTGATGTCGGGATTGCGCTCGATACGAGCATAAACGCTGTCTATGGAAGGAGCGGTACTAGTAACAGTCGAACCATCACCGTACACAGGATATTGTTTTTCACAAGATTGAATTCCCCCAAACAGCCGATTGTCACCATTACAATCTTGATTCAAAGGGCGATCGCTATTATATGCTCCAGTAAATAACCATTCTCCCACTTTACCTGTAGCAAAAACCGCTGCATCCAAATCTACAGTTGTACCTTTATCAATTTCTTCGGGTTTCACAAAGTCGCGGAAACTACCCCAATAATCACTACCACCGGCTCCAATCCTTAAATTTACCATTCCTGTGGCTAAGGAAGGACGGAGATTAGTCACGAATTCAACATAAGTAACCGCTCCTGAATCAAGATGAGGAGATGTTTTTCGCCCCAAACTTTCCAAGACAGCATTAACTTTTACTGTTTGAGCTTGATTACCCGATTGTAAAGTTGCGGTAAACTCCCCGCCACGAGCGAGAATTTGAAAACCAGGAGCATCTGATTTATAGTCAGCACCGATAAATTTCCCGGCATTCGTACTTAAAGTAACGATGACATCTTGCTTAATTAAGTTACCATTCTCGTCAGTAATTTTACCTTGAAAATCGATATTAGAACGTCCATCAGCAGGGATTCTGGTTTCTCCGACTGGATTAAGGGAAATTTGGGTTGTTTGTTCTTGAACTATGACTTTAACACTAACAGGATTACCTCCTTGAGCTTGAGCGGTAATCGTGTTTTCACCTGCGGATAAAGGAACGTTATACCAAATTTGAGTATCAAGTTGTTGTGATTCGTCTTTGTGAGTGTAACTGTTAATAGTATTATCTATAGCCTTTCCATTCACCGTTACCTTTACTTTGGCTTCAGGATGATGCTGAATCGTGATATTCGTCGTTTTAGTATTAATTAACCCAGCTTGGGGAGTAATCACACTAACTTGCTTCACAACCGATAAAGGAACAGAAGAATTTTGTTTTTCCTGCTCAACTCTTTCAAAATTCAAAGATGAGCGTTCAGAATCACTTTCCTCTACTCCCTGCTCCCTAATCCCTACTCCCTCTAGACTTGATTCTTCCGGTTGACTAATTGGTGGTGAAAATAACGCTTCACTATCATCTTCTACTCCTAAATTCAACTCAGGTAAATCCAAATCTACAGGCTGCTTTTGAATAACTATACTTTGTGCCGATACACTTACAGGTAATACTGTTACAGCACCGCAAGCAGTTAATATAAAATCTCGTTTATTTAAACTAAAATTTTTCATCCTATTAACGCTCCCCGAAAGCTGGAGTGACTGCAAAATTGATGCGGATCATACTTCCAGGAGCTAAACGTACCGAACGAGATTGACTATTATGCTGAATTTTATAAAGATTTGCAGCCTGAATATAACCTGGTAAACTGGTATAGTCCAAGGTTGCGGTACGATTACCCGAAATCACGTTAGCCACAGAATACATTCCATTTGCATCAGTAATAATACGGTTGCCATCATCCATGAAAATCACCGCATTTGGTACCCCTGGTTCTCCTGGTTGTTGTTCACCATCAAAATTTTTATCGACAAAAACACGTCCAATTAAAGTCCCACAATCAGAAACAATACCCGGACGAATCCTTAATAAATGGCTTGCGGTATTGCTTCTGAGATTTCCAGTCGTAGCTACAGCCAAATTTCTACCGCTTCCGCGCATCCCATCAGGTGTAACCGTAACCGCGTAAACCACACTTAGAATTCCTTGGGGTGGAATACTACCACCATAATTAATTGCAATAGTCCGATTTTCTGCTGAACTAGTCGATACCGCTACTTGAGTCGTTGTACTACCGTCAGTTAAGGAAGCTTGTACCGATTTTTCGGCTAATTTCAAACCTAGAGGCAGAGTATCGTTAACAGTCAAATTACTCGCTGAAACCGCACCAGTATTACGAATTGCAATTTGATAAATTACCGTATCCCCTGCTTCAGCTGCACTTTTATTTGCAGTTTTGGTTATTTGTAAAGCTGCATTTCCCGCTCTAAAAGTTGTACTGTTGGTGTTGAAAGAGCCAATATTATCACCTCCAAACACAGCTATATTAGTTATTTCGTTAGCTATCACGGGTATAGCTTCTTTGAGGATAATTCCGGGAAGCAATAACCACAGTAGTAGGTAACTATACCTCCACCGCTTTATTTTTAATCTCATATTTAATTAGATATTTACTTAGAAATTATTGAATTGGGAAGATTTTTACACTAAGCAGTTAACAGTAAGTAGATCAGCACGGAAAATTATCATTGAGACAAGGCAAGAGGCAAGAGGGTTTAAGATTGATTTACATTTCTTTACATAGCGCTATTTTTTTGTATCGACCTACTTAATCAGTAAACTGGTTTTTGGAAACAATAAATGTCCATTCGGTAATTGACTACAGCTATATTTTATATTTGTATTTTTTACACAAGAGACAAGTCTCGCTTTTATTTTCTGTGGTAAATGCTCGATCAAATTTTTTAGGTAGATGCAGAGGTTACCTAAATACAAACGGTTGTTTTTTGCTTGAAACTAAATATAACAAGTTATCGATATAGCGAAAACAGGTTTTATACGGAGTAATATATGAAAAAGCATGGATTTATCAGGATTATTCCGTAAAAAAGCGGAAAATCGCTTTTAATGGCTCCTAAGTCCGGTTTTTGTAATAGTGGTTTAAGATTATATCGCAATCCTATTTGTATGTATCGAAATCACGGTGTTTAGATCCCCGACTTTTTGAACAAATCGCGGATCTAAATTCTCATATATGATTTAGGATTCCTATAGCCCTCTATTTCTACGAAAAGGTACTTTAAGACTATTGTCTATTTATACACATAAAATTAATTGGAAATATTTTTATTAAGCTCTTTTTTTATAATCAATAAAATTTTTTTTGATTGAGTAATTCTACAAATAAAAGAGTATAAATTTTTCAGCGCATTTCAGTAAACTTTGTTTTTATATCTTGGTTGAATTTTTGTAAAAATATGAAAGTTGTTTTGAGTACTTAGAGGGTGTTTATAAAATAAATTTAAAGAGCCGGGTGTGTTAAGGTTTTCTGGGATTCGATAGGAAAAAGAGTAGGTGGAAATTGCCGTAACGCACCAAAAGTTGTTGGTGCGTTAGATGTATCTAACTCTTAAGCTATATGACGATATTTAAAAAATTAAAAAAACAATAAAATGCATAGATTAGTTAAGTAAATAACTATAATTATTGTTTATATGAAGCAGTAAAAATATTATGAATTTTATATAAAGATTTCCCAAAAGTATGAAATGCTGTTGCAATAAAATTATAAACTTTGTAAAAGAAAGATTTAATTTATCTATAAAGTGTTCCCTCTGACTCAAAAAAGTATTTTTTTATATGTGAGTAAATTTGAACGCAATGAATAAAAAACAGGTTGAAGAGGTTATTAAAGCAATTCTTGCCCGTAAGTATTCATGGGCTTGTGTTTTAATTTTGCGTTTTCATGGATATGACCCGGTAGATTATATACCTTATCGTACTTACATAAGATTACTCAAAGATAATTATCAACTTCAAAAAAAAGATACAAGTGATACTACCGCTAAAACTGTAGATTTTAATGATTTTAAATCGAATAAAATACATTATGTAGAGCAGAAAAAAGGTTAATAACTATTTTGGAAATTCAGTTTGAAATTGATTTTTATTTCAGTATCGGTAGGCATGGAAGTATTCTCATGCTTAAGTATTTACTCATACATGAGTTCAAAATTTAATTGAGATAAAATAACCACCTAGCTTCACTTAAAGGTGATGATTGGGCTTGATTATATTCTCTTCAACAGCTTAATTTTATGGTTCTTCAGTACATAGTATGCTAAAAATAAAAATTAAAAACTTGAAACTCTGACTGTGATGAACCGAAATTAGCTTTATTAATCGGTTTTAAGAATAAATACTATTTTTTATTCCTTCTTCCCTCTTCCCTCTTCCCTCTTCCCTTTTTTGACTATTTTTTTAGCATACTAACTACTGATGAGCCAATTTTATGCTTCTTGTGATGCTTTCCGTATCGTCACTAACAAAAAGCCAACTGTTGCGGTTGAGAATTAGTTAAAAATGACTGTTTGAGTCAGAGAATATTAATTTGCAAGTAATTTAATCGCGGGTGTTAAGCCCGCTTTTTTTGTAGAATCACAAATAACTAGACAATCAGATATTCTCAGCTTAAGTTTATTGATAGTTGTTCGCTTAAATACCTTTTTTCTATGACTTCCACCGTACCTACTCCAAAAAGAAAGTTTCCCACCCAAGCAATACCCGCGAAGATTTTCCATTGGGTTAACATTGTCAGTTTGTTTATTATGCTCACTAGCGGATTACAAATTTACAACGCTAACCCAGTTTTTGGAGGGCGTGCAGGTTTACATATTCCCCCGATATTTACTTTAGGAGGTTGGCTTGCTGGAGGTAGACATTGGCATTTTGCAGCAATGTGGTTATTCTCCCTAAATCTATTGTGGTACGGAATTTATGTTTTAATTAGTCGTAGATGGCAACATCGTTTTGTCAGTAACAAAGATTTAAAAGCTCTACAAAAAACCAAAAATCCCCAACGTTTGATTTATGCTTGGCATCGCATAGTATATACAAGTATTATTCCTATTCTTTTACTAGCACTACTCACGGGAATCGGAATGTATAAGCCTGCTCAATTCCCTTGGATTGTAGATATGTTTGGTGATTGGCAAGCATTACGAATCGTTCACTTTGCTTCGGTACCATTAGTCATTCTGTTTGCGATCGCCCATTCCTGGTTAGGATTAAAAGCAGGTGGCTCGGAACTTACAGAATCGATGTTCTGGTAGTTACTTACTTATTCTCTTTTCTCAGCATGAAGATAAATTCTGTTCTACAACTTCGGGAAACTCTCAAAATTACGTTTTACCCAATCCATATCAAACATTTGACACCGAATTTAGATTTACGAAGTCCAGAAATGATTGAAAAGCACGCACAAGCAGCAATCGATTTTATTATGGCTGGAGTTACAAAGTCAGCCGGAAATTAAAAAACCTAGTTCCCACAATATTTCACATACCCAAGTTGTCTGGTGGGTAAGAAGTCGGGTTTTAATTCGTATCTTGTGGTGCTAGGAATATTTCTCGTAAAAACCCGACTTCTATGATTATAAGTACTTAAGCAAAATTATTTATATAATTACTACTCAGTTATATTACTGTTCCCTTTTGCCTATTCCCTATTCCCTGCCTAAAAGAAATGTCTAATTAATGAAGGCATAGGTACTTATAACCTTTAACCTTTAACCTCTAACCTTTAACCTCTAACCTTTAACCTTTAACCTCTAACCTTTTAACTATTCGCTTTCAACTTAGGATAAGCAATTCGCTTGTGATGGAACTGTTGCCATACTCTGACAAATATTTCGGCGATTTTCGTCATTTCTTGGCGTGTTAAGCCGGAATCTGAGAGTTGATTATCTGTCCACCTAGCACGTAATATATTATTAACCATGTTCAAGGCTTTTTCTGGTGTAGCATCTCGCAGCGATCGCAATGCGGCTTCACAAGAATCAGCTAGCATGAGAATTCCACTTTCCCGTGACTGGGGAATCGGTCCTTCGTAGCGAAAATCTGCTTCTTTTACTTGTAAAGTTGGATTATCTTTAGCTAGCTCTTGGGCTTGATGATAAAAATAGGCAATTTGCATTGTTCCTTGATGTTCCGGAATAAATGCTTGTATTGCTGTGGGTAAACTATGTTTTCTTGCCATAATTAACCCCTCACTAACGTGCTTTTTAATAATGTCGGCACTCAACCAAGGGTCATTAATTTCAGTTTCATGTTTGTTTGGACCTCCCATCTGATTCTCGATAAATGCCATCGGGTCGTGCATTTTACCGATATCATGGTATAATGTTCCGGCTCTAATTAAATCAACATTACACCCAAGTTCTTTGGCTGCGGCTTCGGCAAGGGTAGCGACAAACAAGGTATGTTGAAAAGTTCCGGGGGCTTGTTTTGCAAGTCGTTTGAGTAAGGGACGATTCGGAGAAGCCAATTCTGCTAAACGAATGGGAGTAACTAAATCAAACAGTTTTTCTAAATAAGGACTTAATCCTAAAGCGACAATGCTCCAACCCAAACCGGATAAAGCTAATAATCCCGCTTCCTGAAACACCAAATAAGAAGTAGGAGTAAATGCAGTACCCAGCATCACCTTGAATAATAGATAAACCCCACCTTCAGTTAAAGAAATTCCAAAACCTAATACTGCTAATTCTTCACGAGAACGTAGGTGTTGTGCCATACAGGTACCGAGTATTCCTCCTGCTGCACCAGCTATAATTGCTGTATTACCGACTTCTAGCTTCATCGGTAATAATAAAATTAACAGCAATCCCATGACTGTGATACCTAACTTGCGTCCGTAAAAACTGCCTAATAATAAGCCTACAGCACTCCAAGTGGCAAAAGGAATCCCAATAACGAGTAATGAAGGACACGATAAAGCAAGTAATAATACTAAAAAACGGTCGCTTTGACGCAATCGAATTTGTAAGCGTTTTTCCACTAAAGCATAAACACTAATTGCTGCTGCGATCGCACTTGCTAAATAGGTTAATCCCAGCCAATTAATTTCACGGCGAATCAAATTATAATTTTCTAGTACCGCTAAATCCCAAGCTGTAATTATTTGTCCTTTTGTAACAATTAATTCTCCTTTTTCCACCGTTACCATTACTGGCTGTATTTTGGCTGCTGCTTTATCGGCTTGTAATTCTGTCTTTTGTTCGTCTATTGTTAAATTTGGCTGTAAAACGCTGACTAATAATTGATTTGCCCAAACTTTAGCAGATGCGGGTATTACTGATTCCAACTTCTCTAAATGCAGGTTAATTACATACTCTAAATTTTCTTGTGGTAGTCCGGGGTGAATACCTTGGGCTAAGATTAGTTGAGTACTTTGTAAGATGCTGAGTTGAATTTTTGACCATTCGTCATCGCTAAAGTTCAGTACGCTGGTGTCGTTATATAATATTTTCCCTAACTTTGACTGACGAATTACTGCTAACTTAGCTTTCGCTTGAGCGTACATTGTTCGCTTTTTTTCGATGATTTCAATTAGCGATCGCAAATTTTGTGGAGAAGTTGTAGCACGATACAGTTGTAATTGGCTTAGCGCTTGTTTGAAATCAGGGTTTGGTGTGGTAATATCAACGGCTGGGATTTGTGTAAGGATACCATTTGTGGGATTAGCGACAGCTACACCCAGAGGTTTTTCATCCCTAGCAACGTTTTGATTCCCATCTTGCAAAGATATTAATAATTGCTTCCATTCCTCTTCAGAAGCGGAACGAAGGAAACTTTGAGTCAAAGGATGTAATATATTAGTATCAAAAAACGGGAAAGAACCAGCAGTTCTACGGACTTGATTTCCTTGCTGTAGCAATTGCTGTAAATTCTGCTCAACTGTTTCGTTAACTCGGTTATCCAGCATTAACCATTGCCGAGAGTTGTCTCTAGCAGTCTCCCGGAGTAATTCTGTTTTGTATTTATTCTCTATGCTCGCCGTATAAGGTGCAACAATTGTCTCACGAGCGATAGCTTCTTCTTGCAACTGCGGCTGGTTGTATAACTTATGTCCCATCACTCCTGTCATGGTAACCAAAGCAATCGCAAACACTACCGCAGAATGCTGAGGAATAAAACCCCAACAAGCTGCGTAAATACCACACTTAGCTTTCACCGAATTTACCATTGAACTGGAACACAAAAATGTTTGATCGCGATTTTCACCTGTCTTGGATACATACAAGCGAAATAGTGCTTTGTACCCTCGGTTGCAAATAGCTGCTACTCGAATTAAGGATTTAACAAATGGCTGCGTTTTCATGATCTATGATCGCAGTTGCTTATAAGAATGGTTTAACACCAAACATTTCTGAACTGAAGCAGACTTTAAACTTGCTGCCATCATAGTTACCATTGGATATAAATCCTGAATTACTTCTTAATCAGTATAGTTTTTTGCTCGAAAAAGATTTTTAACTGTCCGGTAGAATGTAAAGTTGCTTAAATCCTGTTAAAATTTTTCCGATAATTTATCCTGATCGTAAACGGATGATATGTGGAGCTGCAATTGCCTGATCGGGAAAAATTAAATCGAAATCTACCTCCTTTTTATCTAATAATTGTGGTAATACGTGATACGCTCCCGACCATACAGCCACTAATGCATCAGCTAATTTTACCATTTGAGAAAAGCTAGTTAGTTGCCCACTAACTACTAATTTTGTCTCATCTAATCCTAAGTGCCAAGTTATGGGTATACCAGCCATGCTGTTATAAGCTCCCGATATTGCACCCGCGATCGCGCTAGAATTTTGTGAGTTTTTTTTGTCTGTGGCAATTGTTCGCAAACAAGTCAGACGAAAATCTTCTTGATTACTTGCAAAACAATAAAAAGCTCTGGCAATCTGATTACTGAGATTATTTTCTTTACCCAAGCAATTTTTTAGTTCTGCTAATCCAGCATTTTTGATTAACAAATGATTAACTTGTTGTAGTTTTTTTGGTAAATCACTTGTAGTTTCACCGATAAAGTAAGTTATTTCGGAAACTAAGGTATTGCAATTAATTTTTTCGTTTAATGATTGAGCAATCAAATAGCATACTGCTAAAACTCCGTCTCTTAATAAGGGATGATCGTATTTTTCGATTGCCAAAAGCAAATTTTTTCTTAATTTTAAATTGTTTTCGTGAAAAAATAAGGCGATGGGTATAGTTGATAAAATTAAATCTGCCAATACCAAATCCCATGGTGCTTCTAAATCCCAGGTTTGTTGTTGAATTTCATTCCATTGGTTTAAATCAAATCTACCCTGAGTTTCTAGCAAACTACTTATTCCTTGAGCTGCTGCTTTGCTCCACAAAAGAGGTTGTTCGTTAACACAAGCACCTAAACTTTGCCCAATTAAACACCCGACTAAAGCACCTCTAACTCTGCTTGTAAGTGAATAACGCATATGGTTAATAGTTGACAGTTGAAAGTGGACAGTTGACAGTTGATGATGGTTAGTTTATAAGCTCTTATTGCCTTTAAATGCGCCACAACTTAGTTGATGGTTAATTTCTCCCCATCCCCTTGTCTCCCCATCCCCCCATCCCCTTGTCTCCCCATCTCCCCATCCCATTGTGTAAACATCTATTCGGAATCAGATGCAATTTTTTTGCTGTTTTTTATAAATGTTTTTGATAAATTTTGTAAATTTAATAAATTCAATAAATTTGATAAATTTTGGGGATGTAGCGATGAGAACCGTTAAAAATTATGATTTAATTTCAAGATTTTTTAAGGTTTTCTTAAGAAGTCTACTAAAGCCTGTAATCCTAAAACATAGCTTTTCGCGCCAAAGCCACTAATTTGCCCAACTGCTACTGGTGCAATATAGGAATGATGACGAAATTCTTCCCGACGATATATATTACTCAAATGTACTTCTACAGTTGGTATATTGACTCCTGCTATTGCGTCTCGTAATGCTACACTCGTGTGAGTATAGGCTCCAGCATTAATGATGATGCCATGATGTTTAAATAAAGCATCGTGAATGGCATCTACTAAAACGCCTTCATGGTTAGACTGCACGGCAGAAATTTTAGCTGACAAAGAACGTCCCTTTTCAACTAGCAGACGATTAATGTCATCTAAATTAAGTGAGCCATAAATTTCTGGTTCGCGAGTTCCCAGTAAATTCAGGTTCGGTCCGTGCAGTACTAAAATGCTTAAAGAAGGTGAATTTCCTTCTTGAGCATTTGAGCTACCTACCACGGCCAGAACGCTCGTTTACAGGAATGGGAATTAATTCAGCTTCGGGTTCAGCTGAGGGCCCTAAAAGAGCATCAATCAGCTTGCGTGTTAATTCCTTAAGCTTTTCGAGGACTTTTTCGATATAATCCATTAAACTGAACGCTCCTGAGTACTAACTCAAATGTCAACTATCGGTTACGGAGAAACTGATGTAAAAACAGTACCGTCGGTTGAGAAATTGGTTGATACCAAACCCCTCTGAATGGGGAGCAAGTCATTGTTGATAACTATGAACTCTCCCTTCATTATTTTAGGTTATCACATTAGTCACGGCTAGGGCGGCATCTAAAGTTATGACGGAAGGATTATATCGGTAATAATTATCAACCGATGATTGAAAATCAATAGTCCGAAAGTATGAGAACATCCAGACTAGTGAATGTATTTGTAAGCAAACTACATCAGCTTGTTTCAGTTTTCTTTTTAGATTTAGTACCCGCAGTCTTAGTTTTAGTGGTGGAAGTTTTTGATTTGGTTGTTGTTGTTTTGCGAGTTGATTTACCTTTAGGTGCTTTGTCAGCTAATAACTTCAAGGCTGTTTCTAAAGTGATGGTTTCTGGAGTTTCACCTTCGGGAATACCGACATTTGTTTTGCCGTGCTTGATATAAACTCCATAAGGACCATCATAAATGTTGACGGGTTCATCCGTGTCTGGATGAGAACCCAATTCCCGCAATGGCTGCTTGGCTTTACTTTTGCTACCACGTCCTTTTTTGGGTTCGGATAGTAATTCTAAGGCTCTTTCTAAAGTAATACTCAAGACATCATCACCGGCTTTTAAGGAACGGTAATCTTTGGCATCTTTAAGATTATGAACCACATAAGGTCCGAAGCGTCCCAAATTAGCTTGGATGCTAGCTCCTGTTTCTGGATGTTCTCCTAACTTTCTCGGAAGCGACAACAAACCAACAGCCATTTCCACAGTTACATCTTCTGGGTTGACATTTTTAGGTAGGGATGCTTGTTTTGGTTTAGGATTTTCTTCGGATTTCTCACCCAATTGAACGTAAGGACCATAAGGACCGATCAACATGAAAATTGGCTGAGCAGTTTCTGGATGGATACCGACTTGATCGGGACCTTCAGTTTTTTGCTTGAGTAATTTTTCGACTTGTTTGGGGTCGAGGTCAGCTGGAGTCAAATCTCTGGGAATAGAAGCTGTAACTATCTCATCACCATTTTCGGCTTCTAAATAAGCGCCAAATTTACCAATGCGAATTTTGACATTTGGGATGTTCAAGTCCACAGTTCTTGACGTTAAGACATCAATTATTTTTTCTTGCTCCCTAACCAAGGTATCCAAACCTTTTTCACCCAGATAAAATTGTTTGAGATAAGGTAGCCATTCTGCTTCCCCGGTAGAAATATCATCAAGAGTTTGCTCCATTCTTGATGTAAAGCTGGGGTCTACCACATCCGGAAAATAGGTTTCTAGCAACTTCGTAACAGCAAAAGCTGTAAATGTGGGGATTAAAGCATTATTTGTTAATTGAGCATACCCCTTGTCGATAATGGTGCCGATAATGCTCGCGTAAGTACTAGGACGACCAATTCCTTCACTTTCTAGGGTTTTCACCAAAGTTGCTTCGGTGTATCTGGCTGGTGGTTGGGTTTCATGACCAATAGCTTCGAGTTTTTGGCAATTTGGATGATCGCCGACTTTTAAGTTTGGTAAAATTACGTCTTGATCTTCGAGTGCTGCTTCCGGATCATCGGAACCTTCTACATAAGCTCTTAAAAATCCTGGAAAATCAATTCGTTTACCCGAAGAACGAAAACCCGCATCTTCTACCTGTAAATGCATGGTGATTTGAGTTTGTCTCGCATCTGCCATCTGACAAGCTACGGTACGCTTCCAAATTAAATCATACAATTGGAGTTCTCTACCGCCCAAACCAGTTTCTTGGGGAGTACGGAAGCTGCTTCCAGCCGGACGAATCGCTTCGTGTGCTTCTTGCGCTCCCTTGGATTTTGTCGTGTATTGTCTCGGTTGGGGAGACAGAAATTCTTTACCGTAAAGCTTTTGTACGCAGTCTCTAGCAGCCGTAATTGCTTGTTCCGATAAATGTACCGAGTCGGTACGCATATAGGTAATGTAACCTTGTTCGTAAAGGCTCTGAGCAATCCGCATTGTATCCCGTGCCGAAAGCCGCAATTTACGGTTAGATTCCTGTTGCAGAGTCGAAGTTGTAAACGGAGGTGCTGGTTTGCGCGTTATCGGACGTTCGTCAAGGCTGGTCACTTGCCAAGTTTTTCCAGTTAAACGTTGTTTTAGAGCTTCAGCCTCTTCCTCGTTGAGCAGAACAACTTTCCGACCTACGGTAATTTCCCCTGTTGTCGAGTCAAAATCACTACCAGTTGCTACTTTGGTTCCGGCCAAAGTTACTAATACGGAATTGAATGATTGCTCTTTATTTCCCTTGCTAGATGCAGGAGTTAAAGCCGCTTTCAAATCCCAATAGCTACCAGTGTTAAAAGCACGACGTTGCTGTTCCCGCTGCACCAACAACCGCACCGCTACAGATTGTACCCTTCCAGCAGATAAACCCCAGGCGATTTTTTTCCACAACAAAGGTGAAAGGGTATAGCCCACGAGTCGGTCTAAAATTCGTCGCGTTTCTTGAGCGCGAACTACTTGTTCATCTACATCACGGGTATTTTGCAGCGCTTTTTTAATCGCTTCAGAGGTAATCTCATGAAACACCATCCGCTTTGTGGGAATTTTTGGTTTGAGCAATTGGTATAAATGCCAACTGATACTTTCCCCTTCTCGGTCTTCGTCAGTTGCCAGAATTAGTTCAGTTGCTTCTTTTAACGCTTCTTTTAGCTGTGTGACAATTTGTTTTTTGTTTTTGGGAACTACATATAACGGTTCAAAATTAGCTTCTACGTTCACTCCCAACTGAGCCCATTGTTGTCCTTTGACAGCAGCGGGAATTTCACTGGCTGACTGCGGTAAGTCACGTACATGACCCATAGAAGCTTCTACTCGGTAATCCGATGGCAAGTAGTTACGAATAGTTTTAGCTTTGGTTGGAGATTCGACAATAACGAGAGTTGACATGGAAGTTTCAAGAAAAAATAGCGGCTTCGCTAAACAGTCATTTAGAGGACAATCAATAGGAAAATGTCAAGATAAAATTTCACTACGGAGCAAGGGATAACTGTTAGATTAACTGCTTGACCCGATTGAAAGCCTTAATATCTTCCTAATAAACAATAGAAATGCCGACTCTAGGTAAGATAATGCAAATTGGTTGATCGAGACAGGCAGTCCTGTTCAATCTTTAACTTATAATGGGCATAATTGGCGACTACCATTTTTATTCATTGCCGTTTTCGGATGGTGATACGCGATGATGAAAATACTTACTAGCCAAGAAAAACAACGGTTTTTGACAAGCATATTTTACAATTTTTAACAAGGTCGCGTTTTTTGGCAATATTGTCAATATTTAGCATTTTCCTCAAATAAAATTCAATTTTTAAATAAGTACCCGATTTATTTCCGATAGTTTAACTACCCTGGGAATAAAAGTTGTTGGGAAAGGTAACTGTTGAGTATTGAGTGTTGACCGATAACCGGATAATCAAATCCGTGAAATCAGTGAAATCCATTTAATCCGTGTTCAGGGATTGCATTAAATTATCGATGATATAGTAAAAACTGATACTTGTTTTGAAATGGCGTAGTTTGACAAAAAAAGTTGTGATAAGATAATGCAGAAGAAGTACGTTCGGTAATTGTGTTCTTGTTATTAAGTAAAAGTCGCAAGCAGCTTTCCGGATGTCGCCTCTACACGGTTCGATTCTGGAGAGTTTTATGTCAATCTACGTTGGAAATTTAGCCTACGATGTTACTCAAGAAGACCTGACTAAGGTATTTTCTGAGTATGGAGGTGTGAAGCGCGTTCAGTTACCTACCGATAGGGAAACTGGTAGAGCGCGGGGTTTTGGTTTTGTCGAGATGGAATCAGAAGCCGCAGAAAACGAAGCTATTCAAGCCTTAGATGGTGCCGAATGGATGGGTCGTGTAATGAAAGTTAACAAAGCCAGACCGCGAGAAGACAGAGGTGGCGGTGGTGGTGGACGCTCTGGGGGTGGACGCTCTGGGGGCGGAAACTGGGGTAGAGATAATAGCTATTAGGTATTATGCACGTCTTAATATTTGATTGATTTTAATCATTGCCTTAAGCTAAATATTATTTTTAAGTAGGGATATTTCAGAAGTGGAATGTCCCTACTTATTATTTTGATTACCAGACTTAGTAGTTCATGTGATTAATTCTGATAGCTCTGGTTCCCAGGCTCAGCGGGGGAAACAGAGCAGCAAGAGTCAAATAAAAAAAAAGAATTTTGGTTTATGGTCATCGTTAGGTGATGAATATTTGGGAAAAAACAATAGAATTAACACAGTTAGTATGAAAGTCGGTGGAGTCGAAACCTATATATCTCATGGATTTTGTTAATCTCGCATCCCAGTTAAATGCTGGAACGATAGTACCGGAAGGAATTGTAATAATCACCTTCTTAGGGGTTTTGATTGTAGATTTGATTTTAGGACGTTCATCGGCACGCTGGATTGGATATCTAGCGGTAGCAGGTTTACTTGCTTCTATCGTCGCTTTGTATTTTCAATGGGACAATATTAATCCCATCTCATTTCTTGGTGCTTTTAACGGCGATGACCTGAGTGTGATGTTTCGCGGTATTATTGCACTGTCTGCCGCTGTCACCATTTTGATGTCAATTCGTTACGTTGAACAAAGTGGTACGGCATTAGCAGAATTTATTGCTATTTTGCTTACTGCTACCCTGGGAGCGATGTTTTTATCAGGGGCTAACGAATTGGTGATGATTTTCATCTCCTTAGAAACCCTGAGTATTTCCTCTTATTTGTTAACAGGTTATACCAAACGTGACCCACGTTCTAATGAAGCAGCACTGAAGTATTTATTGATTGGTGCTTCGAGTACGGCTGTATTTTTGTATGGGGTTTCCCTACTATACGGTTTATCCGGCGGACAAACTCAACTAAGCGCGATCGCCAATGGAATTGAAGCCGCAAACCTAGGTCAATCCTTGGGTATAGTGATTGCCTTGGTATTTATAATTGCTGGTATCGGGTTTAAAATTTCAGCAGCACCTTTTCACCAATGGACACCAGATGTATATGAAGGCGCACCGACTCCGGTTATTGCGTTTTTATCAGTAGGTTCTAAAGCTGCGGGTTTTGCTTTGGCTATCCGCTTATTAACAACAGTTTTCCCCCTCGTAGCTGGAGAATGGAGATTTGTGTTTACAGCTTTAGCGGTATTGAGCCTGATATTGGGTAATGTGGTCGCTCTTGCTCAAACCAGCATGAAGCGGATGCTAGCGTATTCATCGATTGCTCAAGCAGGGTTTGTGATGATTGGCTTGATTGCGGGTACACAAGCAGGTTATTCGAGCATGATGTTTTACTTGCTAGTTTATCTGTTTATGAACCTGTGTGGTTTTAGCTGTGTAATTTTGTTCTCGCTACGCACGGGAACCGACCAAATTACCGAGTACTCTGGTTTATATCAGAAAGACCCACTTTTGACTTTAGGATTAAGTCTTTCTTTGCTTTCTTTGGGAGGTATTCCTCCTTTGGCTGGGTTTTTTGGTAAGATTTACCTATTTTGGGCAGGTTGGCAAGCTGGTCTTTACGGATTAGTTTTATTGGGATTAGTTACCAGTGTGATTTCGATCTACTACTACATTCGTGTGGTTAAAATGATGGTAGTCAAGGAACCCCAAGAAATGTCCGATGCTGTGAAGAATTATCCTCCAATCAGTTGGAATTTACCTGGGTTAAGACCTTTGCAAGTTGGTTTGGTAGTAACTTTAATTGCTACTTCTATAGCCGGAATTCTATCCAATCCTTTATTTACATTGGCAAATAACTCTGTTGCGAATACTCCGATGTTACAGCAATCAATGTTTGTTAATCCTCAAGTTAGCGTAGTTACTACTGAGCAACCTTAATCGGTATTTACGTTTTCCTTTGTTGCTCCCTTCGATCGCGAAAAGTTCGAGGGGAGAAACATAAACTACCTTCTGCCCTCGAACTTCTGTAGGACTTAGCAAAAAGCCACAATTTTCCTTTAGGGAAGGTAAAATCCGGTGTGGAAGCAACAACTGGATTCACCTCTACGCAAGAATAACTTTTTCAGCCACATAAGTAGGTTGGCGTTGAAAATTATAATTAGGGCAGGCAGCTTTGCTGTCGGCAGTAGGGGTAAGAGTTTAAGGCTAATTAACATCTGTTACATGATTCGGTTTATTTCTGCCGACTTATTTATTGCGTAAATCCTAAACAAGCTAAAGATTTTTTCTGTGCAAACGACAAAAACTAATAGCCGGAATAGCAGCTAAAATCAATGCTGTTAATCCTTGTTTTACTAAATATAAAATTACATCGCGATGTACCACTGGAATTAAGTTTTGTTGCAAGGAAACTAATAGCATTGAGATACTAATAAATAAGTATGAAATGCACGGTACAAAAATCCACCACCATCCTTTTTTTACATATCTTCGTAACACTAACCATTGCAATAAACCCAACCAAATCCAAGAAAAAATATAAGCAGCATTTGATAATATTCCCAAAAAAATAACTGCTTGTGATGATATTTGATTTGTTGATGGAGCAATAGTCGAAATATAAGCAATCCAGGCATTAGAAACAGTATCGGCAATTAGCCAACCGATTGCGGTTGCAAAAGTCCACCACCAGGCAGATATGTATTTATTCAGAGGAATAGATTGGTCTGCGGCGAAAATTAGTGTAAATAAACTAGTAGCAATTAACTTTGTAATTCGATACCATAACAGTTCATTTTGAGCGAAATCAGCGGGTATATTCTCTCGGAGAATTTTTTCTAAAGCAAGACTAGCAATTCCCCCTCCTATCCATCCCAAAGTTGTCATAAAAGTAAATAACAAGAAGAATTCTTGGCGTTCCGAAGGAGGTATAAGTAATAATCTTTGCTGTTTAATATTAGATTCAGACGAATTTTGGGGAATCTTGTTAAATAAAGATGACATAATAATCAAGAATAAGGGAAATTACACTTTCACAAGTTTAAGCAGCAAAAGCCGTTTCCGCATCCCCTTATATAGGATTGTGCCGTGGCATCAATTAGAGTTTCTTGAAAATTTCCCCATTTAAAAACACCAGCATTGCAAATTTTGGAAACTTACTCGTAATGCCTCCACATCCGAATTACCTTAACTATTTTTTCAGATTCAATAATTTGATAAACCAATCGATGTTGGACATTTATTCTGCGAGAATATGCCCCCTATAAATCGCCAACTAATTTCTCGTAAGGAGGGGGATTTTGAAACGGATTCTCTGCAAGAATAGCAAGCAATTCTTCTGCTTTATCCTTTAAGTTGCTAGAAGCTAGCTTTTTTGCGTCTTTTTTTGCTTGCTTTGTGTAAAGTATTTGCCAAGCACTCTCTTGTTCCATTTACCAATCCAAATCCCCATCACAATCTTCAATTGGGGTTGCTAACCCGGATTTAATCGATTCTCGCATTCCTGGGATAGATAATAAATAAAGCGTTTCCTGAATTGCAGCCCAGTCTTTTTCTGCCAGTAGTATCGCATTGCCGCGATCGCCTTCGATAATAATCGGTTTACCCTCCTGTGCTGCTTGGTCAATTAACTTTTGTAAATTATTTTGGGCTTCATTTACCGTTCGGGAAGACATAATCGTTTACAGCTTTCTCGTTTAACTATAACTTTACTGTAGCAAAGCGTAACCTAGGCGATGATATTGGGAAAATTACTTGTATAATTACTACTCAGTTATATTACTGTTCCCTATTGCCTATTCCCTGCCTAGAAGAAATGTCTAATTAATGAAGGCACAGGTACTTAAATGCACGACAGTTTAATAGTGTTTATGCATCAATAAAAGGAAAAATAGCTTCATCAAAAGGCGTAAGTCCGATATAAATCAAAAATCCCCACATTCCAAGAATTGCGGGGATAAAAAATATTACTATAATCTAACGATTGTAATCTAGTCCGCACAAGCGGACTTTGTAAGTTTAGCAACGGTTTCAACCGCTTGGTTATCTACTTAGACTCAGTAAAATCAGCATCAATTACATCATCACCACTAGAAGTGCTACCCGTACCTCCAGCAGCATCAGCACCAGCATCATCGGGAGCAGTAGCACCAGCTTGCTGATACATATTACTACCAACTGTAAACAATGCTTGTTGCAATTCTGGCATTAGCTTTTGAATTTGCTCATCATCTTCTTTGGTGACAGCATCTTTCAAATCTTTAGCTAAACCTTGGATTTTGGTTTTATCGTCTGCCGGAACTTTGTCTCCCAATTCTTGCAACTGCTTTTCGGCTTGATATGCTAAGGAATCGGCTTGGTTCTTACGGTCGATTTTCTCACGACGTTCTTTGTCGGTAGAAGAGAATTTATCGGCTTCTTGAACCATTCTCTCGACTTCCGATTTGTCCAAAGTGGAAGCACCAGTAATGCTGATAGATTGTTCCTTACCAGTACCTTTATCTTTAGCAGTAACGTTCAAAATACCATTAGCATCGATATCGAAGGTAACTTCAATTTGAGGTACTCCACGAGGTGCGGGAGGAATTCCATCAAGACGGAAGGTTCCCAAACTCTTGTTATCGTTGGACATTTCACGCTCACCTTGGAGGACGTGAATTTCCACATTGGTTTGACCATCTACAGCTGTGGAGAATACTTCTGATTTTTTGGTAGGAATGGTGGTGTTACGGGGAATAATTTTGGTCATGACTCCACCAAGAGTTTCCACACCCAAGGACAACGGACTTACATCTAAAAGTAAGATTCCGGTAACGTCACCAGAAAGTACACCAGCTTGGATAGCAGCACCGACTGCTACAACTTCATCAGGGTTAACACTTTGGTTGGGGTCTTTTCCTAATACACGCTTAACTACTTCTTGGACTGCGGGAATCCGGGTAGAACCACCAACTAATACGATTTCATCAATATTCTCTTTCTTTAACTTAGCGTCGCGGAGTGCGTTTTCAACCGGAATGCGACAACGGTCGATTAAATCTGAACAAATTTCTTCAAATTTAGCGCGAGTCAGGGTTGTATCCAAATGCTTGGGACCATCCTGAGTTGCGGTAATAAATGGTAAGTTTATTTCCGTTTGAGTAACGCTGGAAAGTTCTATTTTCGCTTTTTCTGCTGCTTCAGTTAAACGCTGTAAAGCTTGTTTATCTTTGCGTAGGTCAATACCTTCTTGCTTTTGGAATTGTCCAGCTAGATAGTCAACGATTTTTTTATCAAAGTCGTCACCACCAAGGTGAGTATCACCAGAAGTTGAAAGTACTTCAAATACACCGTCACCTACTTCCAAGATCGATACGTCGAAGGTACCACCACCAAGGTCAAATACCAAGATAGTTTCGTTGCTCTTCTTATCCAAACCATAAGCTAAGGAAGCTGCGGTAGGTTCGTTGATAATCCGTAATACTTCAATCCCAGCAATCTTTCCAGCATCTTTAGTTGCTTGACGCTGAGAGTCGTTGAAGTATGCAGGAACAGTAATTACAGCTTGGGTGATAGTTTCGCCGGTATACTTACTAGCGTCTTCAACTAGCTTACGAAGAACTTGTGCGGAAATTTCTTCCGGAGCAAACTGTTTACCCGCTTGGGGACAATCAACTTTCACGTTTCCGTTGCTGTCACGAACTACTTTATAAGAAACTTCAGTAGCTTCCTGAGTAATTTCCTCATATTTACGACCAATGAAGCGCTTAACCGAATAAAACGTGTTCTCAGGGTTCATTACCCCTTGACGCTTCGCAATTTGTCCTACTAAGCGATCGCCATTTTTTGCGAAAGCTACAACACTAGGAGTGGTGCGAAAACCTTCTGCATTAGCAATAACCGTGGGTTTACCACCTTCCATGACTGCTACGCAGGAATTAGTTGTACCTAAGTCAATTCCAACTACTTTTGCCATTTTTATGTTGGCTCCGTATAACTACAAAAACAATGAATGGGAATATAAAAGATTTAATTTTGAGGTAACTGGCTTAATAAAGCAGCCAGCATCGGCATCAATAGTCCATGTAATTTGGGTATTGTCCCCCTTACACTGTTATATATACTGAGCCTATGCAGCCAGTGAATGAAGGGTGGTTTCCCGAACCCGTACTTGGACGGTTATGCTTCATAAGTTTTTTATGGCTTCGTGATGGCTCAATCAGTGTTTGCTTTCATAATGTCTAATGTATGGGAATTAATACTATGAGTAATTCGGGTGAACCGTAATATTAGAGTGGTGTTTGCCGTCTTTTCGATTAAAAATAGGTCTATTTATTGATTATTTTTTCAAAATCTGCTTTCAAACTAACTTGATAAACAGACTTTTCGCTTTGATTTGATTTGAAGGATATTCCAGGTTCTCAGTCGTAAAATATATCTTGAAGGGTCATAATCTAAAGCATAAGTGTACCCTAATTAAGATTTGATTTATTTGTATACCAATTTATACCAACTTCCAAATCAATTTTAGATTTCATTTAAACAGGACTTAGGTAAAACGAATACGCTCCGGAAGTGGTAATTGATCAATTACCGCTACGTAAGAATAACTTTTTCAGTTACATATTGCATAAGTCCGATTAAATTTCAAATTCTGAGTAATTAACGATTATTTAAGATAACTACAATTTAATCCTTTTGATATCGACATATATTTCTTTGGGAAGTAAAAGGTATGGTATCTGCTAGCTAGCGTGAGAAGAGGTGATTTCAATTCAAGAAATAGCAATATCTCATTCGTCTAGAATAAGGACTCTTCGATATGTTTTCAATCGTAAATATTGCCGGAGAAGTATCGGCAATTACACCAGGATATGTTAATCCTCAAGAAGCATCGCTAATTTTTTCAGGACCACAATTTTTGGTGGCTTTGATATCTGGTATCGTCATGGCGATCGCCTTTCAATTACTGCTAACTAATTTGTCAATCGCTATCGGTATTTCTTCTTTGGGAGGAGATTTTTCTGATGACGATAGTTCTGATACAGTCGGTGGAGCGATTCGCAAGGTGGAAGCTAAAGTCGGTATTTGGGCGTTAATTACGGCGACTATGGCTTTATTTATCGCTTGCTTTTTAGCAGTAAAACTAAGTTTAATCGAAAGTGCTGTTTTAGGAGCAATTATCGGTGTAGTTATTTGGTCTACGTATTTTTCGCTGATTGCATGGCTGGGTTCGTCTGCTGCTGGTTCATTGATTGGCTCGCTCTTTAATACTGCCAGTTCGGGCATTCAAGGTATTATGGGTACAGCAACGGCTGCAATAGGAGCCAATGCTGCTAAAAATCAAATGGTTTCCACAGCAGAAGATATTACTGCCGCAGTCCGTCGCGAATTAATTTCTGGATTCGATGCTAATAGTATTAAAAACACTGTAGAAAGTTCTTTGAACTCTGTAAGTTTACCCAAGTTAAATTTACAAGAAATTCGCACTCAATTTGATCAAGTCCTCAAAGATGGTAATTTACAATCTCTTGGGAATAAAGACTTACTACAAAGCTTTAACCGCGATACTTTTGTTAACTTAATTAGCAATGGTAGCGATTTCTCTAAAGAAGACATCAATCAAGTTGCAAACCAACTCGAAACCGCTTGGAATCAAGCAATAAACGGTCAAAATCCGAACCAGCAAGTGATAGATTTGCTCGCAAAAGCAACTCCCGATCAATTGAATTTAGAAGATTTAGGTTCGCAGTTGCAAAAACAATTAGCTGAAATTACAGCAGTTGGTGGTAGTGGCTTATTAATGCAGCAAGCGGTAAAATATGGCTTGGGTGCCGCTGTTCCAGCGTTAATGAGTCAAGTAAATTTATCCGATTTGGATATTGATCAAATTAAACCTCAACTGCAAAAGCTCAAAGAAAAAGCTCCCGAATTGGATATTGAGAAGATTAGCCAACAGTTGCAAAATCTCAAAGAACAAGCAACTCAACAAATATCTCAACTATCTTCTAATCCGATCAAGACAGATGTTCAAGAATATATATTGAATTCTTTTCCTTGGCATTTCAACCGTTTAACTCTTAAAGATGAGTTCAAGGAAGTCATTTATGATACTAATGCAAACCCTAAAAAGGTTAAACAACAGTTAGAAGAAATTGATCAAGAATACTTAATCAACTTACTCAAACAACGGCAAGAATTAAGCGAAGCTAAAGTTAAAGAAATTGTCCAACAAATGGAAGAGATTCGCACAGAAGTTTTACAAACTGTAGAGCAAACAGCAGAAAAAGAAACATCAACAAACCTGCGTAGCCAAATTGAGAATTATCTAAATTCAACGAGTAAAGAAGAACTCAACCCCGAAGCGATTAAACAGAACTTTAGCAAACTATTAGAAGATTCCGAAGCCACTTTTGAAGAATTGAGCAATCGCTTACAACAATTCAATCGTGATGATTTGGTAAAACTGCTTTCTCAACGTCAAGATATTAGCCAAGAAGAAGCTGATAATATAATTGGTCAATTGGAAGATACTCGCAATCAAGTTCTCAATCGCGCTGAAGAACTGCAACAACAAGCCAAAAATCAAGCTAACCAATTGCAAGAAAAAGTAGAAAACTATCTGCTCAATACCAATAAAGAAGAACTCAATCCCCAAGCAATCAAACGCGATTTCAAAACACTGATAGACGAGCCAGAAATCGGAGCTAAATTATTGCGCGATCGCCTTTCACAATTTGACCGCGATACGTTAGTAAAGTTACTATCTCAGCGTCAAGATTTGAGTGAAGCAGAGGTAAATCAAAAAATTGATCAATTATTATCAGTACGCAATAGCGTCTTACAAGCACCGCGAAAAGTTGCAGAACAAACCAAACAGCAATACGAAAAAACCATACAGAGTATCTCAGAATATTTACGTAACACGAATCAAGAAGAACTCAACCCCGAAGGAATCAAGCGCGATTTACAAAAACTGTTTGATGATCCCAAACAAGGGGCTTCAGCTTTACGCGAACGACTTTCACAAGTAGACAGAGAAACCTTAGTTAAACTGCTTTCTGTGCGTGAAGACTTGAGCGAAGAACAAGTTAACCAAGTAATTGACGATGTACAAGATACAATTACCGACATTGTAAAAGCACCACGTCGTTTAGCAAAACGAACCAGCGAAAGAGTTGCCAACTTCCAAACGGACATTGAAGAATATTTACGTTCTACTGATAAACAAGAACTCAACCCCGAAGGAATCAAACGCGATTTACAATTACTATTGCAAGATCCACGCTCTGGAATTGAAAATTTAAGCTCACGCATTTCTCAATTTGACCGAGATACATTAGTATCAGTACTTTCCCAAAGAGAAGATATTTCCGAACAAGAAGCAAACCAAATTGCAGATCAAATCGAATCAACCCGCGACTCAATTGTGCAACAATACCAAAAAGTCCAACAACAAGTACAATCTGTAGTTGATGAAATTTTTGGCAAAATTCGCAATTACCTCAACTCCTTGGAGCGTCCAGAGTTAAATTACGAAGGAATTAAACAAGACTTCGCCAAATTATTTGACGACCCACAAATGGGATTTGAAGCATTACGCGATCGTTTATCAGAATTTGACCGAGATAGTTTAATTGCCGTTCTCAGTTCCCGCGAAGATATTTCCCAAAAAGACGCTGAGCGGATAGTTAGTCAAATCGAAGCAGCCAGAGATAGCGTTTTACAAAGAGGAGAACGCATTCAAAAAGAAACTCAGAAAAGATTAAAAGCCATCAAACAACAAGCCAAAAAACAAGCCATCGACGCGAAAGCAGCCGCCGCAAGTGCTGCATGGTGGTTGTTTGGAGCAGCTTTGACATCACTCCTAGGAAGTGCGATCGCCGGAGTATTAGCCGTCAGAAGTATATACTAAATAATCGCCCAAAATTTTTGTAGAGACGTAGCAATGCTACGTCTTTATTATGTGCTACATCTGTCTATATTTCGAGTGACATCGACAATGAATTAGGACAAACAACCTCTCTACCAGTGGGAATTGCTACCATAAAGTTAATCATCGAAGATGAAAATACTGCCATTGTGACAGCAAGAGATTTGATAGCCAGAACCCAGCAAGAAATCAATATCGAGCGACAGCAAAAACAGTTATTAGAATTGATAGAGACAATATTAGTTTATAAATTCCCACGAATGAGTAGAAAGGAGATTGAAGCCATGTTTGGATTAAGCGATTTGAAACAAACAAAAGTTTATCAAGAAGCAGTCGAGGAAGGTAAAGAGCAAGGAATACAGCAAAAAAGTTTAGAACTTGTACCTGTATTATTGCGATTAGGATTAAGTTTAGAAGAAATTGCAAACGAGTTAAATTTGAGCTTGGAGCAAGTTAGACAACAAATAGAAAATCAATCCCAAAACCTTCAGGAGTAGAAAGGAGATTGAAGCCATGTTTAGATTTATCACCTTGAACCTCTAACCTTTAACCTATCCCCCATGCTTTTCTCCGAACTGAAAATAAAACTTTCAACTCCCCTAAAAATTGGCTCGGTGGAAGTCAACAGCCGAGTTTTACAATCACCTTTATCAGGTGTCACTGACTTGGTATTTCGACGGTTGGTGCGTCGTTACGCACCCGATTCGATGATGTATACCGAAATGGTTCACGCTTCGGGATTGGCTCATGTTAAAGAGTTACCGAAAGTCATGGAAGTAGATATCAATGAACGTCCCATAAGCATTCAATTATTTGACTGTCGTCCAAATTTTCTCGCCCAAGCTGCTCAAAAAGCGGTAAAAGAAGGTGCAGATACTATTGATATAAATATGGGTTGTCCTGTAAATAAAGTAACCCGTAAAGGCGGTGGTTCTTCACTGTTACGACAGCCAGAAATCGCTGAATCAATAATTCGAGAAGTTGTCAATGCGGTAGATATTCCGGTAACAGTTAAAACTCGCATCGGTTGGGATGATGGGGAGATTACTATCCTCGACTTTGCCAAACGAATGCAAGATGCGGGAGCGCAAATGATCACCATTCACGGGCGAACTCGCGCTCAGGGATACAACGGTAATGCTCGTTGGGAATGGATTACTCGTGTTAAGAATGTGCTGGATATTCCCGTAATTGCCAATGGAGATATTTTTTGTGTGGAATCAGCAATTAAATGTTTGGAAATAACTGGTGCTGATGGGGTAATGTGTTCGCGGGGTACTTTGGGTTATCCGTTTTTGGTAGGAGAAATTGATTATTTTCTTAAAACCGGAGAAAAATTACCTTCACCAACAACTATCGAGCTTTTGGAATGTGCTAAAGAACATTTAAAAGCTTTGTGGGAATACAAAGGAAATAGAGGAATTTATCAAGCACGAAAACATATGGCTTGGTATGCAAAAGGTTTTAACGGTGCTGCGGAATTACGACAGCATTTTAATACAGTGGAAACTGTTTTGCAGGGAGAAGAATTAATTGATCGAGCAATTGAAAATATAATTAATTAATATTAATATGAGTACTTTGATTTTTCGTGATGTAAGAAGTCGGGTTTTTACAAAATTATAGCGATATGATAAGTTGTCGCGCATTTAATTTGTATTTTTCTAGCGGGCAGGATGCCCGCACTACAAGACTTTAATAAAATTTGAATATACAAATTAAAGGCTTTTTAGCTTAGCTGTTCCCTACTCCCTACTCCCTACTCTCTACTCTCTACTCCCTACTCCATTAAAATAGAGATGCAGTAATCATACATCTCTACTTCTTATAAATAAATATTTTTATCAAATAACTATCTTTAGAAAATTCCAATTTCCTCAAATTCCCCAAACATCTCCTCAAAAAAATTGTCAATCATTTCTTGATTCCTTTGTCGTAAAATTGGAGGTCCTGCAATAAATTCTTTAATTGTAACTTTCTTATCTCGAAAATCTCTCACAAACTCACATATCGAAGAAATTACTTTAATTTCAGATTCAACTTGTTCAACCATTTGAGCAATAGGATCTATTTTTTCCTTAATGGCTTTTCTGTAACCTGAAACTATTTGTCCTTCGTTGGTATTTTTCGCAAGTCGAAGTTCATTTTTGAGATTTTCATACTGCACTTCGAGAAACTCGTTATGCTGCTCCAATTTATTACACTTCCTAGTCAAATCATCTTCGCTGTCAAATGAAAATGATTCTTCTACCTGATGTAATCTTTCAATTTCCAGCAATCTTGCTAAATCACCTTCTTGATAAGCTTTATTAATTTCCTTCATAATTTCTGTATGATGTAGCTGGATATCGCTGTCTGTGACTTTATCAGGGTGAAATATCTCAGCTAATCTCAAAAACGTTTGACGAATCTTTTTTGATTCACCAGTTTTACCTACAGACAAATCTTGTTGTGCTTGTTGATATTCTTTGGTATGATGATACTCATTTTCATGAAATGAATCAGAACAATCCGCTTCTTCTTCCTGTGTGTCAAAAAATTCTTCTGGAATATCATCTTCTGTCAAACCAAGTTTGACACTGATTATCCCTGCTGCTTGAAGACTACGGTAAACCTGTTCGATATTTTTCCTAGTCTGCTTTCCTAATTTCCGTGTGGTCAAAATGTCATCGAAAAGTTGATGTATTTCGTCATCTAGAAGCGCCATTTTTTGAAAACAAGGAGTACATCTAGCGTGTATTTCGGTAGCTACAGAACGCATCTGTTCGAGAAAGTTTTGTTGTTCGGTGCGTTTTTTCTTGATTTGCTTGAGCAACCATTGATGCTTTTTCTCTAAACTTTCCAGACGAATATGCAGAGATGAAAGAGCAAGTGAGGTTGCTGCTGTGAATCTAGATGGAGATGATACTGGTGTAGACATAAGTAGACATTAAATATTGGGGTTATCAGTTATCAGTTATCAGTTATCAGTTATCAGTTATCAGTTGTGAGCCTTTTGCTGCCACTTCGTTCTAAGTGGTTGGTTTCAGCTACGGTTAAATCCTGACCGAAAGCGTGATAACTGTATGTCAGTCACTACGGAAAGCTTCCCTAATACTGTTCACTGATTTAATTCGTTCAAAGCTGCCAGACTTTTATAATTTACTACTTTTTGCCCTTTATCCAACACCCGCTCATGACTAATTTACTAATTTTCTTTTGTTGTCTAATTGAATCCACACTACTTTTCATTTTTAGTAAAATTTATCATGATATTAATTAAACTAAATAATCAAATTAATTTAATTATTGATGATGCTGCACCTACACTATTTTTATATAATTTTTTAATGACTTGTGAAATATTTTATATCGTAAAAATAGACCGTTAACTATTAATTATTAGATTATTTTTGTATTGGAAACCAATTGGCTGAAGCTTGTTTTAATTCAGTTAAGTTATATTGGGATTTCCAACCACAGTTAAAACAGTGAAATCCAAATGTCCGATTTGTGATGTATTCATAATATTTAACTTTATTAGAACTACAACAAGGACAAGTCCCCATCAGTATCAATAATTTTAATTCTTTTTGTTTCTCCTCTTGTTGTTCGGACATCTATCTATCCTTCTAAATTTCATTGTGGCTCGTTTCTTTCAGGTACAAAATTTGGCTGAAAAAGGCTGAAAAATACTGGAAAATCATTATGTCGATTAAACGATTATTTGCAAAAGTTTTCTTGAAATTTATTCTTTAATCTATTATTCTAGTTTATTATTTTAGTTCCCAATTTGAATTAAAAAATATCACATTAATGAAGATAAAATGGAATATGAATTATTTTTATCTTAATATTCAATACCCCAATTTTTATTCATTATGCCCAAAAAACCCTTCTCTTACTTAGGTATAATTGTTATTTATTACGTATGTTACCTAATGTAAAAACATTGCCTATTTATGAATTTATTTGAATTTAATATATAGCATAATAATCAATTGCAATTTATTGTTTTAAAAATATTCTCTACTTTTGAAAAGCGAGAACAATTTTTCTATCTTTTGTCATTCAAGAATAGTCAAAATCAAATGTATTAAAGTTTTAATCTTTAATCCTGTAAATTAATCCTGTAAATTGATTTAATCATTTCTTTAGAATCCCATAATGATTTCTGACGTGTCTGTACGTTAGCGTACATAACCGAGGGATTTATTTCGATTTAAGCAAGCGATCGTATTCATTTTTAATTGCGTCATAGCATTCACAGGCTGTAGATTTAAGTGCAGCGCGGTTAAGTATGCTAATTTTCCCTCGTGTATAACGAATTATTCCGGCTTGTTGGAGAATGCCAGCTGCAACTGTAACACCAGAACGACGGGTACCCAACATATGAGAAATAAATTCTTGAGTCAGGTGTAATTCATCTTTCATAATGCAGTCTTGTGCTGTGAGTAACCAACGAGCAAGTCTTTGTTCTATATTATGCTGTCGATTACAAGCTGCATTTTGGGAAGCTTGGGTAAATAATGCTTGTGCATAAAGTAATAAAAGTTTTTGCAGTTCTCCTCCCTTTTTGAATTCACTTCTGAGTACGTTAGCATTTAGTTTCATTGCGGTACCATTCATCTGTACAATAGCGCGGCTGATGGTTGAGCAACCCCCCAAAAAAACAGGTAAACCCACCATACCTTCTTTACCTACTAAACCAATTTCTGTTGTGGAACCATTTTCCATAATTGAAACTAAGGAAATCATCGCTAAGGTAGGAAAATAAACTTCCGTCATTATTTCTCCGGGTTCAGATAAAACTTCCCCAGCCATCAAGTAAATGTTCTCTAAATGAGGAGCTAGCTGTTGGTAATCCTCTGAAGGTAAAGCTGCTAGTAATTGATTAACTATTGCACCATCAATATCTTCGGACATATCAAATTACACAATCTTCTTGGTTGAGTCAGCGGTACCTGCGCTGACCGGCGTTCCCCGGTCAGTCACATCTGGAAAATTACCTGACGACACAAGAAGACCAAAAAACTATCTGCTGATGTCTAAAGGTATTTTTCCTTCCAAAAACACAGTATTCGCAGTTTGTCAATGCCAGTTCTAAAAAGAATTCTACTGGTAGATTCCTCCAAAACCAGAATTTCCCCTGCTTTCACCGTATCTCCGTATACAAAAGAATACCTCTATATGCCAAAAAATCAGTACGCTATCGTACATATAAGGCTGAAGTTTAAGAAAATATAAAATTTAAGAGTTGGGACTGTTATTGAGCAAGCGCGTAAACTCGTTTTTGATTAAGCTGTAACATTCGCAGGCTGCTTGTTCTAGCTCTTTCCTGTTCAAAATAGTAATCATTCCTCTGCTGTACTTGATTAATTCTGCTTTTTGCAGCGCGATCGCAGCTTCTGTGACGCTAGCACGACGAACTCCGAGCATTTCGGAGATAAACTTTTGGGTGAGCGGTAACTCCTCATGGTTTACACAATCGTGAACTGATAGCAACCAGCGAGCCAATCTTTCTTCTATGAGATGATGGGATTTACAAGCAGCTATTTGGGATACTTGAGTTAATCTTGCTTGGGTATAAAGCAATAAGTTTTTTTGTAGTTGCCCTCCTCTAGCAAATTCTTCGCGCAATACATCAGCATCCATTTTCATGGCATTTCCTTCAATTTGCACGATGGCACGATTTGTAGTCACATTACCTCCTAAAAACACGGGAATACCCACCATTCCTTCATTACCTACCAAGCCTATTTCTGTAGTTGAACCATTTCTCATGATAGAAACTAAAGAAATCATTGCTCTTTGGGGAAAGTAGACTTCTTTTATTAGTTGATATGGTTCGTAAATTACTTGTCCCAAAACCAGATTGACAGGTTTTAGGTAAGGAATAAGCCGCTGATATTCTTCAGGAGGTAAAGCCATCAGGAGTTTATTTATCAACATAGTAAGGCAAGTCAAGCATGGGGATTAGAAATCTCTTTTAGTTCAAGTTTGACTGAGAATAACCAATATTCCTTAAAAGCAATTTTAATTTTGGTTCAAAGTCAAATATACTTTTCTATTTACAATTAGCTTTTTGCCAAAAGAAGGATAACCAAATTACTTAGTCAATCATCAAATTTGTTATTTTACTATCGCGATTAAATCAGTGAACAGTCAACAGTTATCAGTTCTGCCCGGTTTCAGTCGGGGATTTAACCCCGACTGAAACACACCACTTGCCGGAAGTGGGGGACTCTGACTCCCAATTGATTTACAGTTTTTAACTGATAACTGATAACTGATAACTGATAACTGTTGAAGCATACTTTTGGTAAGATATAATTTTTTTGTAATTATACAAAGTTATTTAAAGTTTTTTTAATAAATCCTGACTTACGCAAGGGTAAAAATCTCCCATTTTATCAACGGGGAGTGTCAAAAAGTTTTCTCTGGTTCATTGATGGTTAAGAATCCAACTACAGCACTCAAGAGCGCTAAAATTGCTCCAATAAACATTATCAAACGAAAACTGTCTATATAGGATAATGTAATTGCTTGTTCTAGTCCATTTTTTAATTGTTCGCTTATGGTTGTATCACCGGGAATTTTTCCGCCTGCTAAATTAATTGTTTCTTTTTCTAAAATTGACCGTATTTGATCTGATAAATTTAACTTTGCTAAACGTTTATCAAGACTGTAATTGAAAGCGTTAAAAACAAAAATATTAAAAATGGCGATCGCGATTAATCCAGCGATACGAGAAACAGTGTTATTAATTCCGCAAGCGACACTAGTCTGAGACTGTCTAACTGTAACGATAAGGGTTTTTGTCAAAGGAGCAATGCTAATTTTCATCCCCAAAGCTAGGACTACAATTGCAGGGAAAAATGTTATCCAGTAATTCGCATTAATTCCTGGTATTGCTAACAGTATAAAACCAACTGCTGCAATTAATGGTCCGATTATCAAGGGTAACTTTATACCGTAATAATTTACTAGATTATAAGACCACTGTGGCATCGAAAAGATAATTAAAATAAACGGTAAAAATACTGCACTAGTAACTATTAGGGAATAACCTTGTACTTGAATCAAATTAAAAGGAATAAAATATAAAACTCCTCCCCAAGCCGAATAAAGTAATAACGTCAGTAAATTAGCACCGCTAAAAGTAGGGGATTTAAATAAAGACAAAGGTATCATTGGATTATAAATATTTTGCTCGACAAAAATAAACCCACCTAAAATCATCATTCCAGATACTAAACAACCGATTATTAAAGGATGAAAAAGACCTAAATTAGAAGATTCAATTAATCCAAATACCGTTACTCCTAAACCCAAAGTTGCTAGCATCGCTCCAGAATAATCAAGTCGGGTAAAATCGCGATCGCGACTTTCGGGAACATAGCTAAATAAAATTGAGAGTATGGCGATCGCCAAAGGGACATTAATAAAAAATATCCATCTCCAAGAAAGATTTTGCAACAACCAACCACCTAAAATTAGTCCAAATGCAGAAACTATCGCTGTAAAATTAGACCAAGTTTTAATTGCTTTCCTTCGCTCGTTGTCAGCAAAAGAAGCGCTGATAATTGCTAAACTTCCTGGAATTAATAATGCACCACCGATTCCTTGAAAAGCACGAGCAATGATTAATTGAGCGATATTAGGAGATAAAGCACACCATACTGAAGCCAAAGCAAATAAAGCAATTCCACAAGCATAAATCAACCTTCTTCCAAATTTATCTCCTAATGAACCACCGAGTAAAATCAAAGTGGCAAGAAATAAAGCATAAGATTCAACTACCCACTGTACTTGAGTCGCAGTTGCATTCAAAACTTGTTGTAATACTGGCAGCGTGATATTGACAACAATACCATCAATCATTACCATACTCGAACCGAGTATAGTGGTCACTAGTACCCAACGTTGGGTAATCCGAGAGCAAGAAGTAGAGCATCGTTTAGCATTGATTACTCCAGTATCACACGGCTGTTTGACGATGTTAGACATTTCAAGCTACCCAGAGCGTTACTGTGAGAATTTTACCGGAATTTGTTGATTATTCTCTACTCAATATAAAATTATAATTTTGTCAATAATCCTATTTGTGATTTTATCTATATTGTTTGACATATTTATATTTAGCTTGATCAGATTTGTCTCACGAATAAAACAGTATTTTTGTTTTGTCAGGGTTTTTATCGAATAATTTAGTAATTTCGCACTACAATAAAGTTAATGTGTAAGCGCAATCTTCAGTGAAGAAGTTGCGTTTTCATCTATTTTTTGTTTTGGATAATTTTTTACTTTGTAAACATGGCTGATAAATCCGAACGTCAAACGCGAATTATGGAGCATCTTGCTCGCAGTACAAACGATTTCATTAAACTTAAGCTCAATTCCAATGAGCGAAAACAGCAAATATTAGAACATATTCGCTTAACTAAAGGTTAAAGGGTTTTAGAGGTGGGAAATCCCCACCTTTTTTTAATTTTTTTTGATTTTTTTCTCAGACTTATAAAATATTTTGCCAGAAATCTTATTCTTAAGTAGTGGTAATTCATTAATTAACTCTACTTCCCTTGCTTTTTGCTTAATTCCTATTTTTAGATAAATAACAAATGTGAATGGTTATTAATTAATAATTGCTTTGACTAACTAATACGTACTTTTACTGTAAAGAATGTCTGGAATATTGCAACAAAATAAATTTATTATTTATATACAAATAAATCATCAATTTTAGATAAAATTAGTTTATGAAAATAGTTAATATATTGCGTCAAGGCAAGTTGACCAAATCATTGGTAATTGCTAATTGGTAATTACATGGGTTTTAAGCCCCTGCTGATTGTAATTGCGTTCGCATAGCGTCCCTGAAAGGGAAATTGCGAATTGTTTTGACGGCTGTTTTATCATACTTTTTTTATGCTAACTGTATCTTTTTATATATTTACGTATATTTATATTTATTTGTTCTAATTGATAGTTTTTGATAGTTTTTAATTACCTTATGAACTAACCTTGTTGTGGACTATTACGTTTTCGTTTCTTTAAAACAGAGAATTAAGGATTAATTTTTAGGTGATAAAAAATGAAAAATAGTAAATTTTATATCTAAAAATTTAATCTTGTTCTCAGTAGCGCTTCAATTGTGATCAGTTATCAAAAAGCCATGAAAAATCCAGAATCTGAAACCAAACTTCAAGGAAATAATCCAGAGAAACCTGCGCGATCGCGACGTTTATGGCAGCGTTTGCTTTTAATATTATTACCAGTAACCTTAACAGTTGGTGGAGTGGCGATATTGTGGTATTTGCTTGCTCATAAAAACAATTCGCCTTCAACTACCACCGTACAACCAGCAGTATCAGTCAAACTAGCTGAGGTAAAAGCAGGTGAAATTAAAGAAAGTTCGGAATTCATTGCTAGTTTGCAATCTTTACGCTCGGTTAGTATTCAAGCCAATACTCAAGGTAAAGTATCTCAAATATTCGTAAAAGTTGGTAGCCAAGTTGCAGCACAAGCACCTTTATTCCAAATTAATTCTAATAATCAAGCCATTGAAATTAGTAGTACAAATAATAGTACTTTTGATACTCTACAAACTACTCAGCAACAATTACAAAATGCTAATACTCAGCTTCAAGTATTAGAAAATCAACGGTTATCATTACTTGAAAATATCAAATTAAATCAAGAAAAATATCAAAAATATGCTAATTTAGCTGCACAAGGAGCGATGTCAAGACAAGCGAAAGATGAATACGAACAACAACTGATAGCAGCTAAAACAAACTTGAATAACTTAGATACTCAAATCAAAACACAACAAGTAACAGTATCTAATTTAGAAAAAATGCTGCAACAACCACAGATAAATTCTCCAAATAAAATTCCACAGCCAACACCACAGCAGCTTCAAGATGTTAAAATTAATGCTCCCTTCGCGGGTACCGTCACAAATATTTCAGTAAAAGTTGGAGATTTAGTAAATCCTGCAACTCGGATTGCTATCGTCACTCAAAATCAACCTTTAGAAGTTGATATCCCGGTTTCCTTTGAAAAGAAAACACAACTACGTAAAGGAATGCCGGTAGAATTAATTAACGCTCAAAGTCAAAACATTGGTACAGGGAAAGTATTTTTTATTGCTCCAGAAGTTAATCAAGATACTCGTACAGTACTAGTTAAAGCTTTATTTGATAATGAACAAGGCAAGATGCGAGCGGGAGAATTTGCCAGAGCAAGAATCAATTGGAATCAGGATTATGGCTTGTTAATTCCCACTGAAGCTGTGTTTCGTATCGCTGGGGAAGCCTTTGTATATGTAGCCGAAAAATTAAATTCAACTGCACCATCCCCTCAATTAGTAGCCAAGCAAAAACAAGTAAAATTAGGTAAAACTATAGATAACCAATATCAAGTCATCGAAGGATTGCAGCCAGGGGAAAAGGTTATTGTTTCCAAGTTGCTAAATATTAGGGATGGTGAAATTGTAATGGCTCAACAAGAGTAAAAGTAATTATAAACAACTTTTTGCCAAACTTTGAGCTAATTTAGCATAATTATCATCAAATTTTATCTCCACAATGCCGTACACTGATTGTGGTTGAGCAAGTGTTCTCAAGCACTTGACTTGTTTTAGCAATCGTGTAATTTCTGTATAGAGCTAAAGTCGTTCAAATGTCTCCACCAAGAGGTTCTGAATCACCAAAAGCATATATCATACAAATAAATTAATAGAAATTAACGATGGTAGAACGTCCAATTAAAAAATCCGAGCGTCAGCTAAAACCCGACGTTGAAGTCACTCCTATAAGCACTTCTGAAGTCACTCCTATAAGCACTTCTGAAAAACGGAATTTTGTCCCTCCGATCAAAAAAGATCGCGATCGCGATCAAAATAATCCTAGAGATACAGAAAATAGAGGAGAAGATAGAAGAGAAGGTAGAGGAGAAGATAGAAGAGAAGGTAGAGCAGAAGGTAGAGGTAAAGGTAAAGGTCGAAAATCATCGGAAAAAGATGAAATCAGATCACCGCTCAATCCTGCTTTAGCACGCCCTCCCAAACCTTCTAAACCTCCGGTTAAAGTTGAACCGGAACCCGAAGAAGTATTAGAGACTGTTGCTGAAGATTCCGTTGCTGTTGAAGAATCTCCAGAATCCAGCCAAGAGTAGAGAGAGTTTGGGACAAGGGGACAAGGGGACAAGGGGACAAGGGGACAAGGGGATGGGGAGAAATTAACTGTCAACTGTCCACTGTCCACTGTCAACTGTCAACTCCTGTCCTCCTAACTCTTTTTAATTGTACGTTCTCCGAAATGAATTAATCTTTCAATGGTGGCAAGACGATTTTCCCATACTCCAACTTGGTAGGAATTATTTAAAGCGTGTTGACGCATTAATATTCTAAATTGAGATTGAAAGCGGGTTAATGATGCTTTAGTGGCTTGTAAGTTGGCTGGTGATGGAGAATTTGCAAGTTGATCTAGAGCGTTTTGCAAGATTTTTCCTTGGGTGTTAAATTCGGAAATGCTGCTGCTAGACATTTGTAATTGGTTGTTTTGCAATACAAATTCCCATTCTTTCTGTAGAGAAGCGTAACGTAAAGCAGCAGTTTTAAATGGTTGACGATAGGGAATAGGTTCTGGTGTTTCAGCTTTACCTTGAGTACTATTAAAAACTTGCTGTAATTGTTGATTTTGTAAATTTTCGGCAGCAAATAGGGCGTAACCACCTACTGGTAAATCTCTAATTAATTGTAACTGATCGAAAGCTCCTAGAGTTGGTAAATTCAGCAAGCGAATTCCAGGGACTAATAAAGCAGAACCCAATTTTCTTGATAGAATCCAAGGTTGTGCTAATCTACTGAAAGCTGGGGTTTCTAAAGCATAAGTCATCGGCACAATTAAGTCTATATCACCCCGGTTTGCCCAAACTTCCCAATGCTGTTGTAATTTTTGAATTCTTTCTTGTTCTGGTAATGGAAATACCGCTACAGACATAATTAAATCAGGTTTCTTTTGACGCATTTTTTGCGAAATTTGACTGACAAAACTATCAACTTGTTGGGTACGAAATGCCGTCCATTTTTGCCACATATCCCCTTGATTTGGTGTAATTTGTAGCGGATCTACACCATAACTTTGTTTAAATTGCGATCGCGCTGCTTGACCATACCCATAACTACGGTTGCGCTGATGGTCTTGGAAAGGATAGCGAATATAATCTAAATGTAAGCCATCTACGTCGTAGTTGGTAACAATTTCTTCGTATTGATTTAATAAATACTGCCGTAATTGAGGATTTGCAGGGTCAAAAAACGGCTTGGTTTGACCTTGAGGAATCATCTTTCCTTGTCTATCATAACCAGCCCAGTCTGGATGAGCAGCAAGCACTGGTCCGGGATAATTCGAGTCAATATTCAAAATTTGATTGTGTCGCTGGTTCCCGGCTGCAAAAACCCACACCCAAGCGTGTAATTCCATTCCTCTATCATGAGCTAATTTGACAGCCGATTTTAACGGGTCCCAGTTACGTGTTAAAGGATTCTGCTGGGGTGCAATTTTACTCGGATAAACTGTATAACCAGCATTTACTGTTTCAAAAAAGACTGTATTAATTCCTGCCTGTGATAATCTGTCAAAAACTTGTGCTAGTCCTTGCTCGTTTCTAGCGTTGACAATCGTGCCTCGATCAAGCCAAATAGCACGAATTTCTGGTTGAGCTAACTTGCTGTTGACTGGAAACTGATTCCATAAACCAGTTTTAGCTGTTAACCATTGCTTACGAGCTTCCGCGTATTTTTTCTGTGCTACCAACTGGGGTATTTGTTTGACAATTTCATTCGCTTGTGATATTGCTTGCTGACTATTGACAGTTAATCCACCTGGTTGACTGGATGCAACTTCTACTGTTTGGGCTTTTGCTGATTGAATTCCGGGGTTGATAACCGCAGCTGATAAGTTAGCACTTTCAACTCGACCAATTAATTTTAGTAGTTCTTGTTGTAGTGCAATTACTTCGGTACTACTAATCGGTTTACTAGAATTGGGTTGGATATCCAGACGTACATTATCCTGTAAATGGTCGATCGCTTCATCGGATAACTGATCGGAACGTCTGAAGTTGCCACTGGGAAGGGCATTATTCGGAATAACAGCGGTAATATTGAAAGAAGATGGAGAAGTAGTATTTCTTGGGGAAATTGGAGTTTCTGCGACTGCGGAATTAGCACAGTTGGGAGAACCACCAGGAACAGTTTTAACATCAGTCGGGGTTGTGTGTCGTTTCAAAGCGGCTTGCAACCAAGCACTATCCAACTGTGGATTTGCTGCGGTATCAACTCCCCAGCGCCAACCAAAGAAAGTAGAGCGTTGGGTGGCTAAGACTGCTGAAGAATTATTTTTATTATCCCACACAGCAGCTTGATAGGAAACATCATCAGGAACTACAACAGCACCCCGTACTTCTCCCATTAATTTTGCACCGCTCGCCCATCGCTGTAACTTATTATTAGAAGGCTGAAGTTTATCGGCTGCTTCCAAAGCAAATCCCCAATAACCTCCCAAAATATTTTGAATTAATCGACGTACCCCCGGTGCGGATAAACTTCCCACCGGACCACTAGCAATCACTCTACCACCTCTACTTACCCATTCTTCCAAAGTAATTGCTTGTGAAGGTGTTAATTTTTCTATATTCGGTAAAAATAAAACCGTGCGGTTTCCCCAATCAGCAGTACTTTTGACGCTGTTTAAAGAAATTACACAGTAATTCACTCCTGCGGATTGCAAGCGATTAGTTATACCTTCCCACTGACCAGAATTTTCGCGACTTTGAACCACACTAATAACAGGTTCGGTTGCTGCTGTAGCCGGTAAAATATTAAATATATTATATATATTAAAAATATTAAATAAATTCAATAAAAAATAAGCTAAGAACTGACAATTAAAAAATAATAATTCCTTTTTAATCGACTTCAACTTGATTCGTCTGATTCCTTTTATTTGGTATACCACTCTTAGCCCCCATTCAATTTTGGATTTTAGATTTTAGATTTTAGATTGAAGATTCAATATTTAGGTGAAAGGCTGAAAATCAACCCTCAACTGTCAACTAACACAAACTTCAATTAATTCTTCAACATTCGCTACTGGGAATATTTTTACTTTTAAATTATTCGCAACTTCCGCCACAGTTTTATCATCTAAAAATATCAATTCTCCATGTTTTAACATGACACTCGGCAATAAAATTCCATCTCCTAAATCTTCTTGTTGCAATTTTAAAATCAAATCATGACCTGTTAATAAACCAGTAACGCTAATATCTTGCCCCCAATAATCGCTAGATAAAGCACGCATATTCACAGATAAACCTTCAACTTCATTTAACTGTTTTACAAGAGGTTTAAAAGCTTGCTCAACAGCATTCCCCACAACCCAAGTTAACTTTCTTGGCTCAACTTTATCTGGTAATAATTTCTGTGCAGTTTCCATAAATTGCTTGAGAAACAAACGAATTGAACCGACACCGTTATCAATTTGAGGATAATCCTCATATTCTGGTTCACATGGTAGTTCCTCCCCTGCGATTAAAAACCATTCATCAGCTAACCAAACGCAATTTGAACCACAACTTGCTTTTAATTCTTGTTGCAACTTTCGCACTTGAAAAATTACTTCTCGTGCTTTTTCCCGTGTCACTGGTATTAGTTCATCCTCTTGGGGACGAAATCGCGTCAAACCCACTGGTACAACTGCCACAGAAGCAACAGCAGGCAATTCACTGGTATGAAAAGACGCTAAATCGTGCAGAGTTTGTTCCAAGTGTACGCCATCATTAATACCAGGGCAAACTACTACTTGTGCGTGGATTTGCAGCCGTCGTTCTTGGAACCACTTGATATGCTGTAGAATTTCACCCGCACGTTGATTTTTAAGTAATTTAATTCTCACTTCGGGTTCTGTTGCATGAACTGACACATACAACGGTGACAACCGCATCTGTTCAATTCTGTCCCATTCCCGTTGCGATAAATTAGTTAAAGTCAAGTACGAACCATACAAAAAACTTAAACGATAATCATCATCTTTGAAGTACAAACTAGAGCGTTTATCTGGTGGTTGTTGGTCAATAAAACAGAAAGGACAACGATTATTACATTGAATTAAACCATCAAAAAGCGCTGTTTCAAACTCTAAACCCAAATCATCATCATAATCTTTTTCAATTTCAATTTGATGAGTTTTTCCCTTTTGATCTAAAACTTCTAATTCTAAAAATTCATCAGCACATAAAAATTGATAATCAATCAAATCGCGGGGACGCATACCATTAATACTAACAATGGCATCACCGACATCAAATCCAATTTCTGCACCGATAGAATCGGGTAATACTTTTGTTATACGAGCAGGACGAATGTTCATAATTTAAGAGTTAAGAGTTAGGAGTTAGGAGTTAGGAGTTAGGAGTAGTAAAGTAATTAAGATAAGAATAAAATAACTGATTTTGGCTTCAGTTTATCAATTGTTTTCTACTAAATTCATGTTAATTTGACAGACTGAGACCAAACATTCAAAAGTCGGATTTTTACCTCAAATATCTGTAATATCAGACAATCGTGATAAAAATCCGACTTCTGTAGTGTGTTGGCGTAGCCTGCCCCGAAGGGGCATACTTCTAGCTCGCTATTTACCGCCAGGGAGCGAGACGCTCCCACTACCAATAAATTACCCCGCATAATTAATGAAAAGGACTACTAGTAGTCTGCCACATTAATTATGAATGGTTAGTTTTTCCCAAAATTGTCTAGAGACGTTATGTATAACGTCTCTACAGCACGTCGGTAGATGAACAAATCCCTCAAAACTTATGTGGCGGAGTACTAGACATATGAATGCTTAGGTTGTAGCCCACATTCCGCACCCTAATCTGTAGTACTCGGTTATCACGGACAATACATTAAACTAAAAAGAATCAAATAATACAAACAACTATTTTTTTACTTTATTAAACTGCGATCGCTGTACAAAACGAAT
>Ga0209911_100114_pt1 | contig 58771 bp, 47 predicted proteins | sample FECB21metaG_FD_188301 | JGI IMG/M metagenome (GOLD analysis project Ga0209911, IMG submission 188301) | Cyanobacterial communities from the Joint Genome Institute, California, USA - FECB-21 (SPAdes) (version 2) | ecosystem: Environmental > Aquatic > Thermal springs > Hot (42-90C) > Microbial mats...
TTACTGATAAAATTAAGACCGAACCCTCTTTTAGACTGGATTCTACCACTACATCTGGCAAGTTTAAAAGTTGAGTAAGGATTCTTTTCATAATTAGTTATACTGAAATATAAATAAGTATACTAATGTTTTAGCACGTTAAGTACGCAAGAACCGCATATATTGTCGCGATGCAATTGCTAATACAAAACTAATTCCGCTGAAAATATGTTGACTACGAACGTAAAATACAAATCCGATTAATACAAAAAAACTGGCAATAATGTCGGTATAAAGATGTCCACTCAACCATAAATAATAAGGAAATGATATCAAACCACATAAAGCCAGAAATGCATTTCTTCTTGTTTTATTGATAGGTAGTCCAATAATACAAGTCATTAGAAAAGAAAGAAAAAAGTTAAACAGCCGTCCCACAAAAATTCCACCTTTGAATAAATATTCAAAAACTCCAAAGATGAGAAATGGTAAAGGTGTATTTAGTTCTTTATAATCTTGTAACCAAGTTTGAGGAGGAATTAAACTATTACTAAATATTAAACTTGTTTGCCAAAAAGTTCGCTCATCCCAGATTGGAGAAAATTGAAGTTTTTTTAAATACAAGAATACGATGAGATATACTATACAAATAGTACCAAAAAAAACTATCGTATATTTATTAATCAGTGTTTTTGTTGATAACATGAATCTATTTCAGTTATATAGATGATGATTGTTTCCAATGTTACTTTCATAAAAATGTCAAGTAAGTTATTTAAATCACATATCTGTTTAAATTAAGCAAGTGTATTTTTTTTAGTATATAAAGAAAAAGTCCGCAGATTGTTTGTAAATACTTAGTAAAATTGGTGTTAAGATTTTTCCCTTAGTTTGGAGTTATAAATAATTGAGACCGATCAAAAATTTATAAATTTGCAGACGCTTCACGATAGAATACTTATTGAAATCGAATAAATAAAATTAAAGCTATGCCTCTACCAGTTGGAACTCAAGCACCTAATTTCACTACTAAAGATACCAAAGGTAATACCGTATCTTTATCAGATTTTAAAGGTAAGACAGTAGTTCTGTACTTCTATCCCAAAGATGATACTTCCGGATGTACCAAACAAGCTTGTAGCTTCCGGGATGCTCGATCGCAATATGAAAGCAAAGATATTGTAGTTTTAGGTGTGAGTGCAGATGATGAAGCTTCTCACCAAGCTTTTACCCAAAAATACAATCTCAATTTTCCTTTATTAGTTGATACGGAAAAAAACTTAATTCAAGCTTATGATGTTGATGGTGGTGGTTATGCAAAGCGCGTTACCTACGTGATTGATGGTAACGGTAAAATCATTAATGTTGACTCTAACGTGAACACAAGTAGCCACGCTGAAGATGTATTAAAATCTTTGGGTTTGTAATTTCGACATTAGTCATAAAAATGTAGAGACGTGATATATCACGTCTCTACATCTGTAATACACATCCAAATTCAGATAACTTTAATTCCCAGAAGCTGGTGCTGGTGTATAAACTGGCAATGCAAAGTCAAAATTACTCGGTTGTTGTCCGGTTGTTGATTGTTGTTGACGTTGTTGCATCAAACGTTGTTGTCTTGCACGAAACGAGTCTGCTTCAGAATTAATTTGTTCTCTATTTTGAGAAGAAAAACCTTGCCAATCCAAGGTTCCAAAATTTGCTCGGTGAATTAAACTCATCGGATTAAAACTACCATCTTGAGGTCCGTAAATCGAATCTCCATCACCTTGTTTTGTATTAATTGTATCGTTTCGGTAGCTAGATGGTATGGAAAGGTCTTGACTAGTTTGAGCTAAACTTGCTGTGGGTGCAATTATACAAGCAATGCCAAATCCGGTAATAGTTGCAGCAACTAGTTTATTAAACTGTGAAATCGATATTTTCATCAAATTTTCCCCTTTTATGGCTCCAATTAATACTTCTATTTTACGCAAGAGTACGACGTAGGCGGGGTTGAATGCTTAATAATGCTACAACCGCAAAGCCTAACAATACTAGTATTGCACCGCCAAAAGTTACATCACCCCAAAAAGCGTGCATTACTATACTATTTAATCCCCAACTTTCATGTTGATAAAGGTAGCGGATTGGCTCAATTGCATAGCTCAGAGGATTGATTGTTGCGATAACCTGTAACCATTGAGGCATAAATGACAAAGGAGCTAAAGCCGTACTGGCAAATAGTAAAGGTAAGTTAGTCACGAAGATGACTGCGATTAACTCAATATGTCCCGGTAGTGCAAAGGCTAAACCCAAGGAGAGAGCCGTTACACCCAAAGCCAGTAGAAACACGATTAAAGCGATTGTAGCCAAACCTGCCGCATCCGGAATACCCGCTCCCAAAAATGCCGCAGCTCCGACAATTACCGCTGCTTGTAGCAAAGTTTGACTGATAATAAAAATTGCCGAAGCAAAGACAATTGAAAAACGCGATGCTAAAGGAGCAACTAATAACCGATTTAAAAAGCCAAATTCTCTGTCAAACATAATCGGTAAACCAGCATTCAGCGCTCCACCAAAAGCTGTAAATACTATTATCCCAGCCGCTAAAAATTCAGCGTAATTTGTCGTATTGCCAAAAAGTCCTTTTGGTGCATTTTGAAAAAGTGCGCCAAATAACACTAACCACATTACAGGTTGAATAATACCAGCAGCCAAAGTTGAAGGACGACGCTGTAACTGAATAAACAGACGACGAGTCAAAGCCAAAGTTTCTTGAACTAACTCGCCGAAAACACTTTGATTCGCATCACTGTACAGTTGTGGTGATGCTATTTCTTGCAAATTAATATTTGCTGACTTGGAAGTTAAAATTGTGCCACTCATAACGATTTTGGATTTTAGATTTTAGATTTTGGATTCAAAGAGTTAGTACCACCGGAGTTAGTACCACCGGAGTTAGTACCACCGGAGTTACCAATTACCAACTACCAATTCCCTATTTCATACTTTGTTTCTTTTCAGCTTTCATATCACGAGTTCCCACCGCAGCTAGTTCGGCATCCATTAAAGTACGTCCGGTTGCTGCTAGGTAAACATCATCTAAACTTGGACGGGATTGAGCAATCCCAAAAGTCGGTAAACCGGCATTATTTAAAGTTTGCTGTATAGTAATCAAAGCATCATTTTCTTGAGTAACGACCAAGTTTAATGAGTTACCTTGAGCGCCGTTAATGATTGCTTCTTTAACAAAAGGTAGGGAACTGAGGAGATTTTTGGCTTTTTCCGCTTCCTGATCCGGGGTAAACTCCCGAATCCGCAGAGTTACTCTATCTCCCCCCAACCTATCCTTTAATTGAGATGGTGTTCCTGTCGCAATTACCTCACCACAATCTGCGATCGCAACTCGATCGGCTAAAGCATCAATTTCTTCTAAATAATGGCTGGTAATTAATACAGTCGTTCCTGCTTCTCGTAACTTCCGCAGAAATTCCCATACCACAAAACGGCTTTCGATGTCAAGTCCGGCTGTTGGTTCATCCAATACTAATACATCAGGTGCGTGGAGTAATCCAGCCGCTAAATCCAAACGTTTACGTAAACCACCGGAATAAGTCCCCGTCTTTTTATTAGCGTATTCCTGTAAACCGAGCAAATCCAAAACATTATCAATACGCTGTTTTGTAACCTTTCCAGGAATATGATAAAGCGCTGCTTGGAGTTGCAGCAATTCCCTTCCAGTCAACATCTTGTCTAAAGCCACCTCTTGTGCTACATAACCAAGGCGTTTCCTCGCTTGTTTGGGATGATCGATCACCGAAATCCCAGACACTTCAATTTTGCCCGCATCTGGAGTAGTTAAAGTACACAAAGCACGCAGAGTAGTAGTTTTTCCAGCACCATTAGGACCGAGTAAACCAAAGATTTCCCCTCGCTCTACCTGAAAGGAAATATTTTTAACGGCTTGGGTAGTGCCGTAGTGCTTCTTTAAATTTTCGACTAAAACGGCAGGAGCCATTGACATTAACTCTTAAATATACAAATCGCAACAAATTATATCTTTATTGTAGAAGGGAAGGAACAATTTGGAGTTAGTTGACAGTGGACAGTTGACAGTTGACAGTTGATACTTATTTTTTCCCCTTGTCTCCTTGTCCCCTTGTCTCCTTGTCCCCTTGTCCCCTTGTCCCCTTGTCTCCTTGTCCCCTTGTCTCCTTGTCTCCTTGTCTCCTTGTCTCCTTGTCTCCTTGTCCCCTTGTCCCCTTGTCCCCTTGTCTCCTTGTCCCCTTGTCCCCCCCGTCTCCGCATCCCCCATTCCAAAAGTCATCTACTTAAAGTAGCAATAAATGTATCAAGAGGCTGATAAAGGTATTTATATCGATTACCTTGAGCAGATTGAGGTGTAAAAATTAGCTTAAAAACTACGGAGATTCACCCTCATGGATGAACGCCGTCTGCGGGAATATGTTGCTCTGATTAAGGAACTGTTAAACTGCCCTGATGGAGAGGAGTTTGTCATCTTAAAAGCCAATACACAATTGGTTGATGAAGATTTAATTGTGGTGATGGAGCAGATAGCCATCAAAGCGGAAGGGCAAGGTGCAACGGGAACTGCTGAGTTCCTACGCAATTTAGCTCAAGAGCTAAAAGCTATGTTAGCACAAGCTACAAAGACGTTTAACTCTGAAGAAGATGAACGTCCATCTGCTTATTTAGAATTGATTGAAACGTTAATGAGTTGCCCTAGTGGAAGCGAAGCGGAAATATTGCGTAAAAATCAAGATTTAATTGATACGCAATTCGTTTTAACTTTAGCACAAGTGGCAGGAATAATGGCAGAAATTGGAGAGGAAAAAGCTTCCCAATTTTTGCAAGGAATTGCAACACCTTTAGCCAAGGGAATCCAAGGTTCTTTACCTGCTGCGAAACCTGCTCAAAATTATCTGGATTTTCTGGGAGAAGTATTACGAGCTACTTCTAATAGTAGTGGTAATGCGAAAGTGGTGTATCCTCTATTGGCTGCGAATTTAGACAAACTAAATACGTATTTTGCTCAAGTTATGCAAGACTGGGTAAAAGAGACTGTAGAGAAAGTACAGCCATCAATAGCCCATAACGTCGTTGTCGATATTGTAAATTTTAGTGTATTAATTCAGCAGTTCTCTTTAGGCAATAAAGCTGAGAACTTAGAGATTGCGATTATTGGTTATCAGATTGCCTTAACTTATTTTAATCGTGAAGAGTATGCCGAAGAATGGGCTGGAACTCAGAACAATCTTGGCAATGCTCTTGTTGAACGCATTACTGGGGACAGTCTAGAAAATTTGGATGAAGGTATTAAGTGTTATGAGCGTGCATTAGAAGTCTACCAGCGCGATGTATTTCCCGAAGATTGGGCTATGACTCAAAATAATTTGGGTACGGCTTATAAAGGTAGAGAAAAGGGGGATAAAGCAGAAAACCTCGAAATCGCTATTCAATACTATTTCGCCGCATTAGACGTATATCAACGTTCCGTATTTCCGTATCAATGGGCGGCAATTCAGTATAACTTGGGTAACGTCTATTGCGATCGCGTTGCTGGCGACAAAGCTGAAAATATGGAAATCGCCATACTATCCTACAATGCAGCATTAGAGGTGTATCAACCGAATCTGGTTCCCCAACAATGGGCAATGACTCAATATAATTTGGGTAATGCTTATAAACAGCGGATTCGTGGGGATAAGAATGAAAATTTGCGAAAAGCTGACGAATGTTATCTTGCTGCAATGGATATTTATAAGCGATATCGCGATCCTGAAGAATAAGTGATTCTGTTTCTTACACACATTGGAGAAACCCGGCTTTTGATTTCTAAAAGTCGGGTTTTTAACAGTTGACAGTTGACAGTTGACAGTTGATGATTATTATTTATTTCACCCCATCCCCTTGTCCCCCCATCCCCTTGTCCCCCCATCCCCTTGTCCCCCCATCCCCTTGTCCCCTTGTCCCCCCTCTCCCCGCTCCCTTTTCAAAACCACTAATTTGCTCAAAGCCGTTCAAAAATCAAATTTTGATATTCTTGTTCAGTAAAAATATCCAAAGTGTTTTCAATTCTATCTAAGAATACTAACCCTTCAAAATGGTCGTATTCATGCTGAAAAATACGAGCAACAAAATCCGTTAATTTCCGATTTTGCAATTTACCATCTCTATCAGTATATTCAACTTCAATAGTCTTATACCTAGGAACTAAACCTCTAATTCCGGGAATACTCAAGCAACCTTCCCAATCTTTGACAATTTGCTCGGAATAGTTAACAATTCGAGGATTAATCATTGCCGTTGGCTCCATTAAAGGAGCATTGGGATATCTGAGATTTGGACGAGAAGCAACGATAAAGATACGATAAGCGACGGCAACTTGTGGTGCTGCAATGCCAACACCGTTAGCTTCTTTGACTGTAAACAACAAATCATCAATCAATTTTTGGATAGTTTTGTCTTGAATATTGTTAACAACCTCGGCTTTTTGCCGCAGCATCGGATTACCCAATTGAATAATCGAAAGTTTTTCAGACATAATTAAGAGTTAGTTGACAGTTGACAGTTGATTTCTCCCATCCCCTTGTCCCCTTGTCTCCCCATCCCCTTGTCCCCTTGTCTCCCCATCCCCTTGTCCCCCCATCTCCCCATCCCCTTGTCCCCCCATCTCCCCATCCCCTTGTCCCCCCATCTCCCCATCCCCTTGTCTCCCCATCCCCCTAACCACCTTGTCCAGTTGTAGGTAAAGGCTCAGGTCTAACTGCTAAATTTATAGTTCTGCCGTTGCGTTGTACTTCTATATTTAACGGTTTACCAATCGTACTATTTTCTACTAATTTTTGTACGTCTTCATTATTATTAACGGGCTGCTTATTAATGCTAACGATAACATCTCCGGCTTTTAATCCCCCTTGAGATGCTGGAGAACCACGCATAATACGCATTAATAAAACCCCTTTATCTGCTGAAATACTGGGACTTCCTAATTCACTGTTGAGTTTTTCTTTGATTTCCGGTGTCAACGTCACCATTTGAATTCCTAAATAGGGATGGTCTACTCTACCTTTAGCAATTAATTCTTGAGAAATTCTTTTAACTGTATTTACCGGAATCGCAAATCCTAAACCTTGAGCGCCTCTAATTATAGCAGTATTCATCCCTATTACTTGTCCGCTAGCATTTAATAAAGGTCCCCCGGAATTACCGGGGTTAATTGCTGCATCAGTTTGAATATAATCAACTCGCTTGTCAGCAGCAGCACCAATATCACGGCTAGAACGTCCTGTAGCGCTGATAATTCCGGAAGTTACCGTGTAGTTCAAACCTAGAGGATTACCAATGGCAATTACCGCTTCTCCTGGTTGTAGTGACTCAGAGTCTCCCAAACCAGCAGTAGGTAAATTATCTGCATCAATTTTAATTACAGCAACATCTGTTACTGGGTCTTCACCTAATACTTTCCCGTCAAATTTACGACCATCTTTTAACTCAACGGTTACTCGATCGGCTCCGTCTACTACGTGAGCGTTAGTTAAAATTTCACCATTGGAGTTGATAATAAATCCAGAACCATTACCCCTTTGTTCTCTTTCTCTCGGTTGTATCGGTGAACCGTTACCAAAAAATCTCCGCAAAAACGGATCGTCAAGTTCATCTGAGAGACCGGAACTTACTGTCCTAGAAGTATCAATCCGAACTACAGCCGGACCGACTTGCTGTACCACTGAAACCACAAAGTTAGGGTCTCTTGACTCTGTGAAGATTGGTGGGGGAGCAATTTTAGGTACATTATTATTTTGATTGTTTGGATTGTTTTGATTACGAGCCTGAGCCTGAGTGTCTGGAGTTTTCCGACCTATAATATTACCAAGGTTAGAACAACCATTCAGCAAAGCAGTGCTAATCGCAACAATAAAAGTTAAGATAAAGTTTTTTACCCAAAACTGCTGTGTCTGATTTTTAGTATAAATATTACCTAATTGTCGCTGATGGTCTTTTCTATTCATGTGATTTTACTTCTCCGTGTGAGTGGGTGAATGATAGGATATTGCCTACTGAATAAATATAAGACGGGACTACAAATTAAAATTTAGTTTTGCGTTTAGATTGCCTGAACATCGCGTTTTTGGCAAGGCTACTTATTTAATATCTTGTTGTTTTGTAACAATTACCTAACAATCGGTGGTTGAAATGTCTGACAAAATAGAAAATTTATGGTCTCAAGTCTTGGAACGCTTGCAGTTAGAACTTTCGCGTCCCACGTTTGAAACTTGGATTAAAACCGCGATCGCCGAAAAGTTGGAGCAGAATTGTTTGGTAATTCGTACTCCCAATCCTTTTGCTCGCAATTGGTTACAAAAGTATTACATAAAAACGATTGCTTCAGTAGTCCATGATATTCTCGGTCATCCGGTAGATATTTATTTTACGGTTACAAGCGGTGATTCAGCTTCAGAAATCAACGAACGTGAAGCAACAACTGAATTACCCTTATCTACAAATATTCCGGAGAGTATCGGCAAAAATCAACAGAAAACATCATTATTAAACCTAAAATATGTATTTTCTCGTTTCGTAGTCGGTGCAAACAACCGTTTAGCTCATGCTGCTTCTTTAGCGGTTGCGGAATCTCCGGGTAAGGAGTTTAATCCTTTGTTTTTATATGGTGGTGTGGGATTGGGGAAAACTCATCTGATGCAGGCTATCGGTAATTATCGCTTGGAAATTTTTCCTTCAGCTAAGATATTCTACGTTTCTACTGAACAATTTACTAATGATGTCATCAGCGCTATTCGTAATGACAGCCGACAAAGCCTCCGAGAACGTTACAGGGCTACTGATGTACTCCTAGTGGATGACATTCAATTTATTGAAGGTAAAGAATCCACCCAAGAAGAATTTTTTCATACTTTTAATACTTTATATGAAGCAGGTAAACAAGTAGTTATTGCTTCTGATCGTCCCCCCAATCAAATCCCTCGTCTCCAAGAAAGATTATCTTCCCGCTTCTCCATGGGATTAATTGCTGATATTCAAGCACCAGATTTAGAAACTAGAATGGCTATTCTTCAAAAAAAAGCCGAAGATGAAAATTTACGTTTACCCAGAGATGTTATCGAATACATTGCTTCCAACTACATAAATAATATTCGAGAATTGGAAGGTGCATTAATTCGAGCAATGGCTTATGTTTCTATTTGGGGTTTACCTATGACTGTGGAAAATATCACTTCGATTTTAGAGCCTCCAACTGAAAAAGTAGAAGCAACCCCAGTGGCAATTTTAACTATAGTCGCCGACACCTTTAACATTTCTATTGAAGACCTCAAAAGCAATTCCAGACGAAGAGAAATTAGTTGGGCTCGACAAATCGGAATGTATTTAATGCGTCAATATACAGATTTAAGTTTACCTCGAATCGGCGAAGAATTTGGCGGTAAAGACCATACGACGGTTATGTACAGTTGTGACAAAATTACTCAACTTAAAGAAACCGACCATAATTTAGTACAGATATTACGTCAACTTGGCGATCGCATTAATATAAATAGCTCTAGGTAAAAAATCAAAAATCAAAAATCAAAAATCAAATTTTTTTCTTGGATATAATAAGTTATCAAATCCGCTACTTCTTTATTTAATAGTTAACCTCAGTATAAAAATAAATTAAAAACAAATTTATTTGTGGAAAACTCACAACAAAACTGTGGAAAACTAGATTAAGTATAAATACTCTGTGGAAAAAAAGCTGGTTTTTCCACAGCTTTTTCCACAATTAGCTGTTCGTAAAACTGTTTTAGAGAGAGCTTATGGCGGATTTTCCACAACTTGAAAAATTTAGTGGTCAATATTGCCATTATGTTTATTTGAGTATAAATGTAGGATTTATAACTTTATCCTGTGATTTTCATCGAATAATCTCGAACAATATATGTTGTGGTCAAAAATACTGCATAAGCAGATTATTTGAAAGAGAAAGTATCGATTTCCACATGGCTTGATTCAAGAAAAATCCGACTTTAATCAAATCGAAAACTCTTTTTCTTCTCCTGCTTCCCTTAACAGATAAATCTTTTCAAATAATCACATTTATAAAAACTGCCAATAGGTTGGCAAAAAAACCGCTCAAAATACCCCCACAATTTGATACCCTAGCTTAAATACATGAGAATAAAAAAAGCACGTGGACATTCAAATTGGGCGGGGAAAAACAGCCCGCAGAGCTTACGGAATAGACGAAATTGCCTTGGTACCAGGTACAAGAACATTAGATCCTGCTTTAGCAGATACTAAGTGGCAGATTGGTAATATTGAGCGAGAAATCCCGATTATTGCCAGTGCAATGGATGGCGTTGTTGATGTTGAGATGGCTGTACGCTTATCCGAATTAGGAGCATTAGGAGTACTAAATTTAGAAGGAATCCAAACCCGATATGACAATCCAGAGCCAATTTTAGACCGGATTGCCCTTGTAAACAAAGATGAATTTGTACCCTTGATGCAAGAGCTTTATGCTGAACCAATTAAATCAGAATTGGTGAAACAACGAATTCAAGAAATCAAATCCAGGGGTGGAATTGCCGCAGTCAGTGCTACTCCCGTAGGAGCTAGTAAGTACGGTTCAGCGGTTGCAGAGGCTGGGGCTGATTTATTTTTTGTACAGGCTACGGTGGTTTCTACTGCACATTTATCACCCGAATCAATCACTCCTCTAGATTTAGCTGAGTTTTGCCGAGAAATGCCCATCCCGGTAGTTTTAGGTAACTGCGTCAGTTATGAAGTTACCCTTAACTTAATGAAGGCTGGTGCAGCTGCTATATTAGTAGGAATCGGTCCAGGTGCTGCGTGTACTTCCCGTGGAGTATTGGGTGTGGGTGTACCCCAAGCAAGTGCGATCGCAGATTGTGCAGCCGCCAGAGATGATTATTACAAAGAAACTGGAAATTACGTACCAGTAATTGCCGATGGTGGTTTAATTACTGGTGGTGATATCTGTAAGTGTATTGCTTGCGGTGCTGACGGAGTAATGATTGGTTCTCCCTTTGCTAGATGCGCTGAAGCTCCAGGACGTGGCTATCATTGGGGTATGGCAACTCCATCTCCTGTATTGCCGAGAGGTACTCGTATTAATGTCGGTACTACTGGTACTTTAGAGCAAATACTCACAGGACCAGCACAACTTGATGACGGTACTCACAATCTTTTAGGCGCTCTTAAAACAAGTATGGGTACTCTGGGAGCAAAAAACCTTAAAGAAATGCAACAGGTTGAAATTGTGATTGCTCCATCACTTTTAACCGAAGGTAAAGTTTACCAAAAAGCTCAACATTTAGGCATGGGCAAGTAAAGACAATGCTCTTTAAATTATGTCTAAATGTATAAACTATGAGCGCCCGTTGGGCGCATTTTTCGCTTTCTTAATAGATCAAACAAACACGAAAAATTGCTTACTTCCCACTTTTGGGAGCATCAAACTAGCTAATAGCCCAACCTAATCTTAAATAAATTTTTCCCTACTTTTAAACTATGGCTGGAAAAATTGCATATGTCGCCTACAATAGAGATAGCGGAGACGCATGTTTCCGTTCACTCCTCACACCACACTCCGCCCGGACTATTGTTCGGGCGGTTCCTTATGTTTTGCGATAGGTTCACGCTCAAACTGTAAATCTATATTCCAAATACCAAGGCAGTGGTTTTTGCTGTGGTAGAATTTTCACAAAAATCAAAAACATCCGATTAAAAGGTTTTAAGGTATGTCATCAGCTACACAAGTTACAGACTCCACCTTTAAGCAGGAAGTACTCGATAGCGAAGTTCCCGTGTTAGTTGACTTTTGGGCACCTTGGTGTGGTCCGTGTCGCATGGTAGCGCCCGTTGTGGATGAAATTTCCTCTCAATATGAAGGTCAAATTAAGGTTGTTAAAGTTAATACCGATGAGAATCCGAATGTTGCTTCTCAGTACGGCATCCGCAGTATTCCCACATTAATGATTTTTAAAGGTGGGCAAAAAGTTGATATGGTTGTTGGCGCGGTACCTAAAACTACATTAGCTAATACTTTGGAGAAGTATCTTTAAAAGTTAGACTTCTTCCATCCGTCTATTTTCAGCTTTATATTCTAATAATAGACGGTTGGATTCCTCGATTTTCGATTATTGTTTAGTCATAAAATAATAATCAAAATGTTCAACAAGAAAAATAAAGGGCTGCAAATGCAGCCCCTTTTTATCAAATCAAAGTTTAATAGCTTCAAGAAGCCGGGTTTTTTACGCTTCAATACTTGGTAAAACCAGATGAATATTGCAAAAACCCGACTTCTAAACTGTTCTACAAACGAAACTTTTTATTTAATTGTTGCTTTTTTCGACGACGTTGAGCAGCAATAACTGCACCTTCTACCGGATAACCAACTACCGGAATCACCTGATATTTGCGTTCTTCTTCAAAATTTTTCAGTTCAGTATAGTCAAGCCAGTGAATGCAATCCACAGGACAAGTATCAATCGCTTCTTGAATTACTTCCTCTGAATCACCATCTTGACGCATGACTCGCGATCGCCCATAATCAGGTTCTATATAAAAAGTATTGCGAGCAACATGGGCGCAGTGCTTACAGCCAATACAAGTAATTTCATCGACATATACGCCTCTTTGGCGCAACACACCGCCCAATTCCGGCTCCAAGCCAGAACGTTGGGGGCTATCTCGCAAAAAACCCCCTAATTCCGGTTCGCAACCAGAACGATTTTCTTGCTCGTTTTCTGGTGGCAAAAAATCAGACATTAGGCACTCCAACGCTGCACTAACAAGCGAATTGAACCATCTTGATTCTGTTTTTGCTCGCTAACTTGAAAGCCAGCTTTTGCTGTCTCTTTAACTACCGTGCGGTAAGCGTAACGTTGTGTTACCTGACGTAAAAATCCTTCTACTGAAAGATTTTGCGCCCAATACTGCAAATCAGCAACTAATTCGTATTCCTTTCCGTTCCATTTGAAACCAATATCGTAGCCATTATTTTGCTCGATCGCAATTTCGGCAGTGTGGGAAATACCTTGATAGCCCCGTAAAGAATGGGAACCATCCTTCCAAGCTACACCTAAGTCGGTGAGCGCATCTTTCAAAGATTCAAGATTACGAATTTGAGTTTTAATTTGGCTAAAGTGTGACATAATAGTTTGGCAGTGAGAGTAAATGAATTAAGTTGAGTTGAAACTTACCAATCGCTAAATGTTGCTTGAGTATTTGCAACATTATTCTGAGAAAACACGTTGGCAGCAAAATATTCTGAGGTTGGCTCGTTGCTAAGTACAATCCCTAATTGCGCTTCAATAGCTGCCGTAACTTCAGCGCAAGAATTACCGACTATTCCAGTGACCTTTTCTTGTACTCGACCGTCTGGATAAATTATAAATTCTAATGTCTCCATGTTTTTGACCAACCATGTTGATTGAGGTTTTAGTCTACTGTCCTTCTACCAAAAATAAAGCTCTGGTCTAAAATACAGCATTTTTTCTCTATCTATAGAATCACTCTTTAAATAACTAATGTTCCAGCTGTAGAAATATATGTCTCATATTTTTAACAAAAATTATTACTTTTATAAGTGTTTGCTTCAATATATGTAAGTTTCCCTTAACCAAGAAGATTAGTCAAGCTGTAAACATGACACTCTACCATAATTATCTCGTAAGGTATAGAGCTAGGGTATAATCCGAAGTAAGAAGCTAAAATTTTCTATAAATATCTATCAAACTGATGATTATGACTATTTTTTGTGGCATGAAGCCATAAAAAGTCGAATTTTGATTATTTTATTTGTCTTTGATACTTAAAATATGTCTTTGGAGTGAAGGATTAAACCACGAACAAGGGATTGGTTCTTTTCTACTGCTTAAATAATCTGGTTAAATAATATTTAAAAAATATTTTTATTTATATATTTGCAGATTTTATAGTTGAATTCAAATTTATTATTTATTGGTTGTCAACTGATTGATACAAATCTTTAAATTCATCATTAAGAATTTTTTGAACACTTTTTTGATAGAAAGTACACTTGTCATTGCTGATCAAAGATTAAAACGGATTACACCAATTAGCCAGTTATCAGTTATCAGTTATCAGTTATCAGTTATCGGTTATCAGTTAGCCATTACCTAATTGTGGCTCCTGTTGTTTGCTTTCTTCATCCAAAACAAATTCTTCCATTTGAACTATGAAGGGAAGATCGGATGCGACTAAACCACGCTTAATTCGTTCTGGTGTTTCAGAAAAAACTACGAACAAAGGATATATAGCATTAGTTCCTTCAGTTAAAATATGACTGTGACGCGAAGGCATCAGCCATTCATACTCTTTATCCAACCATACTTGAGTTTGTCGCCATCTTGTTAAAATGTCAGAAAAATCTTCATCGGGGCGATGAATAAAAACAATAATTTCCACCCCTGTTTTAATTTTCCATTCTGGATCGCACATCAAAATTGCTAAATCACAAGGTAGACAAGTTGTTTGTGGTAAATTTGTTTCAGTTTTACGAATGCGGATAATTGGTAGAGGAATAGTAATCACACTTTCCGAAGGACGACGTAAACTAGGAATCATTTCTAAATACGGACGGTACTGCTTTAGAAGAGTAACAGCACAAGAGCGATCGCTATATTCCGTCAAGGTAATTTCGTAATCAGATTTTTGTACAGACATAAAATAAGTTAGGAGTGAGGAGTGAGGAGTGAGGGGTTAGGAGTTAGGATTTTGGAACATCTATTTCCTATTCCTTGCTTTAATTAAAAGTTATCAATTAACTAGTTTCTTTGATAACTAATAACTGATAACTGATAACTGATTATTAACCCAAGTCTTCAAATACTTTGAACATGGGTAAATACATCGACAGCAAAATTACAGCAACCATACCACCAATCACTACAATCATTACTGGTTCTAAAACACTAGTCAGAGCTTTGACTGCTTGTTCGACTTCATCTTCATAAAAATCGGCAACCTTCATTAACATTGCATCTAATTCTCCGGTTTCTTCTCCGATGCTCATCATTTGAATTGCCATAATCGGAAATACATTTTCTTTTTGTAAAGCAATACTAATCATACCTCCTTGTTGAACTTCATTTCTTGCAGCATCAATAGCGTTAGCAATTATCTGATTTCCTGATGTATCTCGAACAATTTCTAAAGAGGTTAAAATAGGTACTCCAGAACGAGTTAAAGAACCAAAAGTGCGGCTAAATCTAGCAATAGATGATTTTTGGATTAAATCACCGAACAAAGGTAATTTGAGAGAAATACGGTCGATGGTTAATTTACCAACAGGAGTTTTGTAATATTGGTCAAAAGCAATTTTTGCTCCTACGAAAAAAGCAATAATAACGAAAGCCCAAACACTTGTGAGAATCCCACTTATCCACAACATAAACTGCGTTAAAGCTGGTAATTCCGTTCCCAAATCTTTAAAAATAGCGGCAAAAATTGGAATTAAAAAAACCGTCATCGCAACAAAGATTGTCACTGCTAAAAAACCCACGACAGTCGGATAAGACATTGCCGATTTGATTTGGTTTTGTAATCGAGCTACATCTTCTAATAATTTAGCTAAGCGATTAAGAACTTCATCCAAAACACCACCGACTTCACCAGCTTGAATCATGCTGACATATAAACCATCAAAACATTGAGGATGTTTTCGCATTGCATCGGAAAGATTAACACCATTTTGCACTTCGCTACTAATATCTAAAAGTGCTTCTTTGAGTTTCGGATTACTACATTGTTCGGAAAGCACTCCTAAGCTTCTGACAATTGCGACTCCTGCATTTGTCAAAGCTGCAAATTGACGAGAAAATATTGCTTTGTCTTTAACGCTAACTGTAGCAAGCTTACTTTGTAATTTTGTGATATCAAGAGCGCTACCGACATCAAAACCTTTAAATTGTTGTAAGTCTTGAATTACAAAACCTTGTTGTCTTAACTGACTACGAGCTTGTGCCATTGAGTCAGCAACAATTTTTTCTTCCTTGGCTTTTCCTTGGGAATCACGAACACGAGCAACAAAAGTTGGCATAATTTATATAGTTTAAAATTCAAACATTTAAAAATTCAAAAATTCAAACAATTATTTCTTGGATAAAAACATACTTAGTAGTTAGTTAAAAATCATATCTAACTACTAGTAAATTTGTGGATAATTAATGTCTCATAGCCGCTTTACCATTGGTGGGTGCTGCACCAATTAAACGTTGAATTTCATCTGGTTTAGTGGTTTTTGACATTGCGGCTTCAAAGGAAATAACTCCGGCTTTGACATAATCAGCAAGAACTTTCTCCAAAGTTTGCATTCCTAATTTTGCCCCGGTTTGAATCGCGGAATAAATTTGAGATGTTTTACCTTCGCGAATCATATTAGAAATAGCAGGAGTAATCACCATAATTTCTTGAGCCATTACTCGACCAAATTCATTGGGTTTGGGGTTTTTCTTCGATACTAAAGTTTGGCTAAATACTGCAACTAAAGAGTTAGATAACTGTACACGCACTTGAGTTTGTCTGTCTGCGGGAAAAACGTCGATGATTCTATCAACGGTTTGTGCTGCGGAAGAAGTGTGTAAAGTACCGAATACTAAGTGACCAGTTTCTGCGGCGGAAATAGCAAGAGAAATTGTTTCTAAATCGCGCATTTCTCCAATCAAAATAATATCTGGGTCTTCACGTAAAGAACCTTTTAGAGCATTAGCAAAACTTTTTGTATCTTCACCAAGTTGACGTTGATGAATCAGACTTTTAACTGGTTCATAAACAAATTCGATCGGGTCTTCAATTGTTAAAATGTGTTCTGCTTTTGTACGATTGATTAAATCAATCATTGCCGCCAAAGTGGTTGTTTTTCCAGAACCCGTAGGACCTGTGACTAATATCATTCCTTTGGGTTTATCACACATTTCTCTGACAATATCAGGTAAACCCAGTTTGTCAAAATTAGGGATTTGAGAGCTTAATGCTCGTAAACAAGCAGCGTAGGTACCCCGTTCTTTGTAAACATTGACTCGGAAACGTGCTAATCCTTTGACACCGTAAGAACAGTCTAATTCCCAAGTTTGTTCGAGGATTTTACGTTGGGAATTATTCAACATACTAAAAATTAATCTTTGACATTGATCAGCACTTAAAGCTTCATCACCAAAGGGTGTAAGTTTACCACTAATCCGAAAATAAGGAGGTAAACCAGCGGATAAATGCATATCCGAACCTCCCAATTCAATCATTTGTTCCATTAAATCTTCAATCATCATTTCCATTTTTTTTATCCTTTGATATTTGACAGTTGACAGTTGTTAATTGTGATTTATCAAATTTTTAACTCCTAACTCCTCACTCCTCACTCCTAACTCCTCACTCCGGTGGTACTAACTCCTCACTCCTCACTCCTAACTCCTCACTCCGGTGGTACTAACTCGTTAGTCTTGAAATCGAGATGTCATACAGTAAGGACAATCCAACCATTCTGGCTGCAATTGAGCATCGCAATTTCGACAGGTTAAACCGCTTTTACGTTTAGCTTTTAACTCTGCTTCCAAACCTGTATCGGTAAAGGTTACCCGTTCTACTTCTTCGAGGGTGGTAGCTCCTTGACGTACTAAATCCAAGCTGTAAGCGAGCAGGGTTTTCATTCCTTCTTCTACTGCTGCTTCTTTAATTAATTCTGTGGGTGCTTCTTCATTGATTAAAGTCTGGATGCGTTCAGTAATTCTCATGACTTCGTAAACACCGGAGCGTCCTTTGTAACCAACACCGTGACATTTTTCACAAAGGGTATTATTCGCTTTGGCTTCTTGAATTTGCTCTATGGTTAGAGTATTGGCTTTGTAAAAGGTGACATCAGCTTCTTGAGATGCCGACAAACCGTAACGTGCGAGTTCTTGCTGAGTTGGTTTGTACTCAATACGACAGTCAGAGCAGACACGACGCATCAGACGTTGTGCCAGAACTCCAATTAAAGAACTGGAAATCATGAAAGATTCAATACCCATTTCTCCTAAACGGGCGATCGCACCGGGAGCATCGTTGGTATGCAAAGTAGTTAATACTAAGTGACCTGTTAATGCGGCTTCAATAGCTGTTTTTGCGGTTTCTTTATCTCTGGTTTCACCTACGAGTAGTACATCAGGATCTTGTCGTAAAAATGCCCGCAAAGCAGTACCAAAATCCAGTCCTTTTTCCCGAATTACTTGCACTTGAGTAATCCCCGGTAAACTATATTCTACTGGGTCTTCTACTGTACTGATATTAATATCGGGAGAATTTCTTTCGGCGAGAGCGGAATACAGAGATGTTGTTTTACCAGAACCAGTAGGACCTGTAACTAGAATCAACCCAAAAGGACGGCTCACCATGTCCTGGACAATGTGCAACGTTTCCGGGTCGGTAATTAATTTATCCAGCCCCAATTGAGTTGAGGAGTTATCGAGAATCCGTAAAACTACTTTTTCACCGTAACGGCTAGGTAAAGTATTTACCCGAAAGTCTACTTTGCGTCCTTCAAACAAACGGCGGATACGTCCATCTTGGGGAAGACGACGTTCGGCGATATCCAAGTTAGCAATAATTTTGAACCGAGCAGTAATTGCTGGGATGATTTTTTTCGGTAAAGGATCAAAAGCTTGACTTAATACACCATCTTTACGAAAGCGAATACGTAGATTTTCTTCCTGGGGTTCGATGTGAATATCGGAAACCCCTTCGTGCAGAGCTTTGGCGAGGATTCTATTGACCAAATTGATAATTGGGGCATCCTCAGCACCCTTCATTGCCGAACCCAAGTCAGCTTCTGCGTCATCAGGAGCATCTTCGATATCAAGATTATCCAGATTTTCTAAATCTTGATTGATGTCGGTAAATTGTTCCTTTTCGATGTGCTTCTGCTTAACAGCCATTTCATCCAAAAATTGGTTGATTAGCTGTTGATAGTCTTCTTGGGTGATCACCATTCTTTGTAAACTGAAGCCTTGGGGACGTAAAATCCGATTCAAGTCATCAGATGCTTCCAGATTATCTGGATCTACCATTGCCACCAAAACATAAGGTGGGTTTTGGTCTTCGTGTTTTGATAATGGAATGAGACGATGACGACGACAAATATCCACCGGGATAAGAGTCTCAATCAAGCTACCCACCGTAGTTGCCCCGACTTGGTTAACTTCCGGATCGAGAAATTCGACACCGTAAAGAATTTTAAGTTCAAATAGCTGTTGCTTTTTATATTCTCTAAGTAGCTCCGGGGATAGTTGTCGCCCTGCAATTGATTCGATAACCTCAGTTAAAGGTCTACCGGATTTACGACTTTCTATAAGTGCCTGCTTCATCTGGCTGTTATCCACAAACCCAGATTGAACCAGTTTGTTACCAAAAGGCGAGAATTCCGATCTGACACTCAGAGCGGTACTGCGCCTTTGTTGTGACGAATAAGTCATATATTCAAATAATGGATGCTGCACAAACCTATGGTTTAAGTATTCCCAAGCAGCGGTGCAGAATTTTCATCCAAACCAAGAAAACTTAGCTAAATTTTTTTTTAGCAGTATTTTGAAGTTTAGAAACTCTCCGAAATTGCACAAGGAGAAAACCCTACCTTTGCTTTGGCAGAAATTTCTACTTTCTTTGGCTGATCGAGCGAAGTCATCAAGACGTTGATTTTTGTCATAATACTGACGGTGATCGCCAGGGTGGGGAAATATTTTGATTACCCGAATACACCGATGCTTCTGCAATGAATAATGAAATTTTGCAATTGTTATTCTATGAAGTGGTGAAAACTACCCTGTAAAGTATTGCCAATCGATCGGAAAATAATAGCTGAATGTCAACAATCATTAGAAAATAACATAGCAGTGCTACAAGAGCTAACAAACAGAGGTTAATTAAGCAATGAACAGCGACTCCCTACAAAACTCCAACATTTCCAACAGTGATGTTAATGAGCAAGTCACAGTGGAAGCAAACGTAGCAGCAGATCAAGCTACCGTCAACACAGAAGATGCTACCCAAGCAACTCCAATCACAGAGCAATCAAATGCTGGTACGGCAGAAATGGCTCAAATCGAGTCTTTAAAAGCGCAGTTAGATGACCGTAGCAGTCAATATATGCGAATTGCAGCCGATTTTGAAAATTACCGCAAACGCACGCTCAAAGAAAAAGAAGATTTAGAAATACAGGTGAAGCGCAATACAATTACCGAATTATTGCCAATAGTCGATAATTTTGAGCGAGCGCGAGCGCAAATTAAACCTCAAAACGATGGAGAAATGGCGATTCACAAAAGTTATCAAGGCGTTTACAAGCAGTTAGTAGATAGTCTCAAACGCTTAGGTGTTTCGCCAATGCGTCCAGAAGGTCAGCAGTTCGACCCCAAAGAACATGAAGCAGTAATGCGCGAACCTACGGATGAATATCCGGAAGGAACAGTGTTAGAAGAGTTAGTACGCGGATACTTTCTTGGCGATCGCGTGCTACGTCATGCAATGGTAAAGGTGGCTGCTCCGCAAGAAGATACGTCTTCTTCAGAAGAAAATCAGCTTGGGGAAGCAAGTACTTAAGCTGTAGCCATTTAAACTAACCAAAACTGTTTGCGGTTAATTCTAAAAGGCGAGCATCGCATCCCAATTGATCTAGTAACTTATCCGTGCTTTTTGTTCGCAGCGATCGTGAAAACAAATTTCTTTTTTAAAGAAAAAATTTCATGAATGGAACGGACAGTTTTCCCTAGGGGACTTTTTTAAGTTGCGGAAACTGTTCTCCATAAATCGTTGTGAAAATCGCAGCTTTTTAGAATTAATCAGTAAAAACATCGATAGTTATGGGAAAAGTTATTGGGATCGACTTAGGCACTACCAATAGTTGTGTCGCAGTTTTGGAAGGTGGTCAACCCTTGGTAATTGCTAATTCAGAAGGTGGACGTACCACTCCGTCAATTGTTGGGTTTGGCAAAGGTGGCGAACGCTTGGTCGGTCCTCTGGCAAAGCGCCAAGCAGTAACTAATGCGGAAAACACTATATTCAGTATTAAGCGGTTTATCGGTCGTCGTTGGAATGAAACTCAAGACGAACACGCTCGCGTACCCTATACCTGTGTTAAAGGTAGAGACGATACTGTTGATGTGCAAATTCGCGGACGTAACTACACACCTCAAGAAGTCTCCGCAATGATTTTACACAAGTTAAAGCAGGATGCGGAAAGTTTCTTGGGGGAAGAAGTTACTCAAGTTGTAATTACTGTTCCGGCGTATTTTACTGATGCTCAAAGACAAGCCACTAAAGATGCTGGAACAATTGCTGGATTGGAAGTACTGCGAATTATCAACGAGCCAACTGCTGCGGCTTTAGCATTTGGCTTGGATAAACAAGATGAAGAACAGTTGATTCTGGTGTTTGACTTGGGTGGTGGAACTTTCGATGTTTCGATCTTGCAACTCGGTGATGGAGTCTTTGAAGTCAAAGCTACTTGTGGTAACAATCATCTCGGTGGAGACGACTTTGATAATTGTATTGTCCAATGGATGATAGAGCTTTTTAAAAAGCAAGAAAATATCGACCTTTGTGCAGATAAAATGGCGCTACAACGTCTACGGGAAGCTGCTGAGAAAGCCAAAATTGAACTTTCGACTATGGCGAGTACTTCAATCAATTTACCGTTTATCACTGCTAATGAAAGTGGACCGAAACATTTAGAAATGGAACTTAGTCGCTCTAAGTTTGAAGAACTCAGCAGTCATCTGATTCAAGCGATTGTCGAACCGATGGTTCAATCGCTCAAAGATGCAGAACTCAAACCAGATAAAATTGACAAAATTATTTTGGTCGGTGGTTCTACTCGCATTCCGGCGGTACAAAATGCTTTAATGAAGTTTTTTGGTGGTAAAGCCCCTGATCGTTCCGTTAACCCCGATGAAGCGGTGGCTCTTGGTGCTGCAATTCAAGCCGGTGTCTTGGGTGGGGAAGTCGATAATTTATTACTTTTGGATGTCACTCCTTTATCTTTGGGACTCGAAACTTTAGGAGAAGTATTTACCAAAATCATTGAACGCAATACCACGATTCCTACCAGTAAATCCCAAATATTTTCTACAGCAGTTGATGCACAGAATTCTGTAGAAATTCATGTGCTGCAAGGGGAAAGAGCGATGGCACGGGATAATAAAAGTCTGGGTAAATTCCTTTTAAATGGAATTCCTCCGGCTCCGAGGGGTGTACCCCAAATTGAAGTATCTTTTGAAATTGATGTTAATGGTATACTCCAAGTCGGCGCTCAAGATAAAGGTACTGGTCGAGAACAAAGCATTCGGATTACCAATACGGGTGGTTTGAGTCAGAACGAAGTGGAACGAATGCGTCAAGAAGCTGAAATCTATGCCGAACAAGATAAAAAACGCTTAGAGTTGATTGAATTAACAAATCAAGCCAACACTCTTTTACACAGTTATGAATTGAATTTATCTTGTAATGCTAAGCTGATCGACGAACAACTCAAAGTTTCTGTTGATGAAAAATTAGTAAAATTACAAGCTGCAATGGAAAATAAGGAAATATCCGTAGCAGAATTCAAGCACAGCTTAGATGAGTTTCAAGAAACTCTATTCGCTATTGGTGCAGAAGTATACAATCGCGCCAATACCGGAACCAATGAAGAAACAGTTGAGTCAGCCGATAATCCCGAAATTACTCAAGATAGTCAAGCATCAAAAGAAGCTTTCGCGCCACAATTCAACTTTGATTTTGAAGATGATAATACAGTCCAAACTGATTACGAGGTTATAGATTAAGGTAATCCCATTTTGGATTTTGGATTTTGGATTGAAAACCCGACTTCTAATCTCAACCTGACTGTAAGAAGTCGGGTTTTTTCATCTAAATATCCCTAATTCGCGGAGAATTCTGCTTGAAAACCCGACTTCTAATCTCGAACTCATTTTAAATATATATTAGAATCTTAGAATTTCTCGTTACCATCAAAGATGGTTTTATCTACAGATGATTTGTTAAATTGTAGAAGCGAATTTCAGCATTGCGACATCGTATTAGAATAGTTTGGATGCCATAAAAAAACTAAATGGCGGGTTTTCCACACTAATTAGGTGCGGCTAGCCCTTCACATTTTGGTCTGCTTATTGCACCTCCAAGTAGCACAATTGTAAGAGAGTCAGTCTCTATGGCTATTTGATCAATGTCGTCGAAATGATGGCAACACCCGCACTTTCATGTTTGCTGGTGATTTTTATCAATAGTAAAGGCTAAAATCAATAATTAATAATAAAACTTAAACTTTCTGCCTTCTGCCTGACAACCGTAACTGCATATTAGCTGCTAACATTTTAACTTTTACCTTTGCTATATGGCTCGCGACTATTATGAAATTCTGGGTGTCTCTCGTGACGCCGACAAAGAAGAAATGAAGAGTGCTTACCGCCGATTAGCCCGGAAATATCACCCAGATGTGAACAAAGAACCGGGAGCGGAAGAGCGGTTCAAGGAAATCAACCGCGCTTATGAAGTGCTTTCGGAACCAGAAACCCGCGCTCGTTATGACCGTTTTGGAGAACAAGGAGTATCCGGTGCTGGTGCTGCTGGCTATCAAGACTTCGGCGATATGGGTGGTTTTGCGGATATATTTGAAAGCATTTTTAGTGGGTTCGCTGGAGGAACAGGTCAATCTCAACGACGACGCAGCGGACCTGTCAGGGGTGATGACCTGCGCTTAGATTTAAAGCTGGATTTCCGCGAAGCGGTATTTGGGGGTGAAAAAGAAATTCGGATTTCCCACCTAGAAACTTGCGAAGTTTGTAACGGTTCTGGTGCTAAACCCGGTACTCGTCCTCGGACTTGTTCGACCTGTAGTGGTTCCGGTCAAGTTCGCCGGGTGACTCGAACACCTTTTGGCAGCTTTACTCAAGTCTCCACTTGTCCCACCTGTAACGGACAGGGAATGGTAGTTGAAGATAAATGCGACGCTTGTGAAGGTAAGGGTGCAAATCAAGTTACCAAGAAACTCAAAATTACCATTCCTGCGGGGGTTGACAACGGTACTCGTTTACGCATATCCAACGAGGGAGATGCCGGGACGCGGGGTGGTGCGCCTGGAGATTTATACGTTTACTTGTTTGTAAATGAAGATGAAGAATTCCAGCGTGATGGAATCAATGTACTTTCAGAACTAAAAGTTAGTTATCTTCAAGCAATTTTGGGGTGTAGGTTGGAAGTAAATACCGTAGATGGTCCGGTAGAAATGATTATTCCGCCGGGAACTCAGCCGAATACAGTGATGAAATTGGAAAATCGTGGCGTTCCGCGTTTAGGAAATCCCGTTAGCAGGGGCGACCATATGATCACAATATTGATTGATATTCCGACAAAAGTCACACCCGATGAAAGAGAATTACTCGAAAAACTAGCTAAAATTAAGGGAGACCGCACCGGAAAAGGCGGTTTAGAAGGATTCTTGGGAAAATTATTTAATTGATAATGAGTGTATCTTCACCTTCAACTCCCGATGCTCAGCTTGATTTACGAGGAACTCCTTGTCCGATTAATTTTGTGCGGACAAAAATTCGTTTGCAGCAAATGTCGCCGGGAGCCTTATTAGAGGTTTGGTTAGATCCAGGAGAACCTATTGAGCAGGTTCCCGATAGCTTAACAATGGCTGGTTATCAGATCGAACAAATTTCCGACTGTTCTGGGTATTTTTCTTTATTAGTACGCCGTCCAGTGAATGTCAAATGAACGGTGAAGTATCATTAATAAATTCCGCGCAGTTATTTGGTACAGTTGTTGCTGTGCAAGCTAATTTCTATCGAGTACAGCTTGATCGCTCACAGCACAAGGAGATAGGAGAATTTTCTCCTAATCCCCTGTTACTTTTGTGTACCCGCAGAACCCGTTTAAAAAAAATTGGTCAGCAAGTAACTGTTGGCGATCGCGTTGTAGTAGAAGAACCAGATTGGACTGATGGTAGTGGTGTGATCGCCGATGTCTTACCCCGAAAAAGTCAACTCGACCGTCCGGCGATCGCCAATGTTAATCAAGTATTATTAGTATTCGCTGTTACAGACCCGCCCTTAGAACCCTACCAACTCAGTCGCTTTTTAGTCAAAGGTGAGTCAACGGGTTTAGATGTAATTTTATGCTTGAATAAAAGCGATTTAATTAGTCCGCAAGAACAGGCGGAAATTGAGCAACGTCTTGGTAATTGGGGTTATCAACCCATATTTATCAGCGTTTATAAAGGTATAAATATAAACGCTGTAGAAAAGATTCTTAGTGGTAAAATTACTGTGGTTGCGGGAGCTTCTGGTGTGGGTAAATCGAGTTTAATTAATACTTTGATTCCCAGCGCTAATTTACGGGTAGCATCCGTTTCCGGAAAACTAGCTCGCGGAAGACACACCACTCGCCACGTAGAATTATTCGATCTTCCCGGGGGTGGTTTGCTTGCGGATACTCCTGGTTTCAATCAACCGGACTTAGATTGTACACCGTCCGAACTAGTAAATTACTTTCCAGAAGCAAGAGAAAGATTAAAAAGCGGTAGCTGTAGATTTAGCAATTGTTTGCATCGAGATGAACCCGATTGCGTAGTACGGGGAGATTGGGAACGCTACGAAGATTATTTAAACTTTTTAGAAGAAGCAATCGAGCATGAAACTTGGCTAAAGCAGCAAGCTGATCCAGAATCTAATCTAAAATTAAAAAGCAAAGGCAAAGGGCGGCAACAATACGAACCAATGCTAGAAAGTAAGAAATATCGTCGCGTTTCTCGCAAGAAGCAGCAGCAGACATTACAGGAATTGTATAAAGAAAGCGAAGATTAAGATTAGGTTAGTTGACAGTTGACAGTTGACAGTTGACAATTGACCTTCAATTTAAAATCTAATTAGTTACCATAGCTTATAGATAACCATAAAGTCTTAAAATATTGTTAACTTCTGACTAACCAGAAGTATTTCTTCTGCGGGTAATAACGCAATAGGGCTTTGTTTATTGAGCCATACCCGATAAGGGTGTCGGACAAAACTTTGTGCCTTCCGGAGGGATGCTTCTGTCTAATCAAAACTATCGATATATAAGTCCCGCTCGGAATTAATATTATGTCTACTGGCTACGTTGCACTTGTACTTCACGCACATTTGCCTTTCGTTCGTCACCCGGAAAGTGACTATGTACTAGAGGAAGAATGGCTTTATGAAGCAATCACGGAAACTTACATTCCTTTATTACGAGTCTTTGAAGGCTTGAAGCAGGATGGTGTTGATTTCAAAATCACCATGAGTATGACACCACCTCTGGTTTCAATGCTGTGCGATCCGTTACTGCAAGAACGCTATGATGAACACTTAGCGAAACTACAAGAACTAATAGAGTTAGAAATCGAACATAATGCTCAAAATGGTCACATTAAGTATTTAGCTGAGTATTATGAGGGCGAATTTAAGGCTACTAGAGAATATTGGGAACGCTATAAAGGGGATTTGGTAACTGCTTTCAAGCAATTCCAAGATTCTAATAATATTGATATCATTACCTGTGGTGCAACTCACGGTTATTTACCGTTAATGAAAATGTATCCCCAAGCGGTTTGGGCGCAAATTCAGGTAGCGGTAGAGCATTATCAAGAAAATTTTGGTCGTCCACCCAAAGGTATTTGGTTGCCGGAATGCGCTTACTTTGAAGGTTTGGAGCGGATGCTGGCTGATGCTGGATTACGTTATTTCCTTACTGACGGACATGGTATTTTGTATGCTCGTCCTCGTCCTCGGTTTGGTACTTATGCCCCGATTTTTACGGAAACTGGTGTGGCAGCCTTTGGACGCGATCATGAATCTTCTCAGCAAGTTTGGTCTTCTGAAGTTGGTTATCCGGGTGCTGCGGAATATCGAGAATTTTATAAGGATTTAGGTTGGGAGGCTGAATATGAGTATATCAAGCCTTTTATTATGCCTAACGGTCAACGTAAAAATACGGGGATTAAATATCACAAAATTACTGGTCGTGGTTTAGGACTTGGAGATAAGCAGCTTTACGATCCTTACTGGGCGCGAGAAAAATCGGCAGAACACGCTTCTAACTTTATGTTCAACCGCGAGCGTCAAGTTCAACATCTCCACGATATGATGCAACGTCCTCCAATTGTGGTTTCTCCCTATGATGCGGAGTTGTTTGGACATTGGTGGTATGAAGGTCCTTGGTTTATTGATTATCTCTACCGTAAGTCTTGGTTTGACCAAGGTACTTACGACATGACTCATTTATCGGATTATTTACGAGCTAATCCGGTTCAACAAGTTTGTCGTCCTTCTCAATCAAGTTGGGGATACAAGGGTTTTCATGAGTATTGGTTAAATGAAACAAATACGTGGATTTACCCGCATTTACATAAAGCTACCGAACGGATGATTGAGTTGTCAAAGCGGGAAGCAGAAGATGAGTTGGAATCGAAAGCTTTGAATCAAGCAGCGCGGGAGTTACTTTTAGCACAATCTTCTGACTGGGCTTTTATTATGCGAACAGGGACGATGGTTCCTTATGCTGTAAGAAGGACTCGTTCTCACTTGATGAGATTTAACAAGCTTTACGAAGATATTAATATCGGCAAAATTGACAGCGGATGGTTGGAGAAAGTTGAATATATGGACAATATTTTTCCCAGCATTAACTATCGAGCTTACCGTCCTTTGTAATTAGATGATTTGATTGGTAAAAGTTGTAGGGTGGGCATTGTCCACCTTATTTTTAGGGTTTGCTGGATAACACAAAAAGACTCAAATGTCAATCGTCCAACGGTAACTAGAAGAAGCTGTAAAGCCTTAATTCTTCGTGGAGTAAGAAGTTGGGTTTTTACGATAAATAAGGAAGAAGTATTTTCATTAGATATACTCTTTAAAATCCTCTAATGGCTCGTCAAAATCTGGAGCCATCCAGATTTGTGCTTTAGCGCTTCCTCTTTGTCTTCGTTGACAATGAGGGGAAAATTGAATCAATTTTAAGATGGGTTGATTATCACGAGTAACGATTATTTCCTCACCTTGTAAAGCTGATTGTAAAAGTTGTTTAATTTTGGCTTGAGCCTCAGTGATGTCAACTTGATGCATTATAATATCTGACCTGGGCATTGTTTTATTTTTACAATCGCAACATTTGGGGTAATGGGTAGGACATATTTTTCTGGTAAATTTGCTAAAAAAGTAGAAATGCAATCGTTCCTAAGTGTTAGCAACCGCAGCCCCAGTCCATAATTCCAATGCAACATCCTCCAAACTTTGCCCATCAGCTTCAATCAGCAGCGAAATTACACTAATCTTACTGAAAGACCAAAACAAGCCCGCTTCAAGTAGATACGGCTCGTTGGTTTCTGCGTGTATGCGGAAATCGTACAAGGAGTAATCACGACAACCTAAAGCAATATGTGCCTGCTTGGCTGCATCTGCGAGTTTCTCAAATAACTCTGGTGTGACATTGGCTGGACATATTCGCTTCGTTGCTGTATTTTGATTTTGCTTGCTGGGGGTTCCGTCAGATTGAAGATCGAGCTTATCCTGTACAGTTCTGATGGAATGCTCTTCATCGAACAAATATTCTACCATGGGCGGTACCCATAATTTCCCTCCACGCTCGATTACAGCCACACGCAGTTCTCTTCCAGGGATGTAATCTTCAACCAAAATAGTCTCGTCAAATTCAAAGGCAATTTGCAATGCTTCCGCGATTTGCTGTTGATTCCAAACCAAGCTCATCCCCAAAGAGTTGTCTTCCGAGTTTGGTTTGACGATAAATGGGGGTTGCATCGTGAGGATGTCCCCTTGACGTAGTTGCTGTGCTTTAGCCACCCGGACACCAGATGCAGCTACAATGCTTCGTGTGTGGGCTTTATTGGTTGCGAGTGCTGTACAGCAGGATGGGGAACCCACAACGGGTAAACCAAGGATATCCTCGAAGAATGCTCGAAAAGTAGTCATCCCAGGAAAACAGAACATATGAGGAACTACTACATCGATATCAGGTAGTTGAGAAATCATATCCTGGAGTGACATCTTCTCTGACATGGATTCTAAGGATTTTCCTAATTGCCAAAGACCGTCAAGATGTACGATAGCATAGTAGCTGCTGACACCAATGGGTTGTATGACTTCCTTTACGTATATTATTGACAGGTTGTAGTAAAACTGGGAGACACGAGAACCCGCGAGGTGCAGCACTCGTAATCGGGTTATCCCATTTGAATTAGGTAATGAAGTGGAATTATTTAGTAATGATTTGTGAGGTAAAATTTGCATTTCAATTTATACGTAATATGTTCAAGATTTACACAAGACAAATAATTTAAATGTTTCCCAAAATCGAGAAAATTATATTTAACTATTAATATTTCTCAATTATAAATAAACAGAAATCATTAAAAATATGTGTTGTTTAAATGCTGCTTGGATAGATTAAACACACAATACATTCAGAGGATAAAAAGATAAATTAATCTCCACCCATCTGTACGAGTTTCCCAATATTGAAATCGATTCTTGTCCAATTTTTGAGTTGAAACAAGTTTTTTAATAATAACAAGGGAATTTGCCAATGATGCACCATTAAAAATGGTAAAGAATCGTCAAATTTATAAATTGCGTCAGTACCTCTAAATATATTCTTAATCCAATTTAGCAATTGCTCAAAAGAACGAATTTCATTTAGTCGCCAAACTTCATGATAAGTCCAATAAGTCGGTTTACTATTAGCTAGTGCTTGTAAAGGTTCCGTTGTTGGTTCTTTACTCAGATAAGCATCGGCTGCTTGTTGCAATTGATCGTGAAATATGGTGATAGCAGAATGAGTCCGGGGATTACATTCAATTGCATATACTGTACCATCTTCAGCTTCAATAAAGTCAAAAGAAAGCTGTCCGGTAACTCGCAATTTCTTGATAAAATGCGTTACCCATTCGCGAATTTTGGGATGTTCTACGTTTTCATAATTCACTTGAAAAGCCGAAGATTCACAACAACAATGCAGCCTTACTACACCATCCCTAACTGTACTATGAGTACAGTATTCTTTACCAGGAATAAACTCTTGCATTATCCACGGATTTTGGGGACTAATTGGTAAACTTCTGACAAAAGCTGCGGTTTTTTCTGGTGTATCGCAAGGAAGTTTGGTTAAATCCAAACGTCTAACGGAATCGTAAGGAATACTTTTAAGTATATATTTACGGGTTTCTCCAGAGAAGTCAAAATTTAAAACTTGTTCGGGAGAAGTAATTTTAAAAGATTTAGGAACCGATAAACCAAAACTTCTCGCTTTCTCACTAAAAGCAAATTTATCATCGAGCATTTCACAAGTAGCAGCGTCTAGGTGAAACACTTCACAATATTCAGATAGAGCGGGTTTTGCTAAAGCATCATAATAGCTAGCGACTGGACTTGTTACGGGAATATAAATATCAATGTTTTCTTGATTAATAATGTCTATTAAAGCTTGGGTATAAACTTGTGAATTTTGTTGCGGAACCGGAGTTGTATAAAACTTATCTACAGCCTGAGAAAAACGATGACCTGATAGCCAATATTTATGAGTTTCAGTTAACACTACTTTATGTCCTGCGGCATGAAAAAATCGAGCTAACTGTAATGCTTTAGTCATTTTTCCACCACTAATCAGAATATTTTTCTTTTCAGCAGGTGTGACTATTTTATGTTTGATTTTAAATGGATTAATTAAGATATTTATAAATAAAGATATTAAAACAATTGTGGCATTAATTGGTAATACTAATAAAAGTAAAATGAGGGTAGCCAAGTTTTTTATCAAGGCAATAAAACGCATTTTTAAAGAATCTGGAGACATTGCAAGTTGAGAAGAAGAAACAGAAATAGATTGTGTCATTGTTTAATAATTATTTGATTAATTAATTATTTATTTATTTATTTGACATTTTGTCGTAAATATAAAAATTTTGTAGAGACGTTGCATCGCAACGTCTCAAACAATATGAAATCATCACTTCATATTCAAAAACCCGACTTTTGTAGTTTAAGTTTTTTTATTCCTAACTTTCTAACCTCCGGATGATGCTTAAACCGTCTCTTACTGGTAATAATACCTGTTCAACACGTTGATCGGCTGCGACGATACGGTTAAATTCGGCGATCGCCTTTCCATTAGCTGTACGTTCTGCTTCACTCAGATAAGGTTGTCCCTGAAGCAATGTATTATCCACGCAGATAAATCCGGATGAGGCTAGCAAATTTTTGTCTAACAGGGTGTGGAAATAATCTACGTACCCTCCTTTGTCGGCATCAATAAACACGAAGTCAAAGGATTCACCTGCTGCGGCTAATTTATCCAAAGTTCCTTGTGCTGGACCGATTTCAACCTGAATTTTCTCACCGTGGGGAGATTCACTAAAAGCTGCTTTACCGAACTCTGCTGTATAAGCATCAACTTCACAAGCAATCAATTTTCCGTCTGGGGGTAACGCTTCTGCCATTGCTAGGGCAGAATAACCCGTAAACATCCCGATTTCCAGTACTCGCTTGGCTTTGGTCATGTGGATGAACATTTTCAACGTTTGTCCTTCAATATGACCGGAAAGCATTTCTTGTTCTAGTGGAACTACGGTTTCCCCTTTGTTAAAACGGTTACTCCACTCTTCACGGGCTGTTTTGTCAGCAAGAGCTTTTAAAGCTGCCGATTCAGAAGTTGTGCATTCTTCTAAATAAGCATCTAAACCCGATGCTAAACGTGAAACAAAGTCAAGTTTTTGTTTAATTTCTCCTGGTAATATTTCTTTATTCAAAGCTTGCACAACTGCTTCTAATTCCTGCGCTAGTATTCCCAAAGGTGTAACAGGTCTAGCTACTGGTTTATCAACAAGGCTTTTCATCAATTTTCACTCCCTACAAGTTCCGCTTCTGATTCGGAATAAACGGGGTAAACATCTACACCATCGCCACCACGAGGGAATTTCTGACAAATCTTTTTATGTTCTGCTAAAGCTTGAGCTAATTCTTTGCGAGTTAGGTCATTGACAAAGAAGCATTCACCGATTGGTTTAGGCATTGCAGCTCTTTGTTTACCGTCTCTTGTCAGAGAAATGGACTCTGTAGCTTCCCATAGCAGCTCTTCTTGCAATAAAGGATGATCGAGAGAAAGTCCAATTCGGCTCATTGTTCCTAAAATACGGTCTCGATCTGACTCACTGATATAGCCTCTAATTCCAGCAATTGTTGCCGATAAAGCCATGTCAATATTGACTGCATGACCGTGGAAAATCGGTACGCGGGGTGCCAATTCTAGAGTCGGACTCCAACTGTGACCGTAGGCTATAACTCTATCTAGGTCTAACTCGTGGAGGTTGGGTACTTCATACTCCAACATTTTTTTGATGGCTTTATAAGTCACAACACGAGCGATTTCTTTAATTTCCTCTGTCGCATCAATGTTACCAAAGTGGGTGCGAAGCAGTTCTTCACCGTATTGTTCAAGCAAATCAAATACTTCTTTATGACCGACTACGGCAATTTTGACCAATTCTGCCATGCCGTTGCGTACTTGATCTGTAGGTAAAGTTCCCAAAAAGGAAAAATCCAAAAATACCTTGGATGAAGCATGGTAAGCACCCAGACGATTTTTCAACTTTTTATGGTTTACCGCTACTTTGATAGCAACACTAGCGTCAATCAAACCAATCAAAGTGGTAGGAATGCGGATATAGTTACTGCTACGACGGTAAGCTGAACAAGCAAAACCGGCAACATCTGTGACTAATCCACCACCGATTACTAAAACAGGCTCTTTACGAACTAGCTTGAAGTCAGCGAATGCATCGACAATCTTCTCGAAAGTTTGAATTGTTTTATTCGGTTCGGTGATAGTTATGGGAAAAACAGTTACGTCGATATCGTAATACTCGAAATACTGTTTCATTTTGTTGCCGTAGTGCTTGTAAACGTTAGAATCTACTACGGCTAAGCAGCGACCAAATTTTTGATAACACTCTGCCAATTCTGGATTCTCTATATTGAAGACTCCATCGACATAAACAAGGCTATACTCAATCTTTTCGTAAGCTTCTATATGAAAAGCGGATTCAGTAGCTTCTAATTTTGACTGAACGATACTCATGGTTGTTGACCTAATGGTAATAAAAAATTTTTACTTGTAAATGTGCGTTCGCTGCTCTACCCGGAGCGGTAGATTGTGCAGAGATTTATTGCCTACTATGGACGATAGTTAATTCCCTCTAATCCATCTAAATAAGAGGTTTCTTTCTCATTTTAGTGCAGAAGTACTAAATATGTGATTATTACTTCAGAGTAATTCATCAATTACCCCTACTTTCGTCGCATTTTACTCAAGCGCAATATTCACGCAGACCAAAATCATAATGGCGATCGCAAGAAAGCAGGCACAGCCATCGCGATAGTTTAATTTATCCACCCCTGACACCAATTTATTTAATTCTCCGAATTAGTCTCCCGCTTCAAATATCGGAAAATATCTATCATGGCAAAAAGCTCCTCTGTACAGTCTCCAGGCTTATGCTTGAGATTGCAACCTAGATTTACATTTAAGGAAGGGTCTGATGAGTTGTTGATTATTGCAGACTTGGACATTCCTTTTCAACCTTGAAGCTAGACATCAATAAAATTTATCTCGAATACTTGAACTAACCATTTTTGCAAAAACATATAACTCCCATCACAATTTAATCGGATAATACTAGCTGTTGGTTAAACAAGCATTATTCAGAAAAAATACTTTGTTTTTTTTGCAAATTAATCGTTACAACAGATCACTAGCTCATAGCTGAAAACCTATAACTTTTACACAGTTCGTACAACTGCGAGAAATGCTCGATATTCTGCATCCTACCGCAATTCTCCGGAACAATACAAGACGCTAAATTTGACCCCAGGAATAAAAAATTTATCAAGATAGGTTATTTGTTAACTTATGTTGTTAATTTTCACTCTATCAAAAATTGGATTAAAATTCTCAACTTTTTTTGTGATTCACAAAATATTTTTGTTCCACAGGACTAAAAGCATCTTAATTAAACTATAACAACCGTCTTAGGGATAGATTATATAAGACTTTAGACTGATTTTTCGCTAGTTTATTGGATTGATTTTTAGATGTAAATATTCCAACTACTCTAACTACTGAAAATTTCCGATAATTTGTAATTAAACAGTTATGACGGTTCAATTAAATAAAGTGAATGGTTGTAATTATCGTTGTAATTTTAAGTAAGATATTATATCAGAATTTAGACTGTTTTTTGATTTTGATTGTAATATAAAAATTAAGAATAATTTTGGGAAATACGAAGATTCAGAAGTCGGGCTTTTGGGATAAATATCTGTAAGAAAAGAGAACTTTGATCAAAATCCGATGCATCACCTGAGTCGATTCTCTCAATAACCTAAAAAAAGACAGGTGTTTGACCTGTCTTAAAGCTATATTCAAATTAACAACTCACATTGATCGCTAGTATTAAAAGTTCATTTCAGCGGCTTGAACTTTTTCAACCTGCTTCTTCTTGAGGACAAGCATGATTTGAGCCAGCATTACCAGAGCGATAAAAGCCATCAACCATCTAACTCTACCAGCACTTTGCAGTACTATCTCTGTATCATCTTGACCAAAACCACCCACATTGGGATTGTTAGTTAAAGCTTCACCAGCTTCTACTGTTTGTCCTTCAGAGACAATTAATTGAGGTCCTGCGGGAATGGTAGTAGAAACGGTTTCACCCGCTGGGGTTTGAACGTCTACAACATATTTTACGCCACCAAAATCATCTTCTTCTTGGGCAATTTTGGTAATTGTACCAGCAGCTTTAGTTACGAAAATGTTATTATTGCTATTTTCGCCGGTAGGGTAAACTTGTCCGCGTCCTCGGTTTCCACCAACGTGAACTGCGTATTTACCGAACTGGATATTTTTATCAGTTGCGGGGTTTGGAGAAAGAACTGGAAAAACAATCTCTTGATACTGTTCACCAGGAAGTGGACCGACTAAAAGGATATTATCCTGTTCTTCGCTGTAGGGCTGGAAGTAAACATCTCCGACTTCCTCTTTCAACTCTTCGGGAATACGTTCGGGAGGAGCTATTTTAAAGCCTTCGGGTAACATCAAGACGGCTCCAACATTTAAGCCTACTTTAGAACCGTCAGCACCTACTTGTTGGACACTGGTATCGTAAGGAATTTTAACAACCGCTTTGAATACGGTATCCGGTAAAACTGACTGAGGAACTTCTACTTCAGCAATCTTTGCAGCCAAGTGACAATTGGCACAGACAATCCGTCCTGTCGGTTCTCTGGGAGTTTCTGGATAGCTTGCTTGCGCCCAAAAAGGGTAAGCTGCTGCTGCTTGAGGAAGTGCTAAATCGCTGGTAAAGAAAAATGTCACCGTGGCGATCGCCACCAGCAATGTTCTGGAAATCGCTTGAAATGCGCGATTTAACCTTGTAGTACAAGTATTTCTCATCTCTATTAGGAATTCATGGGTAATTAGTCATCAGTTCTAGCTAAAGAAGAATGACCAGGTAAGATAGATTACAGCAAACAACCACTAGTTATCAAAAATAATCTTTATCAGTTTGTATTGCGTATCAAAGATAAATCAACGACTGATAACTGATCACTGATAACTGATAACTGTTTATTTAAGCCCACCAAGGTTCTTCATCAGTGCGGAAGTCAGTTTCAGTCCAAGGAGTCAGCACCATTTTGTCGTCTTGTACTGTTACATGACTTAATGCTAAAGACAGCGGTGCAGGACCACGGACTACCTTACCAGTAGCATCATACTGGGAACCGTGACAGGGACACTTAAATTTATTTTCCGCAATGTTCCAAGGTACCACGCAACCCAAGTGAGTACAAATAGCGTTGATGCCGTAATCTTGAACAGTTTCCTTACTGTCTACCACAATATAGGTCGGGTCACCTTTTAGTCCCTGTACCAAAACGCGATCGCCAACATTGTGTTTATCTAAAAACTCAGAAACTACAACAGTATCGCCTAGTTCGTTTTTCGCGGTGGTACCACCACCAGCACCACCACTCGAAGGAGGAATAAAATACTTGATAACGGGATACAATACTCCCAGAGCGACTCCGGTAACAGTTCCGAAAGTCAGAAGATTCATGAATTGACGACGACCCATATCGGGTACATCAGTTGATTCAGAGAATTGAGCCATAATCTACTTCAAGGTTGTTTTTGTTAATTTTTGTGACTTGAGTTCTGTAAATTGAGAAACTCTTGTCTAGTATGCCCATGCCCCATATAAATGTCAGATCATCTTTTCTGAAGATTTTCTCACATTCTGTTTTCTAGCATTACATTTCTTTATATCCTTATCATACTGGAGTTACGGAACTTCACATCATTACTAAATGTAAAATCTCCAAAAAGTAAAGCGATGACCGGACAAGAACTACGTCAAATATTACTTGATAAGTGGGGACGTTCTTACGATGTCCAGTTGCGACGAAGTATGGGCAAACTATTCCTACAGGTGATGTGGAAATACTTGGAGCAAGCTTCATTTCCCTTAAATGAAACTGAGTACCTAGAACATTTGGATAGTATTGGCAGTTATCTTGATGGGATGGGTGGAAGCCAGCAGGTACGAGAGTTTATTGAGGAAACGCGAGAACGTCCGCGACTTGGCAAAGCTGTCAGTGTGCCTTTGGATTTAGGTGAGCGCACTTCTGAATGGATATTATAGCTTTTAAGTTCACCCATAGCCAGAGCATTTTTTCTCAATACAAATTAATCGGTCAGTATTTTTAAGGAATTGGGAATTGGTAATTGGGAATTGGTAACTGTCAACTGTCAACTGTCACTTTGTTTGAGGAAAATCTTCTGCTTTGATGATTTTCCCGACACGAATTTCTACTTTTTCAAAATTCTGATAGCTAATTTGCATTATTTACCGATTAACTTGACTAACCCAATTCCACCAAAATATAATCCTAACACTGCTCCGGCTAAAAGACTTTGGGTCAGTGGGTCTGTGGAAGGTGTAAGAACGGCTCCCAAGACTACTGCTCCCATAATTACTAAACGCCATCCCGAAAGCATCATTTTAGAATTAGCAATTCCTAAAGCACCAAGTAATAGTTGAATAACAGGAATTTGAAAGGCTAAACCAGTACTAAATAATAATAACAATACGAATTCAAAATATTTATCAATCGACCAACTTTGTTCGACTACATCCGCACCATAAGTGATGAAAAAATTCAAAGCTGCGGGAATTAATGCAAAATAAGCAAATACTAATCCAGATAAAAACAGTACAGTAGAACCCATAAATACGGGTATGAGTAAACGACGTTCTCGTCGAGTTAATCCCGGTAAAACAAATTGAGCAATTTGATATAAAACAAATGGGCTGGCTAAAACTAAACCTGTATAACCTGCCACTTTAATCGATACGAAAAAATATTCTCCGGGAGCGAGTTGAAGAAATTTTACTCCCTTGGCTGGTATTTCCAGCAATTGGACAATTTGTTTGACGAAAACAAAACACGCGATCGCGCTTAACACCACGACTATTAGGGAATAAAAAATCCGCTGTCGTAATTCTTCTAAATGATCGAACAGCGACATTTCTACTTCACCGGGTAATTCATCAAGAACATCTGGTGAAGTCGCTTCTAAGTCAATATCTGTTGTGGTTTCCGAAGACGGCGAACTAGTCATGTTAAACAATTTTGGATTTTAGATTTTAGATTTTAGATTTTGACGACAGTGCGGTATTGAGTGTCTCTCCCAATCAGCAACTGTCTGGGGTTTTGGATTTTGCGAGAATTTCATAACTCCTGATTCCTGTAAACCTAGCAATGCTACCTCTCTACAACATCTGTCGTCAATTTTTCTCCGGGTTTTCAGAATTTGCTCTGGATAAGTTATCAAGAAAGTCTAAAGAAAGGTCTTTTTGTTAAAGAGGGAATTTACTGTGGTGTAACCTACAATTCTATTTGAGGTTAAGGATGCATAGTAAAGTTTGTTACGTCATGTTGGCATTACCTTTGATCGGATGGAATGCACTTGGTAGTTCTACGAATATTAATAGTTTACAACCTTTTGATAGTGAGGTTTCTCAAATTAATGATTTTGTTACTAGTAAGAACATTATTCAAGCACATTTAATAACATTTAAAATATCGGCTAGAGATGACCGAATTAAAGATTGTCTTCGTTCGGGTAACTGTAAAAATTAATGCATTATTATTTATAGTTTTCAATTAATGTGTTTTATATAATATTTTTTTGTCTAAGTAATTTTAAAATAATTGCTTTATTTAACTATTTTTATTTAAATAAACGAAGTTTTACTTAGATAATGATACCCAATTTTAGTTATTTATCGAACAATTGAAGCAGCTTCGTTTAAATTTCACACCGTAAAAAACAGAAAAACAAAGATAAATACTACCATTCTAAATAATTAGAATATAAGGATATCAGCCATTTTTGATATAAGTAATCGTAATTTTTATGATGGACAGTTGATTAAAATTAACTAAATTTAATTTTTTAGCTTGTTTTTGACAATATGTAGCAGTTATAAATGATTGGTGAAATTATTAAGTAGTGCGTTAGCGTAGCGTGTCCGTAAGCACATACATCTTGCTCGCTAGTGCTAACAAACAAGATGTTGTTTAATCCTAGCGAGCAAGATGTTGTTTAATCCTAGCGAGCAAGATGTTGTTTAATCCTAGCGAGCAAGATGCTCGCACTACAATTCTAAATATTAATAACGGTGATACTGAACAGAAAACATAGTTATTAATAGAAAAATGTTCGGTAAGAATTTGGGTTTTTTACATATATTTAATGTAAAAAAAACTGACTTGTTAATGGTTCGTTATTACAAACTTTTATTGAAGTTTTTTCTTTACTCAAAAAAATAGATATTTCTGTAACTAATTTATCCAAAAGATGAGCAAAATAGATATTAATTATAAATCCGGAATTGGAGAGTTATAATTTGTATTTAGATTAAAAATAATTCGAGAAAGAAAATCCTTACCATGTGATAAATCTCGTCTTTAAAGTCAAGCGAGTATCCGTCTTTTATGCTTCTAAACTTAGAAAGATTTTATCAAGCTTGTAATCCGAGTCAACCTCTAGTAATGGGAGATGCTGATGCTCGACGATATTATATCGATTTCGCTTCAGTCAGAGGTGGAAAAATTATTGAAGCCCTAGGACGGACTATTACTAGAATATCACCGGATACACCGACTACTCAACTTTTTACCGGACATATTGGCTGTGGTAAATCGACTGAACTACTACGATTAAAAGCAGAATTAGAACTGAATAAATTTCACGTAGTCTACTTTGAATCCACCCATGTTTTAGAAATGGTGGACTTAGATATTACCGATATTTTTTTAGCGATCGCAGGACTTGTTTCTGAAAGTTTGGAGAAGATAAAAATTCGTTTGAAGCCATCATATTTTACTAAGCTATTCAGTGAAATTATTGATTTTTTACAAACACCAATTGATTTAGAGTTAGAAGGTGAATTATCAATAGGAATTGCGAAAATTACCGCGAAAACCAAGGAAAGTCCGCAGTTACGAAGACGATTGAGGGACTATCTAGAACCACGAACTTTAAATATTTTGCATTCGATCAACCATGAGTTATTAGGACTTGCGAATAAGGAACTCCAAGCTAGAGGTAAAAAAGGATTGGTAGTGATTGTTGATAACCTTGATCGAGTAGCAATTAGACCTTTACCATCGGGACGTTCTTTACCGGAATATTTATTTATCGATCGCGGTGAACAATTACGCCAACTCAATTGTCATATTGTTTATACAATACCTTTGGGATTAACTTTTTCCAACGATAGCGCTCAATTACAACATCGCTTAGGTGGTGGTGTTGCGCCAAAAGTTTTACCAATGATACCAGTATATAAACGTAGTGGAGAAATTTTTATTCCTGGATTAGATAGTTTGCGACAAATGGTTTTAGCGAGGGCTTTTCCTACCATTAATCCCCAAGAAAGGTTATATTTTATAACAGAACTATTTGACAGTCCGGAAACGTTGAATAGACTATGTTTAATTAGTGGGGGTCATGTACGAGATTTACTAGGATTGCTGTTTGATTGTATCAGAGAACAAGACCCACCTTTTAGTAGAGAATGTGTGGAGTTAGTAATTCAAAGACATCGTGATTATCGAGCGAATGCGATTGATGCTCCGGAATGGGAATTGATTTTTCAAGTAGTACAGCAACAGCGAGTCAGAGGAGATATTGAATATCATACTTTGTTACGTAGTTTGTTTGTTTTTGAGTACCGCGATCATCAAGGAGTGTGGTTTGCTGTCAATCCAGTTTTAGCAGAAACCCAAAAATTTAAATCATGGTTGAAACAACAAAACAATCAGATTTAGTCGTTGTTAATACTGGTGCTTTGAGAAGTTTAACACGAGCGATTTCTCTTTCTCGCGGTGAATTTTCTCTGGTTTTGGTATGCTGTAATTATCAAGTCTTACAACAGCGAATATTAGAACAACTCCAACAAATTTTAGGAAAAGATTATTTACTGCAAAAAGTATGTTTACCTGCTCACGCAAGAAGTTTATATACTACAATTCATCGAAAAATTGTCAAAAGTGACTCCAAACAAAATCAAAAACTTCCTGAAATTGCATTAATGATTTTGGGTTTAGAATCGGTAAATGGACTTGATGATTTATTAACTAGCGTCAACCATATACGAGATGAATTTCGTAAAAAACATCCTTTTCCTATGGTGCTGTGGGTAAATGAAGAAGTTTTACGAAAATTGCGACGATTAGCACCAGATTTTGCTAGTTGGGCTGGAACACCGATTAAATTTGAAATGACAACAGCCCAATTAATCCAATTTTTGCAACAGGAAACTGAATCATTATTTACGAGGGTTTTAAATGTTGCGGCAAGAAAAGAAAAAGAATCTCAAATTAGCCAAAAGAAATCATCTGAATATCGTCAATATACTTTAGAACAAGTTTGGCAGAATAGCAACGAATTGCATTATGCCATCAAAGATTTACAAAATCGTGGAATCAATTTAACTCCAGAATTAGAAGCTAGTTTACAATTTGTGTTTGGTTTAGATCAATACGTCAAAGACTGCATAGAAAAAGCAATAAATCACTTCCGTAACAGTTACCAACTATCAATTACCAATTATAAAAAAAGAAACAAAATAGTTTCTCATCCCCTTGTCCCCTCATCCCCTTGTCTCCCCATCCCCTTGTCCCCCCATCCCCTTGTCCCCTCATCCCCTTGTCTCCCCCTCCCCTTGTCGTCTCCTCACCTACTCCACCAAGGAGTTATTCTTTTCTACCTTGGGTTATGTTTTTACCAATTAGCTGAGGTAAATCACGGAGAACAATATTTGAATTGGCAATCTGCTGCAAATTATTTTCAGCAATGTTTAGAAATATTTGAACTTGCGGAGCGCCCGGTGTTAGTGTCGCAATTTATCGGACATTTAAGCGAAGTTTTACAACAGCTTCAAGATTGGAATCAGTTGCAAATAGTTGCTCAAAAATCCTTGGAGTTGCATCAACAATATGGTAGCTATACTCAACTTGCTTGCGATTGCGGTTATTTAGCAGATGTAGCGCTGCAAAAGTTAAATTGGAAGCAAGCAACTAAATATGCCCAAGCATCGCTGTTTTATTTAGCAGAAGCCAAAGTTAATCATACAGTACATCAAGGTTTATTTCCACTGCTGTTAGAGCAGGTTTATCAATTGGTGTTGGTGAAAGCTCTGAGGTATTTGGGTGACGAGAAAACCGCTCAACAACATTTAGAAAATGCTAGTAATCAGTTGTCGATCGCCTTGGAAAACAGCGATTATCGTTATGATGCTCCGAGGTATATTCGGCTGTTACGAAGATTGCGATCGCTATATTATGAGTCTGGAAAATATAATAAAGCTTTTTTGATTCGTGGTAAACGACGTTCAATAGAACAACAGTATGGTTTGCGTGCTTTTATTGGTGCAGGTAGGTTACAACCCCAAATACAAGGGAAAAATCCGGTGTTAGTTTCACCTGCAAAAAATACAGATGTTGCGTTAGAAATTACTGCTTCGGGTCGGGAACGTGATATTAATTTGTTAATTGGAAAAATTAGTCGTTCGGATCAAAAGTTAATTTTGATTCACGGTGAATCAGGAGTAGGTAAAAGTTCGATTGTGAATGCAGGGTTAGTACCAGCTTTACAAAATAGACCGATTGGCGATCAAATTGCAGTACCTGTGGTATTACAAGTTTATACTGATTGGGTAAGGGAATTGGGTAAGTCTTTTAGTGAAGCGATGTTTGCCAATCAATCACCAATTCGATACATTTATACCAAAGAATTAGCAGCTCCACCTTATCCTGCAACACCAATTAAAATTGCAGCGATTTTAGAACAATTAAGAGAAAATGCGCGAAATCATTTAATAACTGTGTTGATTTTTGATCAGCTAGAAGAATTTTTCTTTGTTTCTACCGATAGAAAGCAAAAGCAAAAGTTTGATCAGTTTATTTGTGAATGTTTAAATATCGCTTTTGTGAAAATCATATTTTCATTAAGAGAAGATTATTTACACCATTTACTTGATTTCAAACTTTTGGCAAAACAAGAATCCATCGGCGATAATATTTTAGATAAAGATATCCGCTATCAAGTTAATAATCTTTCGTCTTCAGATGCTACTAGGGTTATTCAACAGTTAACTGAACGTTCCGAATACAATATTGAACCAGCTTTAATTGATGCTTTAGTCGAAGATTTATCTTCCGAATTGGGAGAAGTCCGTCCGATTGAGTTACAAGTTGTAGGAGCGCAACTCCAAGATGAAAGAATTACGACTTTAGCGAAATATGAACCTTATCGACCGAATAAATTAATTGAGCGATATATTAAAGAAATTATTAAAGATTGTGGTGCAGAAAACGAACAAGCAGCTTTACTAGTTTTATACTTATTAACTGATGAAAACCATAAAAGACCGTTTAAAACTAAAGCCGAATTAACCACAGAATTAACCGAATTAGATTCAGCAGAAAAATTAGAATTAGTATTAGAAATTTTAGTAAGTTCCGGTTTAGTAGTCTTGTTTGCTGATGTTACCGAACGTTATCAGTTAATTCATGATTATTTAGTTTATTTAATTCGCTCTTTACAACAAACTGAATTAAGTTTACAAAATCAATTAAAAGAATTAAGAAATCAAGTACAGCAAAGAGAAGCGGAAATTACTCAACTTAACAGCGAACTCAGAAAAAAAAAGCAATCGAAAGTCATTGATAGTCAACCTTATGAAGGCTTAGATTTATTAACAGAATTAAAAGAACTTCGCAAACGAGAAGAACTAAGTCGTAGGTCAATCGAGCAACTATCAGCAGAATTAGAACAGCAACAATTACAAGCTCAATTAGCAGAAAGTCAACAACAGCAAAAGCTGAGCGAAGTCAAAGTTAATCATTTTTTAAAAATAGCACTTGCAGGTTCTATTACAACTATTTTGGCTTTAACAATTTCGACAATTATGACAATATATTTGTGGAGACAAGCCTTAATTAGCGAAATTATTGCAACCAGTGCATCCGCTGAAGAACTTGCTGTTTCTGGAAAGAATTTTGATGCTTTAAAGAAAGGTTTAAAAGCTGCTAACAAATTGCAAAGTGCTATCTTACCCGATGATTATACAAAAGCTCAGGTGAGGACAACTTTATATCAACTAGTTCCCAAAATTACCGAAAAAGAAACTTTAAAAGCACATTTTGCAGGAATTAATAGTGTCGCTTTTAGTCCACTCAACGCTTTAATTGCTGATGCTAGTGCTGATAAAACGATTAAATTATGGTATCCAAACGGTAAATTATTCCGCACATTATTGGGACATACAGATGTAGTTAATAGTGTAATTTTCAGTCCAGATGGTACTATTGTTGCTTCTGCTTCTCAAGATAAAACTGTGAAGCTTTGGAGTGTAGATGGGCTAATCAATTCAACTTTATTAGGGCATGAAAATGTAGTTAATAGTGTCACCTTTAGTCCCAACGGTAAAGTAATTGCTTCTGGAAGTACCGATAAAACTATCAAGTTGTGGAATCGTCAAGGTAACTTACTCAAAACATTATTTGGTCATGATGATGCTGTTTTACAAGTAGCTTTTTCTCCCGATGGTAATTTAATTGCTTCTGCTAGCAGCGATAAAACTATTAAACTTTGGAATGACAACGGTACAAATATCTTTACTATTCGAGGACATCGTGATGCAATTACTAGTATTTCTTGGTCACATGATGGTCAAATTATCGCTTCAGCAAGTTTGGATAACACCGTCAAATTGTGGAATCGTCAAGGAAAGTTATTAAAAGTTATTAGCGCACATTCAGAAGCTGTTACCGCTGTTAGTTTTAGTCCCGATAATCAAATTATTGCCACAGTTAGTACCGACAAAACCGTTAAACTTTGGCGTTGGAAAGATGGCATACTTTTAGGAACCCTTAAAGGACACAAAGATTGGGTTAATGATGTAGCTTTCAGCCCTGATGGTAAAACCCTCGCTTCCGCAAGTCGAGATAAAACCGTGAAACTTTGGTCTTGGCAAGATTTATTATTAGGAAATCTTAAAACCCATAATCAAGCCGTAACTAGCGTCAGTTTTTCTCCTAATGGTAATTTAATTGCTTCTGCAAGTGTTGATAAAACTATTAAAATATGGACTCGTAACGGTACACAAATCAAAACTTTACAGCCATCCCAAGAAGAAATTTGGGATGTTAATTTTAGCCATGACGGTGAAATTTTAGCATCTGCGGGTAAAGATAAAACTATTAAATTATGGACTCGTAACGGTACATTAATTAATACTATTGCTGCTCATAATGATGTAGTATTAAGCGTTAATTGGTCACCAAATGGTAGTATTCTTGCTTCTGCTAGTAAAGATAAAACTGTTAAATTATGGCATAGAAATGGTGAATTAATCGCAACTTTATTAGGACATAAACAAGCCGTCAATTGGGTAAATTTTAGTCAGGATGGTAAATTTATTGCTTCTGCTAGCGATGATAATACAGTGAAAATTTGGGATAATTCGGGCAAATTACTACACACTTTATTGGGACACAAACGTCCCGTTTTTGGTGTTGATTGGTCTAATAAAGGTAATATAATTGCCTCAGCTAGCCTTGATGGTACCGTTAAATTGTGGAATAAAAATGGTCAATTACAGCAAACTTTAATCGGAGAAGGTGAAGAATTCACTGGTGTAACCTTCAGCCCCGATGGTAAATTTTTAGCAGCCACCAGCGAAGATAAAATCAAACTTTGGCAGCGTGATGGTACATTATTAATTACTTTAAAAGCAGATAGAGAAGAATTTACCAGCATTAGCTTTAATCCCGATGGTAAAACTCTGCTCAGCGGTACCAATCACGGCACTATCATATTACGAGATTTAGATAGTTTGACTTTAGAAAATTTATTGACTAAAGGATGTGATGCACTGGAAAATTATGGGCAAGGAGATGATGATTTGTGTAGGGAAAAGAGTTAGGAGTGAGGAGTTAGGAGTTAGGAGTTAGGAGTGAGGAGTTAGGAGTTAGGAGTGAGGAGTTAGGAGTGAGGAGTTAGGAGTTAGGAGTGAGGAGTGAGGAGTTAGGAGTTAGGAGTTAAGTTGCAATTATCTGAAACGATACCAGCCCATTATGTCAAGAACTATATGGACAGTAAGTAAGCTGGCACAAAAAAATAACGCTATATAAGGAAATATAAATCAATCTTAAATCAAGAAAGCCTCTTGCCTTTTACCTATCCCCATTAGAAGACTTTTACACCAAACCCTAATTATATCTGTGGTTTAGATTGATTCCGCAGTAAAATAGCCATCTAATGAGTTGATCAAAATAATTCTATTGTTGTTAGTCAGAATTCAACTCAGCACGTATATAAACCATTTTTATTTTCAATTTATTTTTTGTACATTGTACAGAAACTAGATACTGACACATCATATATAGAATCTCAGTAATGTTTCTGATATTAACTAAATAGAATATTCTTAAATCCGAGTAAGTAAGCTGACACAAAAAAATAACGCTATATAAAGAAATGTAAATCAATCTTAAACCAAGACAGCCTTTTGCCTCTTGGAAGAAAGCCTCTTGCCTTGTCTCAATGATAATTTTCTGTACCGACATACTTAAATACTTTTCAGGCTTGAGTCATCGAATCATAAATAATTCTTGGGTAAACTTTTGAGCAAACTTTTGGGAATACTATCTGTAGAAAAATTGATTAACTTATAGGTATAAATATGGAAATTCGTGAATATATTGAAGCGAGCTACTCAAAACACGTAAAATTTTTTGAAGAGTCCGAAGCTTTTCAATGCTTAGTTTGTGGTGATGCAGATAAAGCTTTTTACGATAATTTCATTGGTAATCTTTGTCAAACTCACCTTAAAAGTCCGCAAATTTTAGCTTTCTTATATTCTGCTGCACCACCTACTGTTGCTCCTCATATCATGCATAATATGTTGGAGGAATTAGGGCTTGATGAAGAAGGAATTTCTCATCCATCTTTGCTGTACAAACTAGCTGATTCAGCCCGGTTTACAGAAGAAATGATACAGCAATTAGAAAATGGCTTCCAAGAAGAATTGAAAGAGTTAATGTCCGAGCCTTTCTTATTTGGAACTTTGAAAGAATTTGGTTTAAGTGTTCTTCTGGAAGTTACCTGTTTTGAATGGATGCTTTCTCGTTTATCGAGTCGTATTGGTAAAGCTTTAGAACAATACCATCATTTATCAGCAGCAAGCTTGGAATGGTTTTATCATCATTCAGAAGTTGATATTCGTCATGCTGAAGAAGGTTTAGATTCAGTCGTAAATTATATCGAATATTATGGTTTTGATAAAGAGGATTTATCTGCCATTATTGATATAACTTTTCGGGAAAATATTTTTATTAAACGCTATTTTGGAGAATTTGCTTTAGCGATGGAAACCCACATGATATAAATCAATGTCTTCAAAAAATATCTATTTGAGACGTAAAATTTTACGTCTCTACATCTTCAAATATCTTCTTAAATAAAATTAAATCAAACATGAAAATAATTAAAGCAACATTATTTGCTCTGAGAATTCCTTTTACAGAAACCTTCTCCCATAGTGTTAAATCTAGAACTTACTCAGATTCAATCGTTGTCAAGATTCAAGGTGAAGATGGAACAATCGGTTATGGAGAAGCTGTTGCTAGGCCTTACGTTACAGGAGAAACTGTTTCATCTTGCTTAAAATTCATGACTGAGGAAATTTTTCCTGTAGTTTCTCAAATTGATTATCCAGAGCTTGATAATTCCTCAGAACCTCTTACCTATCTTTCTAATATCTCTAAAAGCATTCCTTCCACAAAAACAGATGGTATTATTGCACCAAATGCAGCAAAAACTGGTTTTGAACTTGCAATTATTGATTGTTTATTAAAAAGTCAAAATATTTCCTTAGCAAAGATTCTCCCACCCAAACGCAATTCTGTTACATATAGTGGTGTTATCACTTCTTCGTCGATAGAAAAAGCGGTTAAAAACGCTAATTATTTTAAATTATTTGGATTGCAATATATCAAAATTAAAACAACTGGAGAAGAGGATTATCCTCGAATTCAAGCTATCCGTAAAGTCGTTGGTGCTGAAGTTTCTTTACGAATTGATGGGAATGGTATTTATAATGTTGAATCTGCTATCAATGCTTGCCAAAAATTAGCAGAATTACAAATAGATAGCGTTGAACAACCAATACCTCGTTGCAAACCGGAGACTTTAGCAGAGTTAAAAGCAAAGTCACCTATTCCTATTATGGTTGATGAATCTTTAGTTACCTTAGAAGATGCTAAAGCTTTAATTGCAAATAATGCTTGTGACTTCTTTAACTTGCGGATTTCCAAATGTGGAGGTATTGCTCAAACTTTAGAAATAGCTGAATTAGCACTCAGCAAAGGAATCAAACTCCAGTTGGGATGTCAAGTTGGAGAAACAGCAATTCTTTCTGCTGCTGGGAGACATATTGCTGCTTATTTAGATGATGTGATGTTTGTTGAAGGTTCTTACGGAAGACTTTTATTAACCGAAGATATCAGTACCGAAAGTATTCATTTTGGTAACGGTGGTAAAGCTGGTTTGTTGCGTAAACCGGGATTAGGAATTGAAGTTAAAAATAGCATATTGGAAAAGTATGCTCATGAAATTATTAATTTGTAACCAAATACAAAACTTTCCTTAAACCTCTGCATTCCTCTGCGTAAACCTTTGCGCTACTTTGCGTTAAAAAAAAATAAATAAAATCAAATAAAACAATGTCTTTAATATTAAAATTAGCCGTTAAACTACAAGGTAAATACTTAGCAAAACAGCTAGATATTGCAGCGACAAAACCACGGGAAATTCAGCAAGAGTTTTTATTGAAGTTGCTGAATAAAAATCAAAATACAGTTTTCGGTAAAGAACATAATTTTTCTCAAATTAAAACTGAACAAGACTACCGTAAAGCTGTTCCAATTCGAGATTATGAGCAATTACGTCCTTATTGCGATCGCCTTATTAAAGGTGAGCAATCGATTTTAACTACCGAACAACCTTTCATGTTGAATACGACTAGTGGTACAACGGGTAAACCCAAATATATACCTGTAACCAAGCAGTCGGAAAAATTAACGTCTGAGTTAATGAGACAATGGCTTTATCGCATTCTTTTAACTCATCCTCAATTTCTAGATTTTGCATCAGCTGGTATTGTTAGCCCTGCAATTGAAGGTTACACTGTTTCGGGTATTCCTTATGGTAGTATTTCCGGCAGAATTTATGAGAAAATTCCCGCTATTATTCGCAGCTCCTATGCTATTCCTCATCAAGTTTTGCAATTAAAGAACTATGAGGAAAGATATATTGCGATCGCGCTATTTCTTTTATCCCGACAGGTATCTTTTATTTGTACTCCTAATCCCAGTACTCTCCTCCGCATTGCTGGATTTATCAATACTCATAAAGAAGAACTGATTCGTTCAATTTATGATGGTAAAATAGATATTAAATCATCTCATCAACCTGAAATTATCTCCAAACTACAAACATTATTTAAACCCCAAATAAAACGGGCTAAAGAGTTAGAAATAATTGTAGAAAAAACAAATAATCTATTACCCAAAGACTATTGGAAACATCTTAATTTAATCAGTTGTTGGATTGGTGGAAGTGTGGGAACTCAAGCAGAAAAATTATCTGATTTTTTTGGAGATTTACCGATTCGTGATTTAGGATATCTCGCTAGTGAAGCACAAATGACTTTACCTTATCTAGATAATACTCCAGACGGAATTTTAGCCATTAATACAAATTACTACGAATTTATCCCGGAAGAATATTTAGAAACATCGAATTTTCCTGTATTATCAGCTTACGAATTGGAGCTAGGTAAACGTTACAGCATTTTATTAACCACAACAGCCGGATTATACCGTTATCACATCAACGATATTGTTGAAGTAACAGGTTTTTATCATCAAACACCACTACTTGCATTTATTCGTAAAGGTAAAGACATCACCAATATTACCGGAGAGAAAATACACGTTAATCAGATTATTCTAGCAATAGAAAAAATAAAAATAAACTTTAATTTATCTATTGTATATTATCGAGTAACCCCGAATTTTGAAAAATCACTTTATGAATTTTATTTAGAATTAACAGATAATATTTCTCATACTTGGTTACAACAAAAATTAATTTCAGAGCTTGATAAAGCTTTAGCAGAAGTAAATATAGAATACGACCAAAAAAGACAATCACAAAGATTACATTTACCAATATTACACTTAATGCGTCAAGGTTGGTATGAAACGGAATGTCGTCGGGAAGTAGATAAAGGTAAGCGTGAAGTCCAATATAAATGGAAGATTTTATGTCATCAAGCAACCATGGAAGATAAAGATGCAATTATTAAAACTATTGAGGTGGAAAATAACTTATTTTAAAACTGATTACGTATTTGCTTTAATATCAAATATGTCCTAGCATTAAATATACGATTAAGCTGTTCATTAGGCTCAACTTCTATCAAAAAGCTGTTAAACATTTGTTTGCGTAAACCGTTTTGATTATCTCGAACAGCAGTTTTATAAAACTCTACATCACAATCTTTTTCTGCTTCTGCAAATAGTTTATCGTCTATATCTTTCTCTTCAGGATAATATTGGTGTTCTGATTGAGATGATTGCTTTACTAACTGTTCAACTTGATTAAAAATTATCAATGATTGATTACTTGAATGTTTCTTACCAATTTGTTTTAATTGCTTATCCAGAAATTTGATTTTCTCTTCTAAATTTCTAATATGTGTATCATTTTGAGCAGGGCTATAAATTTTTGCTCCACGATATTGAATAAAAGTAGACTTTTTAATCAATTCTTCTCGACATTTTTCAGCAATACTTTTGTTTGAAGAGTAAAAACATTTATTCAATGCAATAATTAAACTTTGGTTAACCTGTTTATTCTGCTTATTTTCATCAATAACTGCTTGAAGAACTTGCCAATTTTGTATTATTGAATCATAAGCTACATCCTGTATTAAATCCTGCCAAATGATTTTAAGTAGTATAAACAAAAAATCTTCGTTCATAGAAACACCTTATACTTGCCATCAATTTCAATGATGCCTTTCTTTATACTATATATGTTGATTTTTGGCAGGTAGTATTATCTACAATGTCCATTAGAAGTCGGGTTTTTAGGTTAAATTTCTTTGAGAGAAAACAATCATCATAAAAACCCGACTTCTCAACTCACCCTTATTCATCTTTAACCTTTAACCTAACTAATTGCTTTTCCCTGGTGTCTGTTTGGTTGTTACTGCTGGTGTTTGGGTTTCTTGCCCAGCTTGCTGGGGTTGTTTTGCAGAATATTGAGCTACTAACTGAGATATTTGGGGGTTGTAAATTCGCAGATAATTCCAGTAATTTCCTAATACTTGACGGACATAATCTTTGGTTTCAGGAAAAGGAATCGCTTCGACAAACTCATCTGGATCATCTTTTGGTAGAGTTGTCAACCACTTAGAAACATTTCCCGGACCTGCATTGTAACTGGCGATCGCCAACAATGAGTTATCTTGGTATTGCTTGTGAGTACTGTCTAAATACCACGTACCGTACATAATATTGTCGTTAGGGTCTGTTATATCAGTGGTAGCATAATCTACATTAATTTGCTGTGCAATCCATTTTGCTGTACTCGGTAGTACCTGCATCAAACCAGTAGCATCAGCGACGGATTTAATTTTTTCTTGAAATCTCGACTCCTGACGTATCAGTGCAACTACCAAGAAAGGATTAAGTTTACGTTCTTTAGACCACTTGTTAATCAGGTCAAAATAAGGAAACGGATAACGAGCCTGCCAATACATATTGGTTCGACTCAATTCTTGGTATTGTGCTTTTTCTTCAGGCTTTTCCCTATCTTCTAATTTGCCGACGATAGAAATTCCCCCAACATAATTTCCCCTTGCCAATTGCATCAAACCTTCAGTAAACTGTTCGGCGACAGTTGGCTGTTGCTTATTCTGAAATTCAGTTTCCCATTGCAGCCAAGCGTCTCGCTCTTGTCCTAATAAATACAATTCCTTAAAAGTATCCGTACCTGCGGGTGGTAAAGGAGGTATCCGCTCTACCATTTCCGGACTCATGTCACGCAGGGTATTAAAATTACCAACGTCTAATCCTAAAGTTGCAGCAGAACGCCATGAGTAATACGAGTAAGGGAAATTACTCAATACATACTCATAAGTTTGTTTTGCTTCAGCTTCTTTACCAAGTTTGGTTGCCCACTTCCCAGCCCAAAAACCGGCTCTAGGAGCCAAAATACTAGTAGGATTTTGCAGCGGAATCGGTTGAGCCCATTCCCATGCAGCTTGATAATCTTTAGCTTTAGCTTTATCTTCAGCGACTTTCCAGCGGTATTCTGCGGCTTGTTCAGTTTTAGCAAACTGAGTAATTAGTAGCTTTAAAGCTTCCCTAGCACCTGAATCATTATTTTGCGATTGCAGGATTCTAGATTTACGGACTAATGCTTCCCCTGCTTGATCTGGGAACTTAGCAATAATTTGGTCAAGAAAAGGTATACTTTCGCTACCTGTTTTTGTCAATTCAGCCAAACCGAACAAAGCTTTTCCGGTTTCCCGCTCGTCGGGAAATTTATTAAGCATTTGTTGATAAACTATTTGAGCCTTTTCTCTTTCCCCACCAATTTGCAATCCTCTACCATGACGGTAAAAATTTTCAGCGGTAGGAGTTGCTTTTGCATAAGCTGCGGCTGCTTTCCCGAATTGCTTATTTTCCCAATACGCATTCCCAATTACTTGCCAATCCTCTGGTTTAAGAGTTGGTTCTTGAATTAGGTTATCTAACACCGGAACAATTCCCGGTTGTTCAAAAGCGTGTTTCGCCAGAACTAATTGTAATTCTGGCTGATTGGGATTATTTTGCAAACGTCCGCGAATAATTTCCCAAGTCAAAGGATTAGAAGGAAATTCGGCGATCGCCTTATTTTGATATTCTTCGGCTCCAATTAAATACAAAGCCTTAGCAGCAACTGGATCTTGAGAATAATCTCTAACAACAGCTTGCCTTTGATCGGAAGCTTTGCCACTTTCACCTAAAATGTCATATGCACGAGCTTGTTGTAATAAAACATAAGGCGCAAGAGCTTTATAATTTCGATCAAGACCATCAAGTAACTTCAGAGCCTCCGTTGCTTGGTCTTTTTGTAGTAAATCATCAGCCAAAAGATACCGAGCGCGGTATTGTTCAATAGAAGGTGAACTGTTGGCAATTTCAGCCAACTTTGTCGCACGTTCCTCTGGAGATTGATTTACCAAAGGTAAAACAACAGATTTGGCTATATTCGCCTCAGAGATCGGCTCAGACTGACTATTACCATTAAATAATTGCCCCAAATTTTTGCCAATTTGAGGGGCTGAAACCATAGCTCCAACCAAAAAGGCACAGATTCCTGCACCAGCAATAAGAGAGATTTGTTTTTTCTGTAGCTTCTTCAGCATTGATACCCGCTGAGGATTTCACAAGAATATTTTGCACTTTAACATCACTAGCGGGCAAATGAACCAATTTTAGTGAGTAATTTTGATTTTTTTTGAGAAAATGGGTTAAAGGTTAAAGGTTAAAGGTTAAAGGTTAAAGGTTAAAGGTCAAAGGTTGTAATTCTACTTTATCTCCCCATCCCCTTGTCCCTTTCAAGGGTAGGTATTTAGGTTTTAGATAAATAGTTGAGAATTTTCTCAAGAGTTAAACGTAATTTCAAGGTTATAGCCAATGATTTTAGTTCTAAAACCAAAAAAATAGGCTTAATCTAAAAAACCTACCCTTGAAAGTCCCCTTGTCCCCCCACCCCCTTGTCCCCTTGTCCCCCCATCCCCTTGTCCCCTTGTCCCCCCATCCCCTTGTCCCCTTGTCCCCTTGTCCCCCCATCACCCCATCCCCTTGTCCCCTTGTCCCCTTGTCCCCTTGTCTCCCCTTGCTAATTCTGGGGTTCTACCTTTTAAGCCAATCATTAATTTAAGGTTAAATATTCTAATCAAAGGTACGCGCTGCATGATCCATAAACCAAAGCGTCTTGCGATGACTAGGGGTAAGAACTGATTGGAAAATACTCTATCTAAGAAATCCGTAAAGGCTAAAATTGTTAGATTCTCTCGTTTACGCCAATGTTCGTACTTTTTGAGTACTTTAATATCTCCAATATCTTTACCCGTGGAATGCGCTTCTTGAATTACCTCCGCTAAGGCTGCTGCATCGCGGATTCCTAAGTTTAAACCTTGTCCACCTACGGGATGACATTTGTGTGCTGCATCACCGATTAAAGCTAACCGATGCAAAGTATAGCGATCGCTTTGCATTAACTGTACTTGAAAAACAAAGCGCGAGCCGAGTAATTCCAATTTACCCAAATGGTCACCAAAACGTTGTTGCAATTGCGCCAAAAATTGTTCATCATCCAGTTCACACAAGACTTTTGCTTCTGCATGAGGTGCTGTCCACACAATCCGACAACGGTTTCCTGGTAGCGGTAATATCGCGAATGGTCCGCTGGATTGAAATTTTTCGTAAGCTGTATGATTGTGGGGTTTTTCTGGCTTAACAAATGCTACAATGCAAGATTGCCAATATTTCCAACCTCTGGTTTTAATCCCCGCAGCTTCACGAATTCGGGAATTTCCTCCGTCAGCAGCTACTACTAAATGGCTGCGAATCGTACAAATTTCTCCTGCGACTTTCACCTCTACCGTCGCTACTTTTTCCAAGTACTCTGTATTTACTACAGACGCAGGACATAAATAAGTGATATTCGGACTCGCTTTGATAAATTCCTGCAATGGATACAACAATGCTTGATGTTCCGCTACATAACCTAAATCTTGACTACCAATATCCGAGGTATTAAATTCTACCACAGCCGGATAATCGCCATCGGAAAGACGCACACGGTTGTAAGTCTCGATTTGGGGTAATATCTTGTCCCAAATTCCAATTCCTTGATAAACCAGCGCCGATAGCATATGTATTGCATAGGCTTGTCCCTTTACTACCGAAGCAGATTGGACTTTTGCTTCAATTAAAAGTATTTTTAGCCCGGAATCATGTAATGCAGCGGCTAGAGTTAAGCCGATAATTCCGCCACCGACAATTACCAAATCGTAATCATACCCTCGCTTTTCGGCAAGGGATTGGGAAGGTGAAATAGTTGTAGGAAGCTGCGCTTGCGCCATTGTTAAGATTAATCACAGCATTTTCATCTATTGTGACGTATTTTGAAGGATTTAGGCAAGGGGAGGGGATGGGATGGGGGGATGGGGGGATGGGGAGATGTGAGAAATTAACTGTCAACTGTCAAATGTCAACTGTCAACTGTCTTCAATGAAAGCTTGCAGTCATTAAATCCTCAGCCATCTCAAAGTTTGCTGTAACATTTTGCACGTCATCCAAGGATTCAAGTGTATCGATTAACTTGATGAGCATCCGTGCTTGTTCGGAGTCGGTGATATCAATATGATTGCTGGGAATCCAACGTAATTCTACATCTGTAACATCAAAGTCTTTTTCTTTGAGTGTTTGATTGAGGTTTTCTAAATCTGCGACTTCTGCTAAAATTTCAGCCATATTATCGTCGGTCATTTCGTAAAATTCTGCACCACCTTCTAAGGAAGCTTCGAGAAGTTTTTCTTCGCTGGTGACATTTTGAATAATACAAACACCTTTTTGAGCGAACATCCAGCTAACGCAACCAGTTTCTCCCAGATTGCCGCCATTTTTGCTAAAAGCGGCTCGTAAATCGGCTGCTGTACGATTGCGATTGTCTGTCAATGCTTCAATCAAAATCGCTACACCACCTGGCCCGTAACCTTCGTAGCGTATCTCCTCGAACGCCGCTTCATCATCTGTAAATGTACCCGCACCCTTTGCGATCGCCCGTTCGATATTATCGTTAGGAATACCTGCTGCTTTGGCTTTTTCAATTGCGGTGCGGAGTTGAAAGTTACCATTGGGATCTGGTACACCATTTCTAGCGGCGACAATAATTGCACGAGATAGCTGAGTAAAAGTTTTACCTCTCTTTGCGTCTACACGGGCTTTCTGACGTTTAATATTTGCCCATTTACTATGTCCTGCCATAATCCCAACCTATAAAATCGATTAAATAACTCGAATATATTTATTTTTCTCTAAAATTTACTTTAGCAAAGGATTTTACCTAAAGATTTGTACAAAAACAAAATTCAAAATTATAATTTTGTGTTGGTAATCGGGACTTTAGTCCTTAAAATAACGGAATAAGTAAGTCGGTACAAAAAAATAGCGCTATATAAAGAAATGTAAATCAATCTTAAACCCTCTTACAAGACAGCCTTTTGCCTCTTGCCTTGTCTCAATGATAATTTTCCGTGCTGACCTACTTATCTTTTTCTATATACCGTAAAAATATGTCTGATCAAAAATTATTCATCCTACTAATAGTTACTATTTTGTTAATCACGGGATGCCAAATTGCTCCTACTTCCGAACAAAATAATGTAATACATCTTACTTTATGGCAAGGAGTTAATCCACCATCGAATCGAGATGTATTGCAAAAGTTAGTTGATAAATTTAATCAAAATCATCCGTATATTCAGGTAGATTCTTTGTATGTAGGACAACCAGACCAGCAAATGCCGAAGATTTTGGCGGCTGTAGTGGGAAATGCACCACCAGATTTATTATGGTTTAATCCGACAATTGCGGGACAATTAGTAGAATTAGATGCTTTGGTTCCATTGGATGAAATGCTCGATCAATCCCCTGTTAAAGAGCAAATTGACCCGGTTTTGTTTGATTCAATGAAGTATCAAAATCAAATTTGGTCGGTACCTTTTGCAACTAATAATGTGGGAATTTTTTATCGTCCGAGTTTATTTAAAGCTGCGGGAATTAAGGAATTACCCAGCACTTGGGAAGAATTTCGTCAAGTAGCAAAAAAGCTAACTCGTGATACCAATGGAGATAATAAAATTGACCAACATGGTATCTTTTTACCTTTAGGAAAAGGAGAATTTAGCGTATTTATCTGGCTACCGTTTATGTGGAGTGGTGGTGGTGAATTAGCGATGGAAGCCGCAAAGGTGGATTTAGTAAATAATCAAGGAGCAATATCCGCTTTACAATTATGGCAAGATTTAGTTAAAGATGGTTCTGCAATATTATCTGCTCCGGAAAGAGGATTTGAAACTGATGCTTTTGTTGCTGGTAAAGTCGCAATGCAGGTAACTGGACCTTGGACTTTGACTTATATTAATAATGATATTAAAAATGGTGACTTTGGCGTATTTCCGATTCCTAAAAATCAATGTCAAGCTACTAGTATTGGTGGCGAAAATCTGTTTTTATTTAAAAATACACCCGAAAGAAAAAAAGCCGCTTTTGAATTTGCTGAATATGTAATAAGTGAAGAATTTCAAACAGAATGGGCTTTAGGAACTGGGTATTTACCAACAAATTTAAAGTCGCGTCAAAGTGAAAAATATCAAGCTTATATTGACCAACAACCGATAGTAAAAGTATTTTTAGAACAAGCGCAATATGGTCGCAGTCGTCCAGTTTTTACAGGTTATAATCGAGTTTCAGAAAGCATTGGTAGAGCCATGGAAGCAGTTTTATTAAGTAAAAGTAATCCGAAAGCAGCTTTGCAGGAATCGCAGCAGAGGTTGGATTTAATTTTTAAATAGTAGACCATAGAAGTCGGGTTTCTGTTAAAAACCCGACTTATTTTACCTACGATATAATCTTAAGCCGATAATACAGCTTTCACTTTTCCAAAACGTCGTTCTCTATTTTGATAACTTAATAATGCATCTTGAAATGCCGCTCGGTCAAAATCGGGCCATAAAATATCGGTAAAATACATTTCTGTATAAGCCATTTGCCATAGCAGAAAGTTACTCAATCGCTTTTCACCGCTAGTCCGAATCAGTAAATCTGGTGCAGGAATATCTGTTGTATATAAGTTATTTTCAATTAAATTTTCATTGATATTTTCTGGTTTAATTTCTCCGTTGAGAACTAATTCCGCTACTTGACGACAAGCGCTGACAATTTCTTTACGACTACCGTAATTGATTGCAACATTAAACTGAATATCTTGATTATTTGATGTTTCTAACATTGAACGGTGTATTTCATTTTGCAATGATTTTGGTAATGCTGACAAATCACCAATAAAATTGATTCTAACTCCTTCCCGATGCATTTCTTCTAGTTCACGACGCAACATTTTTTCAAATAGAATCATCAGAAAATCAACTTCTTCAGTCGGTCGTCGCCAATTCTCGGTAGAAAAAGCATAAGCTGTTAATATATTAATTCCCCAATCTTTGCAGCATCGTAATAGTTCTTTGAGGGTTCTCGCACCTTGTCGATGTCCGGCAATACGTGGTAGCTTCTGTTTCGTAGCCCATCTACCGTTACCATCCATGATTACCGCTACGTGGTGGGGTAAGTTTTCTAAGTTTAAATCTAAAGGGAGGTCTGAATTCATAAAATTTAGAGTTTATATTTTATACAGCTAATCCACTATGAATTACGGGAATTTTTCCAGTTTAAATTCCTATTACTAGAAATATTTCATTTAAATATCCTGGTGTCAGGGTATTACTTCAATTCGACAATTAATTTATTACAGAAGAAAAGTAAAATAACAAGTTTGATTTGTTACTAAAATTAGAATACTTGTATCTCAGTGTTTGTATTATTTGTTTTAAGCGCTCACATTTTTTTTTTAACGCAGAGGAAACCGGAGGTATTCGCAAAGTAACGCGGAGCAAGTTTTCAATTAATTTCTTACCATCGCACGATGTAAAATTAACATTATTGCAGCTAAAGGAACCGGGGGATGGGGGGATGGGGAGATGGGGGGACAAGGGGACAAGGGGACAAGGGGATGGGGGGATGGGGGGATGGGGGGACAAGGGGATGGGGGGATGCTTTCAAGGGTAGGTTTTTTAGATTAAGCCTATTTTTTTGGTTTTAGAACTAAAATCATTGGCTATAACCTTGAAATTACGTTTAACTCTTGAGAA